>ERZ764778.404-NODE-404-length-53162-cov-70.378142_pt1 | contig 53162 bp, 77 predicted proteins | sample MGYA00374951_ERZ764778 | MGnify/ENA primary metagenome ERZ764778 (study PRJEB28918, sample SAMN05720193) | bioreactor metagenome | isolation source: Anaerobic biogas reactor | place: USA:Washington, USA | collected 2015-08-08 ...
CCTGGATTGCCGGTGTTGTGACAGCGTTTATCCTGGGCGAGAGCTACGTTGACGGCCGGGCAGCTGGAGGACAGTAAGGCTAAAGGCCGGGGCTAGTCCCCGGCCAGTGCCTTTATTTCTCCCAGATGATCTCCCATCGCCCGTCGTCCTCACGCTTGCTGCCGATGGCGGTGGTGCTTTCCGTCTCCACAAACTTATCGAAAACCATCCTAGCAGCGTCCTTATCCTTACCACTGTAGAGTTCCACTTCTGTGCCGGGCAGGTACTCACCATCAAGATACTCTATGCTTTCCACTTTATACATACTGCCTTCCTCCAATGCCACTATCAGTTTGTCTTGTATTCGCTTATAGTCCTCTAAGTAGGTGGGTGAGTTTGTCGCTAGGTGGTTCTGGGCGGCACGGTAGGCCCTCACCTGCTGGTCTCCTTTGAGGCTGTCTCCGGTGGTCTCGTAGTGCTGTGCTTGTGTCATGTTTTTTAACTCCTCTCTCATTTTATTGATATAGTCTTTAACCTGGTCGTTTTCGGCATCGGTTAGGTAGTAGTTCCGGGTTTTGCGCCCGGATGGTACTCGACCAGAGCCGGGACGTTTGCCTCCGTGTGTCATGCAGTTTACCTCCTTAATCAACTACGCTATTACAATAATCGCTCCACTCGGCTTCCATGTCTGCTATGACTTTGATATAATCCTCACCACTGAGGATACGCTCTACCGCTTTTTGACCGGCAGATCCCTTTGCGTAGTGACCGGCCATCGTCCAGTTCTCGGCTTTAATGTAAGCAGCCGCTCTGGGGTACTTTGCTTTGAGGTCTGCCGACTTAACCTTAGGCGGAGCGGGGGCAAAACTGCTCAACACCTCATCTTCCATTCGCCTGTTAAATTCTCTGTGGTAAGCATATTCGGCGTTGATAGCCTTTTTAAGTTCGGTCAATCCTTCGATCCCGGCTATGGCATTTTCTTTGGCTTGATAGGCATCCTCTTTGTCCCTAATGTCGGCTTTTAAGATTGCGATAATTTCCGGCTTGGCGGCGGTTAAGTCGGCTATCATTTTGGTTTTCTGGGTCTTGGTTAATCCCTTGGGCAGGTTTACCGCTAATGCGTCATCACCATGTAACCTAATAAGGCATTGGGTTATTAATTCTTGTGCTGTCATTTCGTTTATCCCCTCTCAATTTCTTACCTTGATACAAGTATATCACAATCAAGTTGATTGTCAACACCTAAAATCAAAATAATCAAAAAATAACCGGGGTTATGCCCCGGCCCATTGTTCTTTTATGGCAACAATATCCAGCACCTTCACCGGGATGCTATTGGCTTACAAGAAATTACTCAAAATCTGTCATGTGAAATTATCAAAAATATTTAAAAATAACCGTTGCAAAATAAAACATATTGATATATCATGTAATAAATTATCAAATATATGAATATTGAGGGGTGGTCAAAAATGACGTTAAAAATAAAATTTTTGAGGGAAAAAGCAGGATTAAAACAAGGTGAGTTAGCAAAGTTATTACACATTGGACAATCAACGGTTGCTATGTGGGAGTCAGGCAAGGCCAATCCCACTGTAGATAAATTACCAGAACTGGCGCGCATTTTTGGATGCTCTATTGGCGATTTGTTTAGCAACAAAACAAAAAATTAGAAGGGAGGTGAAGAAATGAAAAAACGATTCACGGCTACAAATTACCAGGGCGACAAGCTGGGAACCTGCACCGCCATTGATATCCATGAAGCTAGAGAAAAACTGCAAAAGAGATTTAAGTATGGGCTTATTAAGTATCGGAATGAGTACGGAGTTATACGTTATGTCTCGTTATAAAAAAAGACCGCCCAAAGCGGCCTAAACACTAAAACCTAATGGTATTATACCATCTTTTTTTTAACCATTCGCGGAAAAATATTCCTCAATTATGAATCCACAGGTAAGGCAGGGAATTAATTATGGATTATCAGGAATACCTACAAAACAAACGAATCACCCACAAATCAACAGGTATAAACATCGACCGCAATAGTCTAAACCCATTATTATTTGATTTTCAAAAAGACCTGGTATGGTGGAGCCTCAAAAAGGGGCGGGCGGCACTATTCGCCAGTACCGGATTGGGTAAAACCTTTATGCAGGTTGAATGGGCACAAAAGGTCCATGAGCACACCGGCGGCAACGTCTTAATATTGGCACCGCTGGCGGTATCGACGCAGACAGTTCGGGAGGCTGCCAAGTTGGGCGTCACGGTTAATGCCTGCCGTAAACAATCCGACGTAAAGACAGGAGTGAACATAACCAATTACGAGATGCTCGGGCACTTCGATGCGGAGTCATTTGGAGGCGTGGTTATTGATGAATCATCAATACTTAAATCCTTTGATGGTAAGCTCCGCCAACAGATCACGGAATCCTTCTCTAATACTCCTTTCAGGTTATCGGCCACAGCAACCCCGGCCCCCAATGACTATATGGAGCTTGGGACACAAGCAGAATTTCTCGGGGTAATGAAACGGCCAGAGATGCTGGCCATGTTCTTTACCCATGACGGCAGCGACACCAGTAAATGGCGGTTAAAAGGCCATGCTCAAAAGCGATTCTGGGAGTGGGTGGCAAGTTGGGCGGCAGTAGTGACTAAACCGTCAGACCTTGGATATAAAGATGGCAAGTTTAACCTTCCGGAGTTGACTGTCCATGAAGTGATGATCGATAGCGGCCAACCGTTAGACGGGGCACTATTCACAGTCGAGGCGGTTGGATTAGCTGAGCAAAGGGCGGCAGCTAGGCAGACCTTAATGGACAGGGTCGCCGCGTGTGCAGATATGGTAAACAATACGGACAAGTCATTCCTGGTATGGTGCAACTTGAACAGCGAATCGGATGCGCTGAAAAAGGCCATTCCGGGCGCGGTAGAAGTTAAAGGTAGCGATAGCAACGAACATAAGGAAAAAACCGCACTAGGATTTGCCAACGGTGATATTCGGGTATTAGTGAGCAAACCTTCTATATTCGGATTCGGGCTTAACTTCCAGATATGCAACCAGATGGCCTTTGTTGGGTTATCCCATAGCTTTGAGCAGTATTATCAGGCGGTAAGACGGTGCTGGCGATTCGGGCAGGAGAATCCGGTCGATGTTTATATCATTACATCGGACCTAGAAGGGGCAGTTAAGGCCAACATTGAACGCAAAGAGCGGGACGCCGACGCCATGATCCGGGCGATGGTCGAATATACCCGAGACATCACCCGCCGCAACGTACGGGCGACCATCCAAGAAGTAACCGAGTATAACCCAACCAAACCAATGATAATCCCATCTTGGTTAAGGAGTGATGTAGCGTGATCAAGGTATTGGACCAGACCATCACGGATAAATTTAGTCTCTATAATGGGGATTGCGTCGAGGTAATCCAGGGTATCCCCGACAATTCTATCCACTATACTATTTTCTCCCCACCATTTGAATCCCTATATACCTACTCCAACTCTCCCCGCGACATGGGAAATTGCACTGATCACGATGATTTCCACCAGCATTTCATGTTCTTAATCCATGAGTTATACCGGGTCACCATGCCAGGGCGACTGCTGTCATTCCACTGCATGAACCTACCAACCAGTAAACAGAATAACGGCTATATCGGCATACGGGACTTTCGAGGGGAACTAATCCGTGAATTTCAAGATGCCGGATGGATATATCATTCCGAAGTCTGTATATGGAAAGATCCCGTCGTAGCCATGCAAAGGACAAAGGCATTAGGGCTACTCCATAAACAATTATTAAAGGACAGCGCCATGAGCCGCCAGGGGATACCGGACTACCTAGTAACCATGCGTAAGCCGGGCGTCAATCCCGAGAGAGTGGAGGGACCGCTGACTTATTATGCCGGCGACGAACCGCCGGAACCAACCAGTAACACCACTAAACGCAGTATCGATATTTGGCAACGATATGCGTCACCAATCTGGACCGACATCAACCAATCCGACACCCTACAAAAAGAATCAGCCCGCGAAGAAGAAGATGAGCGGCATATCTGCCCGCTACAACTCCAGGTAATCGAGCGAGCACTACAGCTATGGACTAATCCAGGCGATATTGTGCTAAGCCCTTTTGCGGGCATCGGATCAGAGGGATACCGGGCACTGGAATTGGGGCGTAGATTCGTGGGTATCGAGCTAAAGGAATCCTACTATCGGGTGGCAGCGGCCAACCTGAGAAACGCAACCAATAAGCACGAGATGCTAAATCTATTTGAATGTTAATCCAACAAGGCCGAGTATGGGCGCCGGACATAGACACAGCACTAGATTTAATCAGGGACAAGCACGGAAACGGCACTATTTATATCCGGTTAGTGCAGACCAGGAACGGACTTAATTGGTACGAGTATTCAATTGACTTATAGGAGGTAAAAACATGGCACTCATGACGATACCATCCAGATCCGCAAGAGTCACACTCCACGATATCGACTACCACAAGGTACACCAGATGATAGACAACGCCCGGGCGATCATGAAGCCGGGCGACATAAGAGTAGACACCCGCTGCCCGGTGTGCGGCGGCGTGGCCTGGGTACTGCCCGAGCACTTCAACAATGGCCAAGCCTGCATCGCCCAGTGCACCGCGGGCTGCTTCGTATGCTGGGAGTGATGCCGATGGTTGACCACTACGCAGACCAGTCACGAACCTACAACTACCTGGCCTTATTGCTGGCCATGGAGACCGGGGTGGACGCAGAACACGCTCTGAATGTCGGCGGGCTCCAGGTAGACACCACCAAGCCCATGCTCAGATATTCCGACGCTACGGTCCAGCACATGAGGTCACTGCGGAAGCAGGGGTACACCCTAACCAGTATCGGAGCCATGTACGGGCTGACGATTGGGTCAGTTTACAAATTACTGAAAAGGAGGATATACGATGAAGGGCGACGAGAAGGCTCCTCATTATGAATCATTTTACAACCCGCAAGCAATAGCAATCATGAAGTGGATAAATGCGGAAAACAACACTATGAAAAGGGCCAAGTTATACCGCACAGCCTGCCGGTTGGAGTACAGGTACCGCAACAGTCACAAAAGCCTATATGGGGTAGGTTTTGACAAGGTTTAAAAAGGAGGATATACGATGGCACGGATATTACAGTACCGGTCGAGCGAGGAGAGCAGACAAGAGATTAAAGCAGGCTTAGAGGAGTACCAGCGCCGCCAATTTGAGGCGGAGTATGAGCGAATGCAGGCCGCCTGCCGGCCACCGCTGACTGAGGTGGAGCGGCAGAGGTTGAAACCATCAATGATAGATAGAGCCATGCCCTACATCTTGATATTGGGGTTCCTGGGGGTCTGTTTCGGTGCCTACGCGGTTCTGGACTGGATTGTGTTCAGCGTGATACCGGGGGTGCTGTAGGTGGACAGGATGGAGTTATACAAGCAGGGACTTAGTGACAGACAGATAGGTAAGCTGCAGGGCGTAACCGGTAACGCTATCCACCTGTGGCGTAAGAACCATGGACTAAAGGCCAACTGGGCAGTTAAGAAAGCCGAGAGCAAGATGGGCCTATACAAACAGGGATTATATGATACCCAAATAGCAGAACGTCTGGGAGTTACCCGCGCGGCGGTCTACGCCTGGAGACGAGATAGAGGGCTGCCATCGAACCGTGAAGCCATCCGTCCCGGCAGCTGTCCGATGGAGGACGCGCTGACACCGGACCAGTGCCAGGTGATGCGGAGGTTCTTGGGGGACTTGGTGCGGGTGGCGGATATGCGCCCGGGGAAGATACCCGACGTCATGGCGTTTATGTCGGAATGGAGGAGAACAACCAATGCAGATAGGCACTAAGGTCCTGGTCCCCCGCACCGGCGGCGGCGAGACGCCCGGTGAGGTCATCGAACTCTGGGGCGACCATGTGAGAGTGCGGTTTGCCATCGGGGATTACTTCCACGGCAAGCCGACGCCGGAGGGCATAAAGGCCCAGTACGGGTATAAGACGGTTCGGGTCAAAGAATTGAAGGAGGTACAGAATTGAGCATCAAGATAAACAAACTAGAAATTGAAAACGTCAAGCGGGTCAAGGCCGTTAAGATCGAGCCCACCGCTAACGGTCTTACTGTGGTAGGTGGCCGGAATAACCAGGGCAAAACCTCTGTATTGGATTCCATCGCCTGGGCTCTGGGCGGGGACAAGTTCCGCCCGTCGGAGGCCCAGCGGCAGGGGTCGGTCATCCCGCCGCATCTCCATATAGTAATGAACAATGGTCTAGTGGTAGAGCGGTCGGGCAAAAACTCCAGCCTGAAGGTCATCGATCCCAACGGCAACAAAGGCGGACAGCAACTGCTGAACGAGTTCGTCGAGCAACTCGCCCTGGACCTGCCTAAATTCATGGTGGCCAACAGCAAGGATAAGGCCAATACCCTGCTCCAGATCATCGGGGTGGGAGAGCAACTGTACCAACTGGAGCAGAAAGAAAAGGAAGTCTACAACCGGCGGACCACCATCGGGCAGATCGCTGACCAGAAGAAAAAATTCGCGGCCGAGCAACCATATTACCCGGACGCACCCAAGGAACCGGTGTCAGCATCGGAACTCATCAAACAGCAGCAGGACATACTGGCACAAAATGGGGAGAACCAGCGGAAGCGACAGAACCTAATAAGCCTGCAAGACAAATGGGTACAAGTCAACAAGCAGATCGAAGAGATTGAAAATCAGTTACTGAAACTAAGGGGCGAAAGAGAATGTATCCAAAATGATCTTGTGATCGCCAATAAAACTGTTTCCGATCTACAGGACCAGTCAACTGCCGAATTGGAATCCAGTATCAATAATATCGAAGAGATTAACCGCAAGGTCCGGGCCAACCTGGACAAGGACAAAGCCGAGGCCGACGCCCTGGACTACACCGACCAGTACAATACCCTGACGGTTGAACTGGAGCATATACGGAAAACCAAAACGGCCTTACTGAACGGTGCCGACTTACCGCTGCCGGGGCTGAGTGTGGTCGAGGGTGAGTTAACTTACAACGGCCAACGGTGGGACAACATGTCCGGATCTGATCAGTTGAAGGTGGCAGTCGCAATAGTCCGCCGGCTCAATCCCAAATGCGGGTTCGTATTGCTCGATAAATTAGAACAAATGGATATAGACACCATGAAGGAGTTCGGTCACTGGCTGGAGCAGGAAGGACTCCAGGTGATAGCCACCCGGGTCAGTACGGGGCCAGAATGCGAGATCATTATTGAAGACGGTTACGTAAAAGGTGCTGAAAACCCGGTGGTAGAGGAGCCGAAATGGAAAGCAGGTGAGTTTTAAAATGGAAATCTCTCGAGGGCCAATTAAGGGAGCTCAAAAAATTTGTTTGTATGGCGTTGAGGGCATAGGGAAATCATTCTTTGCCAGCAAGTTCCCGAACCCCGTTTTTATCGATACCGAGGGGAGCACTAAGCATATGGACGTGGCCAGGACACCTAAGCCCACCAGTTGGACCATGTTATTAGAACAAGTTAAGTATTTCAAAGATAATCCTTTTGCATGTGACACACTCGTCATTGATACTGTGGACTGGGCGGAGCAGTTATGTATGGCCGAGATATGTGCCAAGGCTCAGAAAAAGGGGATTGAGGATTTTGGATACGGCAGGGGGTACACATACCTGGCGGAAGAGTTCGGCCGGTTTCTCAATGAACTCAGCGACCTGGTGGACCAGGGGACCAATGTAGTCCTGGTGGCACACGCAACGATGCGTAAGTTTGAACAACCAGACGAGATGGGGGCCTATGATCGGTGGGAAATGAAGCTAGAAAAGAAAGTTTATCCGCTGCTAAAAGAGTGGGCCGATATGGTGCTGTTTGCAAACTACCAAACTTATGTGGTCGACGTAAATGGTAAAAAGAAGGCTCAGGGCGGGAAGCGGGTCATGTATACCACCCACCACCCCTGTTGGGACGCCAAGAACCGGCATGACCTGTTGGAGGAGTTACCACTGGATTTTGATGAGATTCGGCACTGTATAATTACTCGGACTAGGCAACCGACGGCATCCCAACCACCGAAGACGGAGCCACCCCAACAGGAGACACTTGAGCAGCAGTTTGAGCAGATGGTCAGTCAATCGGAGTCTGTTCCGGAGAAGCCCCAGGCGGATTGGTCGGATATATCTATCCCCACAAACATCCCCAGACCGTTATATGACCTGATGAAAGAACACAGCGTGACGGAACAAGAGATCCAGCGGGCGGTAGCCAGCCGCGGTTACTATCCAGCCGATACCCCGATTGATAAATACGACCCTAACTTTGTATCTGGTGTACTGGTTGGGGCATGGCCCCAGGTTTTAGGAATGATCAAAGAACTCAATAACATACCCTATTAAATTATAAGGAGGATTTATTTACTATGGCAGAAGAAGTCGGCAGAGAACTAGGGTGGGACGATCCCATCGAGAACGACGGTCCGGATTTTACTATCTTGCCGGAAGGTGATTATGATTTTGAGGTTTTAGGTTTTGAGCGCGGCCGACACACTGGCAGCGATAAGTTACCCGCTTGTAACAAGGCAATACTTAAAATCAAGCTGACGGGCCCGGAGGGGACCACGACCCTGGACCACAACCTATTCTTGCATACCAAAACAGAGGGGCTCCTTTGCGCGTTTTTTAACTCGATTGGCCAACGTAAACACGGGGAAAAGATGACCATGAACTGGAACAAGGTGGTCGGCTCCAAGGGCCGGTGCAAAGTCGTCATTGACACCTGGATCGGAAATAAGGAGGGGAAGGAAATGAAGAACAACAAGATACAAAAGTTTTACAACTATGAGCCGCCTGCCCAAGCTCCCACATTTACTCCAGGAGCCTTTTAGCTTATGGAGCTCAGACCTTATCAAGTACAAGCCAAAGAGGCCATACAAGGCCAGTGGGCCAGCGGGGTACAGAAGACTCTGCTGGTCCTGCCGACCGGGACCGGCAAGACGATAGTATTCAGCAAACTGACCGAGGATTGTGTCCGGGATGGTGAGCGGGTTTTGATACTCGCCCACCGGGGAGAGTTGCTGGAACAGGCCGCCGACAAGATGGCCCAAGCTACCGGATTAGGCTGTGCGGTCGAAAAAGCAGAAGACAGCTGTTTAAACAGCTGGTACCGCGTGGTGGTTGGATCAGTTCAAACTCTCATGCGGGAGAAACGATTGGCACAATTTCCACTGGATTATTTTAATACGATTATCGTTGATGAGGCCCACCACTGCCTGGCTGATAGCTATCAGCGGGTGCTGGGGCACTTCAACCAGGCCAAGGTCTTAGGGGTTACAGCTACAGCCGACAGGGGTGATATGCGCAACCTGGGAGAGTATTTCGAGAGCCTGGCGTATCAGTACAGTCTGCCCAAGGCTATAAAAGATGGCTATCTATGTAAGATCAAAGCCCAGACCATACCTCTCAAACTAGACTTATCCGCAGTTGGCCAGCAGGCCGGCGACTTCAAAACTTCCGACCTGGGGACTGCCTTGGATCCATACCTATACCAAATAGCCGATGAGATGGCTAAGTATTGCATGGATCGTAAGACAGTAGTATTCTTGCCGCTGATCAAGACTAGCCAAAAGTTCAGAGACATCTTGGAAAGCAAAGGATTTAGGGCCGCTGAGGTCAACGGTGAGAGCCAGGACCGCGCCCAGGTGCTGAGAGACTTCGACGCGGGACGCTATGATGTGCTCTGTAATTCCATGCTCCTATGCCTTGATATGCAAACGGAAATCCTGACAGATAAAGGTTTTGTAAAGCATGACGAAATTACAATGCAGCATAAGGTAGCTAACTGGAACATGGACGGAACAGTATTTTTCGAGGAACCAAAGGAAATAGTCAAGCGTCCGCTTGGACTCGATGAACACATGGTATCCATAGAATCCAGAACTATTAATTTAAGTGTTACTAATACTCACCGAATGATTGTTAGTTGTGGTGAAGGGAATAGGTCATGGAAAAAGATTAGCGCTGACCATCTCCGTAATGGTCATTTGTTACCAGCCTTCGGTGTCGCAGAACCATTTGATATAAAAATTGATCAACCTGAATGGCCCGATATAACACATCGGCAAATCGTGAAAACTGCTCATGATATTCGAAAGTCAACTGGTTGTGATACAGAAACATCCTATAAAGAAGCTCAAAGACGAAAAGAGGAGCAAAGAGGGCTTTTTTATACCCAACCCAAGGATCTAACTCTTGATGATTGCCGTTTTATTGGATTCTGGATAGCAGATGGAACTAGAACAAAGCTGCAGTCGGGCGGAGTAGAATACGTACTTTGTCAAAGCCCCCATTATCCATATATAGTGCAGTGGATTGATGCATTGTTGAAACGACTTAATTTTGACGTAATCCGCAAGCATCGTACCAGTGGAGTTGAGGCAATACTATGGAGCCTGCCCAGAGGCACTGGCAGCGGTTCACAAAAAAAGAATGGCGTATTTAGACTAGAGCCGTATTTAGAAAAAAACGGGACAGACCTCTTTTGGGGACTTAATGAACAGCAGTTTGACGCCTTGGTTGAAGGATATTGGTATGGGGATGGATGGCATGATCAGGCTAAAAACGGAATGCCTTCTTCTATTATGATGAACGACACAAAAAAAGAATGGATTAACCTCCTGTGTACCATCGGTCCTACTAGGGGATGGAGATGCAATATGATACCGAGACCTGCAAGAAATCCCAAACATAATGATCAATGGGGATTAAGGATGATTAAAGGTAGACACCTTAATATTTCGTGTAAAACCCCGATCGTTGAATCCCGCGAACATCAAGAAGTTTGGTGTGTTCGGACAAGTAGTAAAAATATCATTACTCGTAGAAATGGCTATGTCACAGTGATGGGCAATACCGAGGGCTGGGACTGTCCATCGGTGGACTGCATTGTGGTGCTCAGGCCGACCAAGATTAGATCATTATACTGCCAGATGGTGGGCCGGGGGACCAGGCTTTGTCCGGATAAAGATAATCTGCTCCTGCTGGACTTCCTCTGGCACACTACCCGCCATGAGCTGTGCCATCCAGCCCACCTTATATGTGAGTCTCCTGAGGTGGCTGAGATTATGACCAAGAATATGGAAGATGGCTGTCCGGTGGACATCCAGGAGGCTGAGGCCCAGGCGGCCAGTGACGTGGTAAGCGCCCGGGAGGAAGCTCTGGCTAACCAGCTCAGGGAAATGCGGAACCGGAAGCGCAAGTTAGTGGACCCCTTGCAATTTGAAATGTCAATCCAGGCTGAGGATCTGGCTGGGTATGTGCCGAGTTTCGGCTGGGAAATGGGCCCGCCATCAGACAATCAAATTAAAACCTTAGAGAAGCTAGGTATATTCCCGGACCAGATCGAGAGTGCAGGTAAAGCTGGCAAATTGCTTGACCGACTGGCTATGAGACGCATGGAAGGGCTTACTACACCTAAACAAATTAGGTTTTTGGAGGGCCGAGGGTTCCAGCATGTGGGGACCTGGCAGTTTGATGATGCCAAGAGAATGATTGACAGGATTGCGGGCAATGGCTGGAAGATTCCGCATGGCATCAGCCCGAATATCTATAAGCCGGAGCCTAAGCAGGATAACCTGGATGGTTGGCTGAGAGAGGTGGTTAGATAGTGGCCTTAACGGCACTCGAATTACTGGAGCATATCAATCCAGCACTGCTGGACTACCAGGAGTGGGTCTCAGTCGGAATGGCCCTGCATGAGGCGGGGCATACCGCTGCTGACTGGGACAATTGGAGCAAGCGGGATGCCGGGCGTTATCACCAGGGAGAGTGTTTCAGAAAGTGGGGGAGTTTCCACGGTTCTTCCACGCCTGTTACGTCTGGCACCCTGGTAGCTCTAGCTAGGGATCAGGGCTGGGAGCCGGAACGCTACGACGGGGGCATGGAGCTGGCCTGGGATGCTATCATCGGTGGCAAGGACGATCTGGTCATTATCGACAAGTATTGGGTGGAGGAGCAAGAGGTCATTGAGCCCGCCGACTGGAACCCGGTCGAGCAGCTGACTAAGTACCTATCAACTCTATTTGAGGCCAGCGATAATGTGGGCTATGTCTGTGACAGTTGGGAGAAGGACGGCAAGCACTTGCCCACCAAGGGGTGCTGGGACCGGACGGCCGGGGAGCTTATCCAGCAATTGAACCAATGTAAAGGCGATATAGGCTCGGTACTAGGTGACTATAAACCTGAGGTAGGGGCGTGGATCAGATTTAACCCGCTCGATGGGACCGGCTGCAAAAACGAGAATGTCACAGAATTTAGGTACTCCCTGGTCGAATCGGACGACATGGAAATCGACAAGCAGAACGCCATCATCAGAGAACTGGAACTCCCGGTGGCCTGCCTGGTGCACAGTGGCAAAAAGAGCCTCCATGCCATTGTCCGCATCGATGCCGACACCTACGACGAGTACCGAAAGCGGGTGGACTACTTATATAACGTCTGTCGCAAAAACGGGCTTAAGGTGGATAGCCAGAACCGGAACCCGAGCCGGCTCAGTCGTATGCCTGGCGTCATGCGGAACGGTCAAAAGCAGTTTTTAGTTGATACCAACATCGGCAAGGCTGACTGGCGGGAATGGCAGGAGTGGATTGAGGGGATTAATGATGATCTGCCCGAGCCGGAGTCGATGGCCAGCGTCTGGGATAACCTGCCGGACTTGGCACCGCCTCTGATCGAGGGAGTGCTCCGCCAGGGGCATAAGATGCTGCTGGCCGGGCCTTCCAAGGCGGGAAAGTCATATGCCTTGATCCAGCTGGCCTGTGCCATTGCTGAGGGTCGGCCATGGTTCAGTTGGCCATGTGCCCAGGGCAAAGTGATGTACGTTAACCTGGAGCTGGATCGGGCCAGCTGCTTACATCGTTTTAAGGATGTGTACACAGACCTGCAATGGCAGCCGGCAAATATAAAAAATATTGACATCTGGAACCTGAGAGGGAAGTCAATCCCGATGGATAAGCTGGCTCCTAAGCTGATCAGGAGGGCCGCCAAGCGAAATTATATTGCTATCATCATAGACCCTATATACAAGGTAATCACCGGCGATGAGAACAGTGCCGATCAGATGGCCAAGTTCTGTAATGAGTTTGACCGGGTATGCACCGAGCTCGGAGCCGCGGTGATTTACTGCCACCATCATTCTAAAGGCCAGCAGGGTCAAAAGAGATCGATGGATCGGGCCAGCGGGTCCGGGGTGTTTGCCCGGGATCCGGACGTGCTCCTGGACCTGATTGAGTTGGACCTGCCTAATGATCTAATTAAACAGCTGGAGAATAACGCAGTCTGCAAGGTTGCTGAATCCTGGCTGAGTAAGTATGTGCCGAACTGGGACGATGAAGTCTCCCAGGATGCCCGGTGCTCTGAAAAAGAGATGCTGCCAGTGTGTGACAAACTGCTGGGGACTGATCTATACCGGGATATGCTCAAGGATGTATACGCGGCCCGGCAGAAGGTAGAACAGCGGACCGCCTGGCGGATAGACGGAACCCTGCGCGAGTTCCCGAAGTTCAAGCCGGTAGACCTTTGGTTCGACTACCCAACTCACCAGGTAGACACAGTCGGGCTGCTTAAGGATCAGGTGAGTGAAGGCGACAAGGCGCCCTGGCAGCGGGCCATGGAAAAGCGGAAACCGAAAGAAGCCAGGGCAAAAGAACGGAAAATTTCAGTCGAGGTTGCATATGAGGCATGTACTTTTGAAGGTGAAGTTACTCTAAAAAGTATGGCTGAGTACATGGGTGTGGTAGAAAAAACTGCCCGAAACAGAGTAGAAACCCATGGCGAATTTGTAATCAAAAACGGAAAAGTCATCAGGGAAAAAGGGAAATAAACATAAAATTTCCCGATTTCCTTAACAGGGAAAAAGGGAAGAAAAAAACATAAATCAAGTTATTTTCTTCCCGATTGCAAAAGGAAATTATTGTTAGTAAAAATCGAGAAAAAAGGAAGGAAAAAAACATGTTTTCAGTTATTTTCTTCCGAGGGAAAAAGGGAAGGAAAAAAACACTTATAAATAAACATTTATTTTCTTCCCTCTCGCGAGGGTCACAGGGGAAGTAGTCGTGCGTTAGCTTTCGCACGACGACCTCCTTCCCCTAACTGTGACTAAGAGAAATTTAACAAACGGCAATAAGGAAAAATTTAGGAGGTAAACAAAAATGGCAGAAACTAAATTAATTCAAGTGGAATCATTCAGTGGAAAATATTTTATTAAAGAATCATACCGTCCGATCGCCCAGGCCCTGGTGAAAAAGTTTGACGAGATCAGCCATGTGGTGGTGAACAATATTTTATTTGTTGAAGATCAAGTCAGCACAAAGAAAAAAGCTGGCAAAACAATCTTCGCCCAGATCAGCAAGGTGCCAGAGAAGTGGGACGACATCATATACCAGATCACCGGACGGCACTTCGACTACATGATGGAGATTTATAAATTCAATATCATCAACATGAGCCGGGAGCAGATCTACGCTCTTATTTATCATGAACTCCGGCATATCGGTACAGATGGGAAGATGGTTGACCACGAAATTAATGACTGGATCAACATGGTTGAAAAGCTGGGGATGAATTGGAACACTACCCGGGCACCTATTCCAGACCTACTGGATGAGGGGATTGATTGGGACAGTATCACCGGCCCAGCAACATTGTTTCCGGCAGAGACTACTCTGAGGGTGGTCAAGTAAATGACAAAAGTAATGAGCTGCATCCACCAAAAAGATTACTGGGAAGAAGTTTGTTCCAGATGTGACGGGGACATGCAATGTAAAGTACCGTACCCACAGACAACTGAATTTTTTGTTGCCATGGTCCCGCCAACCACTACGCACCAGGAAAAACAAGTCAACTGGAATACTAAGACGTTTTATGAGCCGGCAGAGCTTAAAGCGGCCCGGTCAAAGCTCGTGGCTTACTTAGGCCAGCACGTACCAAACCAAAAGTATACAGGTGGAATCCGACTAATAACTAAGTGGTGTTTCCCGATCACTGGCAAGCATAAGGACGGAGAATACCGGATCACCAAGCCCGACACCGATAATCTACAGAAGCTGCTAAAGGATGTGTGTACGGATCTGGGGTACTGGACGGACGATGCCCTGGTAGCCAGTGAGATAATCGAAAAGTTTTGGGCTGACGTGCCCGGGATCTATATCAAGATTGAGGAGTTGATTTAGTGAATATCAGACTGCCAGATTTGATAATTCAGCCCGACTGGACGGCGGAGAGCCAACTGGTAAAGATTACTGAGGAGTTCGACGAGGTCAGAGAGGCCATAGCCAACCAAGACCCAATCAACGCCGTCAGAGAGGCGTTAGACTTGGCGCAGACGGCGATGACACTGGTAGAGATACAGAGACTGGAGTACAACTTGAACATACCTAAGTTTGTCACCGAGCACGAGGCCAAGCTGCGGCGGAAGGGATACATGAGATGAGCGTATTTATTTTGATTATTGCCATCTGGATGTCGCTGGGAGTGGGTTTTATTCTCGGCGCCACCTGGTGTGGGCTGTGCCGACTAAATAAACGGCTGGACGCACCAGAGTAGGTCAGTTTATATCCGGCGGGCTGGGCACCATGCCAGTGACGCACAAGCTGGTATCCCCAGGTTCGATTCCGGGGGCCGGGTTCCAATAAAAAAGAGGAGGGCGAGAGATGAAAAAATATGTATTTTCAGCAGAGAATCATATAGTTGAAGCTATAAAAAACGTGAAGGAGACGTTAGGGATAAAAACTAGTGTTGCAATATCCCTATTGATTACTGAGGGTTATCATTCACTGTCGGGGAAGATTAGGATGAAAATTAATGATGACAAGGAGGCCGAGGTAGAACGGTTGAAAAAGCATCTTAGATGGGCAACGGACACGGAAGGAACGTACAAATGTCAAAACTGCCAAAACCTTGTAGAAAGCGAACATACAAACAAATTATTTTGTGCATATCATAGCGATGGAGAGTATCAGCATGAAACCTTTTTAGATGATTATTGCAGTTATTTTGAGTCAAAGAAGGAGGGCGAGTAGATGAGGGATTTAGCGAAGGATATGGAGATTTGCAACAAGGCCACGCCTCCGCCGTGGAATGGCGAAGAAAATACCGGAGTTGAGCCGGTATTTGAAACAGGGTGTGGGTGTTGCACTGAAAGCACTTTATCTAAAGAGGATGCGGAATTTATCGCAGAAGCCCGTGAAGGTTGGCCCCATGCCATTGAGCGGGCAATCAAGGCCGAGGCCAAATTAGACAGATTAATTGAGGGATGCATGAGATGTGCAGGCGAAGATGACCACGAGCGTTTCCAGAGACTGCAGGCCGAGGTTGATCGGTTGCGGTTGATGGTCACATCTATAACCGGAGGGTTAGATGAGGCCATAGAAGCTGTCCATTACCTAGAGGCCGAAAACGCCAAACTGTGTGCGGTTGTGGATGCGGCGAGGGGGGCGGTGGCATATTTGCGGACACAGCCAACTATACAACACATATTAGTGCAAGCACTGGCCGAAGTGGAGAGGCCGGGGGACACGGAGCCCACGGAGCCATGAAACCCAAAACACCCCAGCCGGTGGCCTACTGCTGGCTGCAGGGCAGGGAGATGAGCAAGAAGGCCATTAAGCACAAGGGTTGCGCGGACCCGGAGAAACAGATAGATGGCATGTGTAAGTGGCTGCAGATGTATGGGGAGAGGGGTAAGACTAAGCGTGAGAAGAAAAACTAATGCACATAAATGTCCGGAATGCGGACAGCTGATTCTGGGGATATGGGCTGATCCGTCCAAGCCTAAGCCCGATCCGCCAGAAGAGGTTAAGGCCCGCTGCTACCATCGGGGACATGCTGTATACCAGAGCCAGAGCAAAGGCCGGAGGCGGAGAAAGCCTCCTAAAGCGGTCAGGATCGACGGCAATTTATTAGACACATGAAAAAAGTTCTTGACAAATTTTTGACATTGCGTGATACTCTGAGTATAGCTGTCTCCAAATGGAGGCGGCTATTTCTTATGGTGTCACAGCCCGGCTACTGCCGGGCTTTTTGTTTGTCGAGGTAAGCCCGGCCGGACCATTGTTGTTGTCGTATGTGGTTGACTCTATGGGGCGCTGCCGGCTGGGCTGGGGATGTACATAGTGGAGCGGTGGGGTGGGGCCGTACTATGATTACCAATGTTCAACCAGGCCAGTTGCACGAATTCTACAGATCGTCAGCCTGGGAAAGACTGCGGGCCGAGGTGTTGGCTGAATACAAGTATGAATGCCAGCACTGCAAGGCCAGAGGATATTACACTAAAGCAAATACGGTGCATCATGTTCGGCATGTTAAGCGATATCCCGAGCTGGCACTGAGCAAGACATATACTGACGGTCAGGGGTATGAACAGCAGAACTTGGTGCCACTTTGCCATGCTTGTCATGAGCAGGCGCACGATCACCGACAGAAGGAAAAGCCCAAACCGCTGACAAAAGAAAGATGGTAGGGTACCCCCGGCAAGAAAAAAACGCAAATTAAAAAAGGGAACTCCGACCGGAAGGGTTCTCAGACAAGAGAGATTTTTTCAAAAACCACATGATGGGAGGGTAGGGTAATGGCAGCACGACGACCAAAAAAACTAGACATCGAACTTGATCTGATAAATCAGCTTGAACGCAACGGAGCATACGGCAATCATTACCTTGACCTCATCAAGGATTACATGAGCCTGTGGACTATAAAAAATCAGCTTATTGCTGACATCAGAAAACGCGGCGTCACCGTCCGCTGGGACAACGGCGGCAACCAGTTTGGCTATAAAAAGAATGATAGCATTGCAGAGCTTAACAAGACCAACGCCCAGATGCTGAAAATACTGAGCGAGTTGGGATTGAAGCCGTCCAAGGGTGGCGGTGATCTCAGTGACGACGAGGAAATGTGATTACCACCCGTATATAGATAGCTATATGGATGGGGTCCGGGACGAATCCATAATTGCCGGCGAAGATATCCGCCTGGCCATGGATTATGTTGAAGATAAGCTCAGTGATCCCGATGTGTTTATAGATACCGCAGCAATTGATAAAGCCGTGGAACTCATGGAGCGGTACTTTGAAATCAAGCTGTTCGATTGGGAGCTTTTTGTAACCGCCTGCATCCATTGCTTTTATAAGTCGGATGATACGGTGGTATTCAGCGTCATTTTCATCATGGAGGGCAGAGGGAACGGCAAGAATGGATTTATCAGTCCTATTTGCTGGTACCTGACCACTCACTATCACGGAATCAAAGGCTATAACATCGACATCGTGGCCAACGCTGAGGACCAGGCCAAGACATCTTTTTTGGATATCTATGATGTGTTGGAACGGACCTGGGCCAAGTCTAAGAAATTTTTCTATAAAACCAAGGAAATCATAATAAATTTTCGTACAAACTCGTACATCAAGTTCAACACATCAAACGCAAAGACTAAGGACTCCAAGCGAACCGGCTGCCTGGTCTTTGATGAAGTGCACCAATACGAAGATTACGAACAAATAAAAAGATTTACATCAGGCTTTGGAAAGCGTAAGCATTCCAGGGCTTTTTACATTACCACTAATGGAGATGTCCGGGAAGGTGTACTTGACGATATGCTGGCCATTGCCGGCGATATTTTGAAAGGGATCATAAAAGATCTTCGATGGCTGCCGCTCGTGTACCGGATCGATGAGGAAGAAGAGGCAAAAGACCCGGCCATGTGGCACAAGGCTAATCCGTCCTTGAAATACCTGCCCACCCTGCAACTGGAGATGGAGCAGCAGTTTATAGAGATGAAATACCGGCCGGCTATGGAAGAGGAGTTTTACACCAAGCGACTGAACTGGCCTAAACAGAACCGGGAAATCATCGTTACTGAATGGGCTAATATCCTGGCTACCAAAAAGCCGCTGCCTGACCTGACCGGTCGGAGTGCTACGGTTGGGATTGACTATACCAAGGTAACCGACCTGGCATCTGTCAACATCCACTTTCGAGAGGGTGACTGGCGATACGACATAAACCACTCTTGGTTGTGTTTAAAATCCCTTGACATTCCCCGGCTTAAAATACCCTGGCGGCAATGGGCGGATGAAGGATACCTGACATTGGTTGACGATGTAGAAATCAATCCAGATCTGCTGACTGAATACATCGCCGAACAGATGACAAAATACAACCTGATCAAGCTAGCTTTGGACAACTTCCGCTATGCTTTGCTGGCCAAATCTCTGAACAAGATAGGCTTTGACGCCACCGAAAGAAAAAACATAAAGCTCGTGAGGCCATCGGACATCATGAAAACAGAGCCGGTGATCAGCAGCTGCTTTACGCAGCAGTATTTCTCTTGGGATGATAACCCGCTGTTGAGGTGGGCCACGAATAATGCCAAGAAGATCCCTGTCGGTAGAGCCCAGGGGAAAGACAAAGGAAACTATGAATACGGAAAGATTGAAGCTAAAAGTCGTAAGACTGACCCATTCATGGCGCTGGTCCATTCGATGGTAATCGAGGATGAACTGGAAACCGGCGGAAGTGTATTTGAGGACTTGCCGGTTATAACCGGGTAAGGGGGTGAGGGATTGAGTTTTTGGACCTGGATAAAAGAAAAACTTGGCGGGGCACCGGTACCGCTGAGTGACCTTGGGGAATTGACAGAAGAATATGCAGAGCTTGTGGCAGACATCTATATACGGGAAATGGCGTTCTGGTCAGCAGTCAACCTGGTGGCCAATGCTATCAGTAAATGCGAGATCAAGACATTTGTTAATGGCACGGAAACTAAAGAGCGAGAATATTACCTGTGGAATCTGGAACCGAACAAAAATCAGAACAGCAGCGGGTTTTTGCATAAGTTGATAGCCCAGCTCTACCGTTATAATGAGTGCCTGGTTATCGAGCAGAATGGGCAGCTGCTGATAGCAGATGCTTTCACCTGCACTCCCTATGCCTTGTATGATGACATATTTTCGCAGGTAACTGTCAAGAACTTCACCTTCGATCGGTCATTTACACAGTCAGAGGTTTTATATTTTCAGCTTAATTCCGTTGATATGCGGCAGCTGATCAATGGCTTGTATGACAGCTATGCCAGGCTGATCCAGTACAGCATGAAGGCCTATAGGCGTTCCCGGGGGACTAAGGGCGTTTTTAAATATGAAACCATCCCGGTAGCCGGAACCGAGGAACGTACAGCCTTTGACAAGCTGATAAACGAAAAAATCAGCAAGTGGCTATCAGGTGACAACGCAGCCCTGCCCCTGGGACGCGGCCAGGAGTGGAAAGAGCTCACCCAAAAGACGTACAGCAGCGAGAGCACCAGGGACATTAGGGCGCAGATTGATGATGTATTTGATTTCACAGCCAGGGCGTTCGGGGTTCCCCCGGCGTTACTTCGCGGTGATGTCCAAGGCGTATCTGATGCGCTGGATAATTTTTTGACATTCTGTATTGACCCGTTGGCCGATATGCTGCATGAGGAAATCAACCGCAAGCGGTCCGGGTATAAACTGTGGAAACAAGGCACCTATGTGAAGATCGATACCAAGGCGATAAAACACGTGGATCTGTTGAGTGTATCTGCCTCGATCGACAAGCTGATCGGATCAGGCGTGTTCTGCATCAATGACATCAGGGACCTGGTTGGAGAGGAACCGATCGCGGAGGACTGGGCCAACCAACATTTCATGACTAAAAACTATTCGACTGTTGCTGACCTGTTGGCGGCTTTGGAGGGAGGTGAAAAAAATGAAGAATCCAACGAAATATTATTCATTGGTGACCGCGGACAAACAATCTGATATTTACATCTTCGGCGATATAGTATGCCCTGAATGGCAGTGGTTTGAAAGCGACACGTCCGGCTACTCCCTAGTCAAAGATGTAAAAGATCTTGATGTTGATTTGATTAATGTCCATATCAACTCGTATGGGGGCCATGTATCAGAAGGATTGGCTATTTATAACACCCTGAAACAGCATAAGGCCAAAATCAGGACTTTTGATGATGGCTTTGCGTGTTCCGCTGCAAGCGTCGTGTTCATGGCCGGGGACGAGCGCATAATGAATAACGCCTCCTTGTTGATGATTCATAACGCTTGGAACTTCGCTGCAGGAAATGCCAATGAGCTCAGGAAGGCTGCAGAGGATCTCGATAAAATAACCCAAGCATCGGTAAACGCCTATATGGAAGTTGTAAGCATTACCGAAGAGGAACTCAAAGATTTGCTTGATAATGAAACCTGGCTCACTCCCCAGGAAGCCCTGGATATGGGATTCGCTACGGCGGTTATCAGCGCAGCAGGAACAGACGGAAAAGCCGCAGCTAACGCCCGCAGATCTTTGTTTAATCTCATAAAGAAAGGCTTAATTTTATCCGCGCAAGAGGGACAAGAGCCGCCGGCAGAACCGGTGACGGAACCTGATCCGGATCCGGTCCCTGAGCCAGAACCCGAACCCCAGGAGAACAAGACGATCAAATTTTTATCGGCGCTTATACGCCAGGAAGGAAGGGACAGGTAAATGAGAAATCTTGACGCATTACAGCTGCAGAAAGCCCAGATCATGAATAAGCTGAACCAGGCCATGAAGGATGGCAACGAGGAAGCCTTTGCCGAAGCCTTTGCTGAATATACCGACATGCTGCAGGAAGCGGTTATGGCAGAGGCGCGCGGCATGGTCCAGGCGGCTGACAATCAGATACTCACCGGCCGCGGATCGAGAGCCCTGACCAGCCAGGAGACCAAATACTACGAGGCCCTGATAGGGGCGATGAAGTCGGGCAATCCGCAGCAGGCAATCACTTTGATCGATGAGACCCTGCCCAAGACTGTCATCGATGCAATCTTTGAGGACATCGTTGAGAACCATCCTCTGCTGGATGCAATCAACTTCCAGGATACCGGCATACTGGTGGAGATCCTGGTTAGCACCCAGGACGGCCGCCACATGGCAACCTGGAGCAAACTCTGTGATGATGTTGTGACCGAATTGACCGCGGGCACCCAGGTGATCGACCTGACCCAGAAGAAGTTGTCCGCATTCCTGCCGGTGTGCAAGGCAATGCTGGAAATCGGCCCGGTATGGTTGGATCGCTATGTCAGGACCATCCTCGGTGAAGCTATTGCCAATGGCCTGGAAGAAGCCATCATCGACGGCGACGGACTGGACCAGCCCACCGGTATGAGAAGGAACCCGGCCGGGGCGCTTGATCCCGTTACCGGCTACCCTCTATTGGTGCCTGTGCCCTTGGCCGAGATCACTCCGGCAACCTATGGAGGGATAATTGCCAGCCTGGCTATCGGTCCTAATGGACTGGTCCGCACTGTAACCGAGGTGCTATTTATCGTCAACCCGGTTGATTACTTCACCAAGCTGATGCCGGCTACAACTTTCCTGGTCAACGGCACTTGGGTAAATAACGTGTTCCCGTTCCCGACCCGGGTGATCCAGTCGGTGCATGTGCCCCAGGGTGAAGCTATCATCGGCCTGGGCAAACGGTATTTCTTTGGCCTGGGCACTGGCAAGGGCGGAAAAATCGAATACAGCGACCATTATAAATTCCTAGAGGATGACCGCTATTACCTGACCAAATTGTATGGCAACGGCCGGCCGATCGATGCAGTGTCGTTCAAGCGCATTGATATCGCCGACCTGAAGCCTTATTTCCCAGTGATTAAAGCTACTCCGTATGTTGAAGCCCGATTGGCGGGGTTGACAGTAAATGCTGGCGCCGATGCCATAACCCCAGCGTTTGACAGCAATGTCCACTACTACGAGGCTGAGGTTGATGCCGCGTCCGGTGCAATCGCTGCAACTGCGATTGATACTGACAACGCTGTTATCACCGCAACCTTGAACGGTCAGGCTGCAACCTTATCGGCGCTGACCTTCACCGAAGGGCAGAACGTAGTTGTCATCACCGTAACCAACGGCGACTATGTTGAAACCTATGTCGTAGCGGTGACCTACACCGTGGCCTAGTCCATGAAGGCCCGAGTAATAAAATCGTTCCGGGATAAAAAACAGGACGTCGCTCGTAAAAAGGGCGACGTCTTTATCTTGTCTCGGCAGCGATACGAGGAGATAAACGCAACTCGTTTCGGACGGTTGGTTGAAGAAGTGAAGGATAAGCCGGACAGCACTTGTAAAGGCGGGTGATAGGGCATGGCGCTGCCAGATGGACTGCTTGATGCAGTGCGTAATTACCTGGACATCACCTGGGTTGATGCGGCAGGAGATACCAAACTGACTGGAATCATTGAGCGGGGTATGAAGTATATTGACAGTGTTGCGGGTGTCGCCATGGATTACACCATCGAGGACAAGCCCAGGGAACTGCTCTTTGATTACTGCCGGTATGTACGATCCAACGCGCTTGCTGAGTTTCAGGGTAACTATCTGCATGAACTCTTGAGCCTGCAGATCAGTCAGGAGGTGGCCGACTATGAAGCCGCAAACGCTGACCCAGACGTTTAACAGCGGAATAGTGAATGTGTACTCGGTCGGCAATATCGCGGACCCCGGAGACATGCCCCGGGAAGGCCTGACATTAAAGGCTGGCCCTCTGCGCTATGACGAGCGCACGGTCGGCATGAATCGTTTTTGGGCCGCTATGCAGAATCAGGTGAAGGTGGATATGGTTATAAGAGCGCCAAGGATTGACGCCATATCCACACATGACATAGCTATCCCGGTAGATGGTACTCAATACGAGATAAAGCAGGTGCAGTACCCACCAGATGTTGAGCCGCCGGTCATGGACCTAACGCTGGAAAAGCTTGATTCGGACTATGACCTTGCGTAAGGAGGCGATGTAATGGCTAATTTATGGCCCGTAAAGATAGTTGATGGCGGAAGCCAGCTGCGGGGCCGGGCTACCGGGGGAACCGTGACCACCCTTGTGGACACCAGCAAGAATCTGAGTACTGATATTGTGAAAGACAAGCTGATAAAAATAGTTATTGACGGCGTTGAGTATGTGCGTAAGATCACTTCAAACACCGCTGACACGATCACAATTCCCGCCATTGTTACAGGAGTTGCCGCAGGTATCATTTTCCAGCCGGCGGGAAAGGGTAAAATCACAATCAACGCAAGCGAAACCGGCTCGTATGCTAATGAATACTGGTGCTACACCGAAAAGGGCGAGGGCGGAAATGCCGAAACCACAGCGGTGTTTGAGGATGGCGCATTAACCATCACCCTTGGCACGGATGCCGGAACGGCCGCCTCGGCCAAAATAGGGGCCGGAGTTAATAAAGAAATAACCATCACGGCCAACGAAGTCGGCGTGTTGGAAGGGTACTCGATTGAGGTCGCAGCGGGCACCGGCGAAAGCCAACCCCTGACTGCCGGCATTAACCCGGACACTGGCTTAATAACTGTAACCTTGGGGACCGACGCAACGGGGGCGCTCGATCCAACGAAAAATAAAGCAAGCGATATCGCCGCTATACTCAACAACACTGTCGCCATCAACCTTTTATTTACTGCGGCGGCAGACGGCGACGGATCTGGCGTGTTCAGCGAGGCGGTTACAGTAACAGACATCGAAGGTGGCATTGACCCGGTTATTAACGCAACAGCTGCAGAGGTAAAAGCGGCGATTGACTTGCTGGAAGGAACGCCATTTACTGCTACCGTAAACACGGCGGGAGTGATCGATACAATCAGCGGTCAAAAATTGGACGGCGGTGTGGATGAAGTCAAGGTAAGGGAAAAAACAGAGTATTTTGTAACACTGTAAAGGGTGATTGCTTATGACCTTGTCAGATTTAAAAAACCTGCTGTTGACGGTCGGCCCACCAGTGTCGCATTACCATGCCCACCAGCAGCCGGACAGCTACATAGTTTGGGCTGAGTATGGGGCTCATCATATGAACGCTGATAATGCACTGCGGGAAAGAGCCTGGAAGGTGCAGGTAGATCTGTTCACCAGGACCGAGAACGACCCTAACCGGGATAAAATACGGGCGTTGCTCGATACTGACGAGATCTCATGTGATTACCTGGTCAATTATGAGCGGGATACCGGCTATATACATCACATATTTGATTGTGAGGTGTCTTAAATGGCCAGGTTCGACACCAGTGGAATTGACGATATCATTGCCGCGGTCACCAGGATGGGCAACGGCCTGGAAGAAGTTGGCGATGACATGCTGTTGGCCGGAGCCCAGGAGGTTAAGCTGTCCTGGGGGCTGGCAGGAGGAATGCACGGACACAAAAAAACCGGCGATATGTTGGCAAGTGTCGGCTTTCCGAAAACGCCTAAAGACGTAAGCGGAATACGCACTATCGACATTTATCCGATCGGCAAGGACCGTAAGGGTGTACGGAATGCAGAAAAAGCGTTCATATTGCACTATGGCTCCAGCAGCATTAAAGGCTCACACTGGGTTGACGATGCAGATGAGGAAGCTGGGCCGAGGGTCCAACAAGCGATGGAAGATATTTTTGACGACTATCTGAACAGGAGGTAACAATAATGGCCTATATAGGATTAAAGCATCCGGTCTTTGCGCCGATTGCCAGTGAACCCGCAAATAGTCTGCCCACCTATGGCACTGGACTAGTTGTGGGCATGGCTATCGCGGCTGATGTCAGTATTGAACTGTCAGATGCAAAACTGGCGGCCGATGACACTATCGCAGAGATCGAAAAAGGCTTTGTTTCCGGCACGATCACCATGGGAATAGATGACCTGTCTGACGCCGCTCAAAAAGCTTGGCTGGGATCGAAAGAGGCATCACTGGGCGGAGAGGCAACCATAAGGGATGCTGCCAATTATGACAGCCCCGAAGGTGGATTTGGTTATTACCGGGTACGTAAAAAAGCCGGGGTAAGATCGTACCGGGCTTACTGGTATCACAAGACCAAGTGGGGGATCCCATCAGAGAATGCAGCCACTAAACCAGACGGATCGATTGAATGGCAGACGCCTACTGTCGAGGGCGAGATTATGACTGTAATGGACAGCGATAATACCTGGCGGGACCATGCGACCTTTACCAGTGAGGCTGATGCTATCGCCTGGCTGGATGAACTGGCCGGTGTACCCACTACCGAGTCAACCGGGCTGTCGGGGCTGGAGTTGGTTGGTACTGGCGGCACTCTGTCTCCTGCCTTCGCGGCCGGGGTGAGGTACTACACATTTGACGGGGTAACTGCTGCCGGCGTGACAGTTACAGCTACGGCCGCCGATCACACATTGAAGCTCTATGTTGATGGCGTGTTTGTCCAGAACCTGAACAGCGGTGAAGCGTCTGACTCGATAGCGATGGCCTCGGTCGGGTCCAAAAAGCTAACCATTGTTGCCCAGGAGTTGGGTAAAACGTCTCAAATTACCGAGATAGTCGTCGTCAAAACCGCTTAGGAGGGGCTTATGTACGAGGACGGAAGAATAATTAAAATCCGGAACCAGGAATATTTTGCCGTATTTAATACGGCGGCCCTAGAAGAAGTAACAAGGCGGTATGGCGGATTAAAAGAACTCAGTGACGTCATAATAGATCAGTCAAAAGCGATAGGGGAGATAGCCTGGTTGATAGCCTTACTGATCAGCCAGGGGACGGCACTCAAAAAGGCCCAAGAAGGAATTGAGGGCCGCACGTTTACCGATGCCGACATAAAGATTCTGATGTCCCCCAAAGAACTAATGGAGCAGACAGATCTGGTAATCGAAATAATCAATGCCGGTATGGGAGACGAAGGCGAAGCCGAAGAGAACGCCGAAGTCGATGAAGTGCTGGAGGAGATCGAGTCATCAAAAAACGTCGAGGGCGCAGGGGAATAAATCCCTTGCGCCTAGTTTTTTTAGGAATGCGGGCCGGTCTGACAGAGCGTGAAGCCTGGATGACGACGCCGGGCCGCATACTCACCTTTTGGAAATGGACCCTGGAATACGATGAGTACCTGCACTGGATCAAACGTAAGAAGAAGCGGACTGGAGGTGAGGACGATTGAAGCGGGAGATTAAAACAACCCTGGCGCTGGACGGCGAGAAAAAATTTAAGCAGGGGCTGGACGACGCCGCTCGTGGTCTCCGGGTGCTTGACTCCGAACTGAAAGCCAGTTCTGCAGCTTTTGCCGGTAATGAGCGCAGCCTGGAGGCACTCACCGCCAAGGGTCAGTTATTTGAAAAACGCGTCAAACAGCAGAAAGAGATCGTCAATGCCCTGGCCAAGGCGGTCAAAGAGTCGGGTGACATGTACGGTCAGACGTCGGCCAAGACCGACGGGTACCGGATAAAGCTCAATAATGCCACCGCTGCCCTGGCTAAGATGGAACGAGAGCTGGAGCAAAACAGCCAGGCCATGACTGAACTGGGCTCTGACACCAACCGGGCCGCCAGCAAGATGGACAAGTTGCAGGAGAAGGCCAAAAAGTTGCAGACCACGCTGAAAAACACCGGCGAGAAGCTTGGCGATGTCGGAGGCAAGTTATCGATGGGGATAACTGCCCCGGTAATAGCCGGGATTGGACTGGCTACTGAGGGGACAAGGGAGTTTCGGCAGGACTTAGGCAAGCTGGACGCCCAGTTTAAGACCACCAACCATGGAGTTGATACCGGGCGCAAGGCGTTTACGGATTTCTATGGCATCATCGGTGAAGATGATACCTCAATCGAGGCGGTTAATCACCTGGCCTTACTAACCAAAAACCAAAAAGAACTAGCGGACTGGACAACCATAGCTACTGGCGTATATGCCACATTTGGCGATAGCCTACCACTGGAGGGACTTACCGAAGCGGCTAATGAGACGGTGAAGGTCGGCAAAGTGACCGGACCGCTGGCTGACGCCCTAAACTGGGTTGGCATAAGTGAAGATGAAGTCAACGCAAAGCTAGAGACGATGAACAACGAGCAGGAACGCACAGCCTATCTGACTGACCTGCTAGTTGGTAAATACAAAAAGGTCGCCACTGAATACAGAAACATTAACAAGGTCGTAATTGAAGCCAACGAGTCACAGGCCGGACTACGGCTTGAAATGGCCGATCTGGGCAACAAGCTGGAGCCGATAGTGACAAAGATTGTCCGCGTAGTCACAAAGCTGGTGGACGCTTTTAACAGCCTCCCAGAGGGTATGCAGGATACCATAATTAAGTTTGGTCTGATAGCTGCTGCTATTGGCCCAGTGCTTTTGGCTGTAGGTAAGGTTATGGTGTTCATGTCTTTGTTCGGAGATAAATTAGGGTGGGTTACTAAGATCGGGGGCACCCTGGCGGGATTCCTGCCACGTTTAGGTACCGCCCTCTTGGGAATAAATCCGATTGTCGCTGGAGTTGTGCTGGCAGTAGTAGGACTAATCGCTATCTTCAAGAGGCTTTGGGATACTAACGCCAACTTCCGCGCCTGGGTGCGCGGATTAGCTGATACGCTGGAGAATGGGTTTAAAGGCGCAATTAACTCAGTGGTAGATAAGATTAACTGGCTGATTGATAAGCTTAATAATTTACCGGGGGTAGAAATTAAAAACATTAACAAACTGGTGAAAGACTCCGGCACCCAGGGCATGGGGGCGTTCCAATCCATGCAACGCTATGCCGACGGCACCAATTATCACCCGGGCGGCCTGGCCTGGGTTGGAGAGCGTGGGCCTGAGCTGGTCAACCTGCCGCGAGGATCCCAGGTGCTGACCAATCAGCAGAGCATGGCCATGGCCAATCAATCTCTGACTATCGGTGGCACCGTACGGGTGGAGGGAGTCAACGACATGGGTCAGCTGGTAGGCGTGACAAAAATCATTGCAAAAGAGATAGAGCAGGGCGATCGGAGGCTGCCTGGCCGGGTCCGAGTAATGCCCAGTATGGCATAGGGAGGGGAGCACATGAGCTTTACATGGGGTAGTACAGACTTCTACGTTATACCAGATACCTATAACCCACCCTGGGCCGAGGTACCCATAAATGAGATTGCGCTGCTCCCTGATCCGGCCAACCTAAATGCTGTCAGCACTGTACTTCAGCAGGGCGGCAGGAAGCGGCAGATAGTTACCCTCTCCACCTACGTCAAAAGCTATTCGACGTATGAAGATATGCTGGCAGACAGTATGGCCGGGACACAGCGGACCTTTACCGGGGCTGATGGCTATAGTGCGACCATGATCATATCCAGCCTATCCCAGGCCGTGCGGAAAATCTACCCGACACGCTTTGAATTCTCCGTAACCTTCATGGAGGTGTAACCGATGCTGACCATACCTCCTGAGATACAAACGCTGTTGAAATCCAAGATGATGGTCGGAGATAACCGGCCCACCGGATATATTACCCTTGGAGGGCAACCGGGAACCCAGAACATGAAAGACCCGCAAACATGGACAACTTGGCGAGTTTTTACTACTGGCGACAGAGGACATGGCAATATCTGCGAAACATCCGATGGCAGAGCAGTTGTAGCTTATACTTCTGATGCTGATAAATCTGTTAGTGTTGAATTTGCCCCAACAATACAAGGTGTTTTGGATGGGTCTGGGCCTTTTTCAGGTGGGGCGACAAAACTGGCAAGTGGATATGACACTTATCAGCCCGTTGTTAGTATTAATCTAGTGGATGGTAGGTTGCGGTTGGTTGTATATCATCAAATGGATAATGTTACTAAAGTATGGGGGGCCGAGTATTGGGCCGACTCTGATGGTAGAGGTACAGATTTTGTCAAAATATCGGACATATCATTAAATTTAGGCCCTCCTTTTCAAGACCCTAGGGCTGGGAAACCATCTTTAATGCACAAACTTAATAGTGGTAGATTGATTGCATTATTACCGTGGTGGACAGGCGGTTCACTGTCAAATCAGGGGGTTAGGGCTTTTTATTCAGACGATGATGGGTTGACATGGTCTGGGGGAGCTATTTATAATCCCGGCGCACCGGGATGGATCGTTTTCTATCATTCTAGGAACTTCTTCGAACTTGATGATGGTAGTTTTATTACTCTGAGAACAGCATCAAATGCTGGGGGGGGGCCGATGGAATGGTCCGATTCTGGTGCTTCTTTGTCTACTTTTTCGTGGAGTGGAGATTATCGGCCTTATATGGCGTCTTGGGAAAAAGTCGGGAATAAAATATATATGTATTATGGTAGGACTGGCGTTGATAATCCATTTGGGAGTAACCCTGCTGTTGTTTTGGAGTATATTGGCCCCACTCCGGCAACTGCCCAAGACCTTGGTACATTTACAAATTACGACTTTGTTGTAAATTTGAATGAACTAGGTGGCGTAGAGGATTCTTGGCATTTTCTGAACTTAACTCAAAATGCACTCATTATGCAAGGGAGCAGTGCTGGGCAGATAAGTGGAGCAGGAACTACGGCAGAAACACAAAATCTAAGGCCCAAAAGTATAACCGTTGACCGATCCAAAGGATCAGCGTCACAGGTCACGGTGGTAATCGACAATAAGGATGGGCAGTTTAGCCCCGACCCGGCGGGGGCATGGAATCATGTCATCTGGCCCAACAACGGAATCGAGGTATATCTGGGTTATGGTGCCGAACAACAGCTGGTCTTTACTGGCCTCATCGATGAGGTGACCATGCGGAGTTACCCCGCCGAGATTACTATCAACGCACGGGATATGTCCAAGTTAGCACTCGACCAGATGGTGCAAAAGACAGAGGGCGGGTATATCACTCATACATTGGAATATACCAATAAAACCCCGGAGTGGATATTTTCTGATCTCGCAAGCAAGGCTGGTTATACCGATGTGGTGGCAACCGATGTCAGCGGGTTGACAATCGCGAAGATCACATTCAGTCAGGAGATGTACGCTGATGCTTTCCAACGGCTGGCTGAGATCGCATCGTTTGAGTGGTTTTGTGATGAAGATGGGACATTGTATTTCCGGGCGGCACTCGACACCGGGGCCAGCGTCTACACTTATCAAGAGGGCGAGGATATTTTCTCCCTGGACTACACCATATCGGATGCAGAGTTGTACCGGGGAATCATCGTGGTGTCGCAGGATGCAGACGGTAACGGTCTGTCATCAATGGGCGAATGGTCGGCATCGGACTACTATGAGTTGCCCGCCCAGAAAGACCTGATAATCCAGGCCACCGACCTAGCCAGCACTCAGGCCCAATGTGACGCACTTGTCCAACAGGCGAGCGCAGAGATAACTAAAAAGGCAAGGCAAGTCACGTTTGTCATCGTGGGTCATCCATATATCCAGATAGGCGATAAGATCAAGGTCATCGAGTCATCATCGACAATCAGCGAGATATACCGAGTCTGGGCGGTGACACACAACATGGACGCTGCGGGGTCACCAGTATTTTCGAGCACGATCAAGTGCTATTGGCACTCAGCGGAATAGGAGGCATAGCATGGGCAATATAGCCGAGGTAGTCAAAAAGCAGACAGATAGAATCCTGCGCCAACGGTCACTCAATCAGACCGAGGGGGTGGTGGTCAGCGGGGTATCGAGCGGAACTGGTGCGCCGCCGCCTACTGTCAATAATCCCCCTGCCGATCTGACTGCCCACAAGGCATCATCCGACCATGACGGTCGATATTATACTGAAGCCGAGTTAAACGCAGGACAACTGGATACCAGGTACTACACCGAGGCCGAAGTTGATGCGATTATTGCCGCCTTAACTTTTGCCGATGTGGTGCGACAGACTTTTGATAACACGGACACCATTGAGGTTGAGCATAATCTGGGCATACGGCCAGTAGTGCAAGCCGTAGGGCAAGCCGTGACCGCTTACGGTGCGGGCAGCTATGGTGCGGGGGCGTATGGGGGCATAGATGCAACCGCCAATGCGGTGCTGACTCCAGACAGTATCATCCATGACAGCATAAATCAAATAACGGTGACACTGAGTGCCGCCGCAACAGGGGAGGTAATTTGCATTGGCTGATGCAACCACAACCAGATTGGGCCTGACAAAACCGGAGGATGGAGCATCATCAGGTAGTTGGGGGCCGAAGCTCAACACCAACTTTGACGATATAGATGCGAATATTCCTTTGCTGACCAACGGCAAAGAGGTCGAACTGGATTCAACCAGCGAAACTACGGTAGCAACCAGAACCCCAGCGGCGGCGGCAAACGTGATGGTCGGTATATACTTCCGTGTAATTACCGCCACAACCAACGTCACGGTCAAAGTGACATACACCGATGCAACCGGAGCGCAGACCAATACCCTGTTAAATGCTCAGGCTTGTGCTGTGGGTAGTTATTCCCTGCCCATGTTGATGATTAACGCCACGGCGGCGGCTATTGACGTTAAGATCACCGCTGGAACTGCTGATCAGGTATTTGGGTCGGCAACCATAATGGAGGTGGGTTAGATGGCTAATCTAATCGTTGCTGGGGATGCCGTGGCGGCTGATGTGGCAAGCGGTAAGAAATTCTGCGCTGGCGTTATTTATAACGGAACTGGCACATCTACTGGCGGAGGCGGTGCGGATTTGACCGTAAAATTGCTGGTGGTGGCTGGTGGCGGTGGCGGTGGCGGTGGTTATGGTGGAGGCGGCGGTGCTGGTGCGTATTTTTATGACCCAGCATATACCGTGGTCGCAGATAGCTATGCCGTTCTTGTCGGTGGCGGTGGCGCTGGCGGGGTGAGCAATGGTGCTGGTGCCAATGGCCACAACTCATCATTTGGTAGTGGTGTATTATGCGTAGGTGGCGGTGGCGGTGGTGGTTATAGTGTCGCCGCAAAAGACGGTGCTTGTGGTGGTGGTGGGTCTAATGACAAGACCGCTCCGGGTACAGGCTCTGTTGGTGGTAACGGAGGTACGGGCGGTGGCGGTGCTGGCGGCGGCGGCGGTGCTGGCGGCGGCGGCGTAAACAGCGGTGGTGGTGCGTCTGGCAATGGTGGCGATGGAATATCAAACTCGATATCTGGAGCTTCTGTTGCGTATGCTGGTGGTGGCGGTGGCGGTGGCCGGTCTGGATATACTACCGCGGGGAATGGACAGGCAGGAGGGGGTAATGGGGCCGTGAGTGGTGCGGGCGGTGCCGCTACTGCTAACAGTGGGTCAGGCGGTGGCGGTGGTGCTGGTGGCGGCTCAAATAATGGTGGAGCAGGAGGTAGCGGGATTGTTATCGTAAGGTATTTGACATCTGCTTTTGGCGCTTGTACTGGTGGTACAATAACTACCGATGGTGATTATACCGTCCATACGTTTACGAGTAGTGGCACCTTTACAGTAGTAGCCGCTTGATAGAGCCTATATGACGTAGAGAGGGGGCCAGGTCTTGACCGAGGCATCAAAGGACTGGTACAGCCCAAAACAGCTATACGAAATGATGGTGGCCTTATCAAAAGGGCTCGAAAAGACCAATGCTGAGCTGGCGGTAACACAGACGATGATCCGGGACTACAACGGACTCCGGGAAAAGGTTGATAAATGTGAGGAACGCGTGACCAAGATATGCGCGCAGGGGCAAGGTGGTCAAACCATGTGGGGTTATGTCGTAGGTGGGCTTGGAATGTTTTTTGCTCTCCTGTCAGCCGTGGGGGTGATCTGATGAAACTTAAAGACTTTATCGTCGTGCTTGTGGTCCTTGCAGCCTTTGTTTTCACCGGGGTTATTCTGTTTCTGTTTTATCTGTTCCAGGCTGAGCCCAAAGCCCTGATCGTAGCCTTTTTGGGTTTTGTCGCGACTGAATTAACAGCCCTAGCAGCGATACAGACAACTAAGATCAAGAACCCGCCGCCCGAGAAGTTACGGCGGGATATGTAGGAGGGGATAGCATGTACACAGATGATGACGACCGGGGCTTTGACACCGATGCCCCCGAGGGGGTGGATGCTGATGGAGATTAACCGCAGCTATCCATGCAATCCGGGCAACTACGCCGTGATGGATGATAAGGTCAATAAGTACATAGTCATCCACTATGTCGGGGCTACCGGATCGGCCCTGCAAAACGCCCAGTATTTTGAGCGATCGCCGGGTATCCAAGCCTCCGCTCATTTTTTTGTCGGGCATAAGTCCGAGGGTGGGGCCATCTATCAGAGCGTTGATCCTATGCATCGGGCATGGCACTGTGGAGCCAAGGTATATAAGCATCCCGCCTGCCGCAACTCCAACAGCATCGGCATCGAGATGTGCTGCCACAAGGACGCCCAGGGCAACTGGTATTTTGATGATGTGACTATTGAGATGACTGTGCAGCTGGTCCGGCAGCTGATGACTGAGTATGGCATACCAGCCGACAACGTGATCAGGCACTATGATGTGACCGGCAAGCTGTGCCCAGCTCCGCTAGTGGATGAGTTTGCCTGGCTGATATTCAAGCAGAGATTGGAGGTGCCTATTATGGGCGAAAAGACTGGAGATAATCCAAGTTCTTGGGCTATTCCTCATACGGAGTGGGCTAAGGCTAAGGGGATCATATACGGTGACGGCCAGGGCAACTATGACTGGCAGGGGCCAGTGACCAGGGAGGCCATGGCGGCCATGCTGCACAACTTTGCGATAGCCTACGGGCTGGAAAAGGAGGATTAAAGATGAGACCGTTTATCGATCGTTTGAAGTCCCGGAAATTCCTGGCGGCTCTTTTTACCGCGCTGCTGATCATCTGTAATGAAGGCTTGGACTTAGGGATTGACCCCGATGCTTACGCCTGGATTGCCGGTGTTGTGACAGCGTTTATCCTGGGCGAGAGCTACGTTGACGGTAAGGCAGCTGGGGGCGGTGAGCCGATTGGATAGCTTGGGGTTATGATACCGGTCGTGTTCCTGATTGCGATCATCATCGTATCGTGTATGCCGCCGATGAAATGAGAGAGGCCGGGGTTATGCCCCGGCCAATTCATCAAGTGTTTTATTTAATACCTTGCTCAATTTCTTTAAGTTTTCAAGTCCTATCGTGATTTCATTTCTTTCCCACCGTCCGATTTGCCGGTAATCTATGCCGGTCTTGTCTGCCAATTCTTTTTGTGTCAACTTGGCTTCCAGGCGGGCTGTCTTTAAGTTGTCCCCGATCATGCCTGCTCACCCACCCTGTACTTAATAATGGCCTTATTAGCCATCTGGTCGCAGGTGTATTGCCGGTAGGCTCTCTGTATCTTGGCGGCGTATTCCGCCTGGCTTAACGGCCCCTGGGCCCGTACGATGCGTATGATCTCGCGAGATATATCTGTTCCGAGGCCGATAAAACGCAGGGACGTGACTTGGCTATTGCTTGCCTCCAGCCCAATCATGGTAAGACCCAGACCGCTGCCGTTAGGGATATCCTCCAGCATTTTGCGCCTATCTGGATATAGTCCGATATGGAACGGGGCGTCACTCCAGCCCATCACTCCCGGGATATTAATCACTAGGAAAAGCAAGCCCTCTGCTTCAAACACCGCAAAATCGACTTTACCTTTTTTTAGCTTCTGAGCTTCGTGGCGCGATATCCCATCAAAGGCAATAAAAAGTGTCAATCCGCTGTCGTTGTAGGCCAGTCGGCACCCCTCTCCAAACGGCTTTGGATACCATTCTAGGTAGCCTCCTACTTTAATTCCTTGCATCGCTATACTCCTCCCAACTCCGGCTAAATTCTTGGTTGGCAAAGGCTTCGGCCAGCCCAGTTATCTGCTTTAATCTTAATATTTCGTCTACGTCCATGCCCAGGTGCTTGGCAATCCACTCGTCAGAGCGGCCCAGCTTGTGTATCTCAGCAACGATGTTACTCATAAGGTCTACGTCGTGGCTGCCCCTGGCGCGGTTATGGCGGATGGTAGAGGCCATACGATCTTCAATGGGCTTATCAATCACAGATACCGGCAGACATCCCTCCTCCCGCTGGTAGATATCCTTGTGTTTGAGCATGACGGCATACCGGTGGAATCCGTCCACTATCTCGTACATGTCATCCTGGGCGTGATAAAAGCAGACTATAGGCATAGTATAGCCATCCTCTTTTATGCTGTCATAAAGCAATTTCATTTCCGGCGGGGCCACGCTGTTGGGATTATACTCATTAGCCCTGATTTTGCCGATTGGCACTTTAAGTACGTTGTATACCGGGCTTTTATACATCTTGATACCTCCTATATGTTTTTGTATTTTTGTTTGATGGCGTTGATCCGGGCTTGCTGCTCCTTGTTGGGGCCGAACCCCATAAACCGGCACAAATGATCATTTTTCAGGATACAGAAGCACATCCTTTTCCATGATGGGATATCTATAGTGGACTTTACGTCATCGGTATGGTCCGGTATATCCTCATCCTCAAAGATAATTCGGGATTTGCCATCCTTGGAAAAGTTGGATATGCCATTGCGCCGGATTCGGTATCCGCAGTCCTCGATCTCCTTGATTACGTCATCCGCAAACCCGCCCCCTGTGGTTTTCCAAAACTCGGCTGAGGTCTTGAATTTCGCCAGGTAGTTTTCCCGGACGTTTTCCGGTAGGGTGGACAGTAAAAATTCGGTGTAACTTTTCCAGGTGTGTCCTGCCGGTAAGGTGATCTGCTTATATCCCATGGCCTTTGTGCCGCCATAGATGGCCCCGAAATTGGCTCCCTGCACTCTGCCCACCAGCTTTGCCCAAATCTTGGGCTCAATAATCCGGTAGAGGTTGAGGCTCTCCATGGCCCACTCGTTAAAGGGTGAGGCTACCCGCATCTGGTCGATACTTAGTCCGGCCATGTAGTACAGGTCATACAGCCGATTGTAATCAAAACCAAATCTACCGTTGGCTATCCAGATATCCTGGGCGGTCCAGTCGTACAGAGGGGAGGCGGTCCATACATTTTTGTGTCCCGCCGATATCCACTTGCGACCCTTATAATCATGCTTTTTGTTAACAATCCCGCTATACCGGCTGAGTGATTCTGTTGCTCTAACTCCAATCAAGGCGATGGTTTTTCCGCCGCCGTTGCGGTCCCGGTACCAGGGGCCAAACTGCTTATACATATCTTCCTGGTTCATTTTGAGATTATAGAATCCAAACGGGTTGTTGGCCTGGTTGATTATATACGGCAGGTCGGGCATATCCCGGACCCATATATCCTTTTTATCATCGTCCCAGGGATACCAGTATAGCTCGTAGTTGCTCAGCGGTGTTTTGGACGCCATGGGCAGGCAACACCAAAAAGGCTCTATGCGGTCCAGATACCGTTCAAAGGTCCGGGTGACAAACTCGGTGGTCTTGGTATACTGGGCCTCGAAGTCCTGGTGAAAGAGCCCGATCCGCTTGCTGACGCCGTGCTTGTCCATGTACTGCAGCACCAGGTTAAGCAAGAGCCCGCTGTCCTTGCCACCGCTGAAAGACACGTATATATTGTCAAACTCGGCAAATATAAATTTAAGCCGATCTTGTACAGCTTCGTACACGTTTTGATCCTTATATATCTTAGGCATCTATAGCCTCCTTATCATCTCTTTGATCTTGTCCTTGTTACCTTGAACCTCATCAATCTCGGCTTGGAAACTGTGCAGGGTATCCTGCTTATCGTTAAGCGCGGACATGATCCGCTCATCGATGCTGTCGCAGCATACGATGTCGATATAGTGGACCTTTTTGTCCTGGCCGATGCGGTGGCACCGATCCTCAGCCTGGATGCGCTCGGAATACTTAAAACCATTATTATAAAATATTACAGTGCTGGCCTCATTAAGAGTTAGGCCATGGCCCCCGCTGCTGGGGGTGGCAATAAAAAAGCGGGCATTACCGGCTTTAAACTTTTGTTTTGCCTCCTCTTTTTGCCGCTCATTTTGCTGGCCGGTATAGACTACATAAATCTGACCCTCCAGCACCTGTGCAATCTGGTCTATATCATACATATACTTGGCCCAGATGATTACCTGCTCATCCTCCGGGATCTCCGATATGATCTCAGCCAGTAGGTCGGGGCGATTACTATTGTACTCATGCATCAGCCACTTATCCCGGCCGATACGCTCATGGTAAAACCCGGATACTACCTGTTGGAGACTGGAAAACAGCTTAAACACCTGGTGGCTGTTCCAATCGTCCATCCGGTCGAGTATCTCCATAAAGTGATCCTTAATGGCATCGTAGGCCTCTCCTTGCGCTCTGGTCATATCAAACCACTTGGTAGAGTAATGCTTAGGCGGCAGGTCGATACAGTCCTGCTTGCGCACCTGGTACACATAAGGGTTAATCTTGGCGGCCAGCCACTCGGTATTATGGGCCCGGACGATCTTGCCCGGGAACCGGTCGCTGTACTCCAGATGGTTAGCAGCAAAACTGTAAAAACTGTTGTATCCTAGTATATTGGGTGATAAAAACCGCATCTGAGCAAACAGGTCAACCACTCCCTGGCTCAGTGGTGTACCGGTCAGGATCAGCCGGTATTTTGCTTTAGAACAGATATAGGTGAGTCGTTCAGTCCGCTTGGAGTTATGCCCCTTGATATAGCTGGACTCATCCAGTATAACCATGGTCCGCTCAGTGACCAGCTTGTTGACGGCCGACACCACCCGGTTGCTGGAGCTCATGGACTCAATGCCCACTACATACCATCGTACCTTGGGTAAGTTTGCCGACTTTGTTTTGTCATCAAAAACATAAATGTCAGTACAGTCAGTATGCTTACGGATTTCCTCGGCCACTGATAACTTAAGACTGACCGGGGCGAACCAAACCACCTTGTCAACCTTGGTATGGCGCAGAGCGGCCAGCTCGATGCTGGTACGGGTCTTGCCGGTGCCCATGTCCATAAAAAGCGCACCAACGCGAGAGGGCAGTACCTTGGCTACAGCATCCCGCTGGTGGGCCATCAGGCTAGTTGTCGTCGCGAAGATCTGCATGTATTCCACCTGTCTCTATCTCCAGCTTAGGGGGCACGTCACCGGGCTGGGGCAGCTGCTCTTTGATTTTAGGATTCACATGCAGCAGCATGGCCTCGGCAAACGCTTGCTCAGCCTCTTGGACAAGCGTTTGAGCACCGGGGCTGAGGTTAAATTTGTAGCGGTCGGCAAAGTCTTGGACCTCGCGGAAAGACTCTTTGGGAATCCTCATCCCCCGGCCCTTTTCCCACTGAGCCCCAGGAATCCGTTTTGATGCCGGATAAAAATCATCGTCACTGCGGTCCCAGGTAATACAGAATGCATTTTTATCAGTCATATGGACTATCCACCGGCCCGTCTCCAGTTGATAATCGCCAGCCTGGATTTTAGACCTAACTTCATCGTTATAGACCCGGACGGGATAGCCGGCGGCCAAGAGCTTAACGCCTAGTTCGGCGGCTCGATCGACGGCGGCCCCGGTCTTGAGGTTGATAGCTTTTTGCCATCTGCCTTCGCTCCATTTATATCCCATGGACTTGACGATCTCGCGGAATTTTTCGTCCTTTTCCGGCAGCTTGGCCGATACGGCAGTATCTTTAATGGTGATATCGGTTACCAGGGAGGTTGTTGGTGTTTCGGGGCGCATGGTTAATTCCTCTTTAGCTTTGGCCTCTACTTCTGCCGGAACCGCTTGGAGGGCTTCGGACTGGTCTTCCTGTTGGATTTTTTCGGCCCATAAGGTTAGCGTATTTTCGACATTTCGTTCACGGTTGTCTATCCAGTACCGAGCGGTAGTTTGCTGAGTTATGATGGTATTGATGGTCCTTTGCAGGAGAGCTATCTTTCCCTCAGCCTCACCTTTCCGTTCCGGATGCCGATTTATAACAGGTGTCCAGATATTTATCTGTCTGGCTAGAATCTCATTAGCGATTGCCAGCCAGTTATCCCGTAGGCAGATTGCCCAGTTGATCTGCTTTTCAGTTCCGGTCAGCTCCGGCAGTTCCATCTCCTGAGCCGCCTCCTTGGCCTGAGCGGTCGCTTCCTCGCGTTTGCGAGCTTCTTCGGCTTTCCAACAATCAGTGCATAACTGGCCCTCTAACCAGCTAATTGTATTTTCTCGGTCCCTGGTCTTGCCGTACAACTGGCGGGTCTCGGTATGTCCGCAACTAAACTTAATATCGTACTTTGCCATTATGTTTTGCTCCTTTCCTTGTTGGGGAGCCGTCTGGTATACTGTAGGTGACGGCTCCGGTCGTTGTCTCTGGACGGTAGTTTCATTTTGCGGTGGACTACCGTCCTATCTATATGTATACCATACTACATATCTGTAGTATTTACAAGGGATTTATGAAAAATAATCAAAAAAATAACCGGACTAAATCCGGTTTCTGTTGCCTGCCCCCCATCTGCCCCCCAAATTGTGAGGGTAGATGGCTTAAATGCCGATATAATGGTGGGCCATGAAGGACTTGAACCTTCAACCTTGTGATTAAGAGTCGCATACACTTATGGGATTACCGTCCCTTACTGTCCTAAACCGTCCATTTTATCAGGGTTTATATTTTCGGTTCCCGGCACCTCTTGCCCCCCGTCTGCCCCCCGCTTGCCCCCCAAAAAAAAATCATTGAGTATACTCCACAAACTTTTGGAATTTTTTCTTGAGGGTTTCGATCTCCACATGATCATAATATTGCTTAGTGGTGTTCAACTGCTTGTGCCTGAGTATATCCTGCACGTCAGCTAGGTCCATGCCCGTGGCCCGCATCATGGTGGCGCAGGAGTGACGTAGGGCGTGGAACCTTAGTTTGGGTAGTCCCTGCTCCTCCAGTAGGTCCTGGAAGCCCTTGGTGACCTTTCCACCGTCCAATGGCTTACCGTCCCACCGGCAGAATACCAGCCTGAGACTGTTCCAATCTTCACCGTAGGCTTTACGCCGATTGTCGTTCTGGACCAGCTGGCGGCGCAAGGGAAATACCAGGTTAGGGTGCATGGGGATGATACCCTTCGAGTGCTGCTTACATGACTTGTCCGGGTCGAAGCCGGTCTCCTTGGTGTACTGAAGCTGCCGCCGGATATGGATTTCCAGGTTTTCAAAATCAAGATCTTCCGCACGCAGCCCCAGTATCTCCCCCTGACGCATGCCGCTATAGGCGGCGGTGATAATGATGGGATAGAGAGGGTGGTCCACTATGTCATTAAGGAACTTCTGCAGCACGTTCCGCTTGAGGTAATCGATCTTAGCAGGGTTGCGGGGCGGCGGTTCCACGTTATCGGCCACATTGAGCGGTATCAGCATCCACTTGACGGCGGTCTTTAGCGCCTTATGCAAAATCTTGTGCTGGGTGTTGACGGTGGTGGTAGACAGTCCTGCCTTGCCAGCTGCTTCCGCCGCCTGGATCCGCGCGGTCAGTCGGGCGACTGCCTTGAGGGACTGTTTATCAGTCTTACCCTCAAGGTGGGCCCGCTCCCTGACCAGATCCTCTATGCGTCCCTCTTTCAGCTGCCGGGCCATGAACTTCTCGATGTGCAGCGGGGTCAGTTCTTTGAGTTTGATCTTGCCCAGGTTGGGTTTGATATGCTTGTTGATCTGGCCCCAGTAGCCAGCCCGGGTCATCGGTTCCAACTTGGGGCCGCGGATCTCCATATAATAATCGAAGTATTCCGCGACTGTCATGTTGGTGACTTTAATGAAGGTATGGGTCTTTTGCTCATACTTGACCTTAAGCAGATAGATTTCAGCTTCATCTTCGCTGTCAAAGTATTCCCGGCCCCGCTCCCGCCTGTCACCGCCGATCTGGTTGTCCCAAACTACCCTATACTTGTTGCCCCGCTTCTCGATCCAGGCCATGAATTACTCTCCTCTCGATTCCCCACTTCTCGACAATTTTTTCATTCAGCGATTTTTTTTAGTTTTCTTGCGGATGTTATCCCCATGAGATAATCAGGCGTTTCATCCAACGCCTCGCACAATGCCAACAAATTGCTGAACCCTGGTTCCCTTTGACAAGTCTCATAATAGGAAATTAAACTGGATGGGCAATCAATAATTTCAGCGAGTTTTTCTTGAGTTAAGCCCTTTTCCTTCCTTAATTGCCGGAGCCGCCTTGCAAATGTTTTTAGATTGCTGTCCATTTTTAATGGTCCCCTTTTTAACCAAATATACACTATAGTGATTACAAAATAAATTAAAATATTACAACAAATATTTACAACATGTTTATTTTTGTGATAAACTCACTATAGTGATTGCAGAAAGGAGGAGAAAACTTGAACACCACTAAACAGACAAAACTGTCATTCCCCGAAGTTCGGGCATTGATGGGCAAGTATGGAAGGACCAAACAAGATTTAGGGAGTGTCATTGGCACCACTTACCAAACTTTTGCAAGAAAATTAAATAATGAGACCGAATTCAGCATGACGGACATGCTGAAAATCAGAGAGTTCTTTGTTGAATTAGGGGAAAACCCGGACGATTTAACAATAGAACATCTTTTTTTTATCTGGAAAACTCACTATAGTGAGGCTAATTAGATGATCCCCGCACCATATGATACCTGGCCAGTGGTGATGAGTCTCAACAAGGCAGCCCAGCTGCTAGGTATTGATAGGAAGACCCTGGCCAAGAACAAGGAGCTGCTGGACCGGTGCAGCGAGGTCATAGGGGACAAGCCCAAGGTGATCCGCGACCGGTTACTCAGGGAACTGAAGCTCATATGAAAGGAGGGCAGAAGGGCACAAAAAAAGAGACCGGATAAACCGGCCAAAGCAATTTGACACCTACATTATACCAGACGGGGGCAACCCCAAAAAATTTTCGTTATATCAACTGGTAAATCATTCCTCAATTATGAAAACGGAGGTAACAAAATGGCACCAATCATGATGATACCATCCAGAACCGCACAGATGACACTCCACGACAAAGACTACCACTCAGTAAAAACCATGATAGACAACGCCCGGGCGATCATGCAGCCGGGCGACATAAGAGTCGATACCCGCTGCCCGGTATGCGGCGGGATAGCCTGGGTGCTGCCCGAGCATCACAACGACGGCCAGAGCTGTATAGCCCAGTGCGAGGGAGGGTGCTTCGTGTGCTGGGAGTAGAGTGCAACACGGACCACTACGCTGACCGGGCTATTACCTACAACTACCTGGCGTTACTACTGGCCTTGGAGACCGGAGTGGACCCGGATTTTGCACTGGGAGTCGGCGGGCTGAAAGTGGACGAGAGCAATCAAATGACCAAGTACAGCAACGCCACGGTGCAGGCCATGAGGGCATTACGGAAGCAGGGCTACAGTCTAACCAGTATCGGAGCCATGTACGGGCTGACAACGGGGTCAGTCTGGAAGCTACTGAAAAGGAGGATACACGATAATGGGACGGATATATAACTATCGACCCAGCGAGGAGAGCCGACAGCAGATTAAAGAGGGGCTCGAGGAGTACGAGCGCCGCCAGTTCCAAAAGCAATACGAGCATATGCAGGCCGCCTGCCGGCCGCCACTGACGGAGGTGGAGAGGAAACGGGTACAGCCAACCCTGATAGATAGACTGATGCCCTACATACTGATATTGGGGTTCTTGGCATTCTGTTTCGGGTGCTACGCGGTGTTGGACTGGCTGGTATTTAGCGTGATACCGGGGGTGATGTGATGCAGATAGGCACTAAAGTTTTAGTCCCCCGCACCGGCGGCGGCGAGACGCCGGGTGAGGTCATCGAGTTGTGGGGCGACCATGTGAGGGTCCGGTTTGCCATCGGGGACACGTTCCATGGTCGGCCAGCCCCGGTATTACTCAGGGGCGAGTACGGCTATAAGACCATGAAGAAGTCAGAACTCAAAGTGATTAATAAATAGGAGGACTTATAAATGATTAAATTGGGTCAAAAAGCGAAAGACAAAGTAACTGGATTCGAGGGCATTATCGTCGGCAAAGCTGAATACTTGTTTGGTTGCAACCAATTCGGTTTAGCACCAGAAGCTAAAGACGGAAAAATAAATGGAACCTCATGGTTCGATGAGGGCAGAATAGAAGTTCTGGGTAGAGGGATATTGCCAGAAGAAGTAACAACGAAAAAGCCGGGTGGCGTAAACAGGGATTGCCCGAGATAAGGAGGACTTAAGCTGAATCTGTATATCAGTAAGGAGGATTGAGAATGAAACTATTAAGGCTAACCCTGTCCAACTTCAAAGGCATAAAAAGCTTTACCCTGGATGCCCAGGGCCATAATGCCGATGTGTTCGGCGAGAACGCCACCGGCAAAACAACCTTGTATGATGCGTTCCTGTGGCTGCTCTTTGACAAGGACAGCCAGAACAAAAAGGACTTCGCCATCAAGACCCTGGCCACCGATGGCAGCGAACTCCATGGCCTGGAGCACAGCGTTGAAGGACAGTTTGACCTCGATGGCCGGGTCATCACCCTGACCAAAGTCTACATGGAGGTCTGGACCAAGAAGCGCGGATCCGCCGAAAAGACCTTCACCGGCCACACCACCGATTACTTTATTGATTCGGTACCCGTCAAGAAAAAAGAGTATGAAGCCCGGATCGCTGAGATCACAGATGAAAATATCTTCCGGCTACTCACTAATCCCGCCTATTTCAACGAGCACCTGGATTGGCAGCAGCGCCGCAAGATCCTGCTGGAGGTTTGCGGGGACATTTCAGATGCCGAAGTGATCGCCAGCGATAAAGCCCTCGCGAAACTGCCGGAAATACTTAAAGACCGCAAATTGGAGGACCATAAAAAGATTATCGCCGCCAGGCGCGCCAAGATCAACGACGAGTTGAAAAAGATACCGGTCCGCATCGATGAGGTGCAACGGTCACTGCCGGACATCAGCGATGGCAACGCCGACATCCTCCTGGCTGACATGGCCAAACTCAAGGCGGATATCAAGGCCAAGGAACAGGAGCTGGCCCGAATCGAAACCGGCGGGGAGATTGCCGAGAAGGTTGTCCAGCGTAAGCAGCTGGAGGCCGAGCTGATCCAGATCAAGAATAACTGCCAGGGTAAGACCTCACAGATCATAGCCGAGAAAACACGCGAGTTGAATATCGCTAGGGCTAAGATCGCTGATATCGAGAACAGCCTGCGGCACGAAAAGAAAACTATCACTGAATCCGAGAAGATATTGGAGCGTATTGCAGTTGAATTGGCATCAGCACGGGACCGCTGGTTTCAAGTTGATGCTCGCCAATTATCATTTGACCCCACCGAAACCTGCCCTACCTGCGGGCAACACCTGCCACAGGACAAAATCAACGCTGCCCGGGAAAAAGCCCTGGCCGATTTCAACCAAACCAAGTCTATGGAAATCGAAAGAATCAATAGCCACGGGCAACACCTGGCCCAGGAGAAGAAGACCCTTACCGAGGAGGTCCAGTCTGCCAGGGCTGCGGTAGCCAGGTTGACCGGCGAGCTACCCACCTATCAGGAGAAGGCCAATTACCTGCAGGCCATGTTGGAAAACCTGATCCATGATAGTGACATCTACAAAGAGGACCCCGCCTACATCACCAAGTCCAAGGAGTTTGACTCACTACAGCAAGCCATCGACCAACTAAGGGATGACAACGGAGCTGCTATCGCGGCAGCACAGGCTGGGATCCGAAGCGTAAACGCTGCCCTGCAGAATGTCCTGAACCAGCTTGCCCAGTATGACCAAGCGCAGTTAGGCAAAGAGCGCATCGCGGAACTGTCTGACCAGGAACGGGATCTGGCTGCGGAATATGAACGGTTAGAGAAGGAACTGTACCTGACCGAGCAGTTTATCCGGGCCAAGGTGGCCATGCTGGAGGAGAAGATAAACAGCCGGTTCCAATATGCCAGGTTCAAACTGTTCGACGTCCAAATCAACGGTGGGCTTTCTGAAGTTTGTGAGACAACCTACGGCGGCGTTCCGTATGGCAGTGGATTGAATAATGGTGCCAGGATCAATGTGGGCCTGGACATCATCAACACCCTGTCTGAGCACTACGGCTTTAGTGCCCCGATCTTTGTAGACAACGCTGAGGCGGTGGTGCAACTGATCCCGGTCGATGCCCAGGTGATCCGACTGGTAGTGTCCGGCAAGGATAAGGCCCTGAGAGTAGAGACTGACGCCAGGCAACAAACACTATTTAAGGAGGTTGTATAGATGAGTACCGAGATTGCAAACAAAGAGCTAACCATGTCCGAGAGGTTCATGAACAAGGTAATGGCTGAGTTTACCAGCGGGGTGGGGGAAGTCGCCCTAACGTCATTCCAAAAGCGGCTGGCCCAGAACTATTTTATTTCCCTGGATGCTTCGCTGAAACTGGCCGAGGAAAAGCGGGTCAAGAAGTCGGAGAAATACCGCGATGCGCTGCCAGTCACCTGGGCCAACGTCAACATGGAAGGGCTCGCCCGCAATGTGGTCTCAGCCGCACGCATCGGGCTGGATCCAGCTCAGAAGAACCACATTAACATGATGCCGTTTAAGAATGGCGCCACTAACAAGTACGAAATCGTGTTTGTCGAGGGTTACCGGGGCATCGAGCTTAAATCCAAAAAGTACGGTTTGAATGTACCGGACCACGTTGTTGTCGAATTGGTTTATTCCACCGATAAATTCAAGTCTTATAAGAAGGACCGCCACAACAACATTGAGACCTACGATTTTGAGATAACCAACGATTTCGATCGCGGCAAAATAGTTGGCGGCTTTTATTACCACATCTATGAGAATCATCCTGAGAAAAACAAACTGGTTGTTATGACCCTAAAGGACATCGAAAAGCGCAAGCCAACCTATGCCTCTCCTGAGTTCTGGGGCGGGGAGAAAGACAAGTGGGAGAATGGCAAAAAGGTCGGCACCGAGCCAGTAGAAGGCTGGTACGAAAAGATGTGCTACAAGACCGTATACCGGGCCGCTTACAGCGACATAACCATAGACAGCCAGAAGATCGATGACGACTACATGAAGCTCCGCCAGATGGAGATGTCATTGACTGAGCTTAAGGTAGCCCAGGAGATCGAGGAGAACGCTAATAGCGTAACCATCGAAGCTGACTATAGATTCGCTGATCAGCAGTCGCCGGAACCCCAGGAGGCGCCTGAGGAGGCACCCGGGATGCCAGCGCAACCTCCGAGCCCGGGACCGGGGCCGGGATTCTAATGATTACATTTACGCCGCTCGCATCCAGCAGCCAGGGCAATTGCTACCATGTCACGGATGGCACAGCCCAGCTTCTGCTGGAGTGCGGGATACCCTTCAAAGAGATTCAGCGGAAACTCGATTTTGAGACCCGCGACATCAAGGGCTGCCTGGTATCCCATGAGCACAAGGACCACAGCAAGGCTGTCATGGACATGGCCAAGGCCGGGATAGATTGCTACATGTCTCAGGGCACAGTCAATGCCCTGGGCGTATCCGGGCACCGCATCAAGGTTATCCAGTCCCATGTACTGGCCCAGGTCGGAACGTGGTGGGTACTGCCCTTTGAGACGCAGCACGATGCAGCTGAGCCTCTGGGCTTCCTGCTGATCAGCCCGGCGGGGGATAAGCTCATATTCGCGACAGACACCTATTACATCAAATACAAATTCGTCGGACTAAATATCATCGCCGTCGAGTGCAATTATGCCCTGGATATACTCAACGCAAATATCAAAGCCGGCGCGGTGCCAGATGCCATGAAGAACCGGCTGCTGCAATCACATTTCAGTCTGGGCAATGTGAAGGAGTTTTTGAAAGCGAATGACCTGAGCCTGGTAACAGAGATCCACCTGCTGCATTTGAGCGGTGATAATTCGGACGCAAGTAGGTTCAAGAGGGAGATCCAGGAACTAACCGGAAAGGCCGTTTATGTAGCTGATATTTAAAAAAGAGGCCAGGGGCAAATTAGTCCACCATGATCTTTTTTTACCTGCGGTGAAAACCTTAGACTCCCCTACAATACCTATTTTATCAGGCATTACCAGGGGAAATCACCCCATAAATTATACCAAATGCCCCTAGTATTGGACTTTATGGAACAAACAACGACTTAGTACGGGAAACATAAACAAATGTTTAGGAGGTCAAGACATGAGCATCAGCGAGGATTTGAAATACATTGGCTGCCAGGTCGATGAGTTAGAAATACAAAATGCCCGGCTGCAGGGATTAGTGGACAGCCTCACCGAGCAGCTGGAGAACCAGTCGGTAGACGAGAAGGTGGTCAGACTCTTGGACCTGCTGGAGCCATATATCACGGGTAAAGAAAAACTGAATCCACATAGCCTGGATTTCAGCCTGTTAGAGACGATTGCCGTTTATAGGCAGATACGGCCACTATAATTTTTTTTACCCATCAGGGGGAAATATTTTCTCTGGTGGGTGGTTAAAACCAACAGAGGGGAGCGGTGGAAATGCCAAGAAAATCGCATAGACGGCGTAAGAGACCGCGGATAAAGGCCACCATACGGGTGAATGACAGACAGGACTACAAGGCAGACCGCATTAGCCCCGGCAGGCTGGTGGCCTGGGCAGTATGGGAAGCAGGGGAGGCTACGACGGATGCTACAAGCAGAGACCGAGTATTATTTCAGGCGCGACATTGATAGTAACTACGCGGCGCTGGCCTATGCCATATGTTGTCCCAAGCTGGCGACTCCAGAAGAGTGTGTCAACCGCATAGTCGCAAGGGCGGAAAGTGGACGGCGCAGGGAAATTGATTCCGAAACCAGGGAGATGATCAGGCTCAGGGAGACGGGCTGTACCTACAAGGAGATCAGTGAAATAACAAGAGTTAGTCCCAGTGCTGTGTGGGCGCGAATCAAGAGAGGGAGGTAGTGCCATGGGGAAGGTATATGACTTGACCACAAGGGTGCATTCATACCCTGAGGTGCAGACGTATGAAATACGCCACAGTGTTGCCCGAGACTTCGATGAGTTGGATCCTCAGGGGGGCGGGGAAAGTCCGTGGCGTCAACCGGATCCCGAGATGGATAAACTGCGTCGTAAGGCGGGGCTCAAGGAGCTCCACCCGCCTCCCTGGTACAAGAGGATAGCCCGGTTTTATGACGAGAATTGGGAGTACATTTTCGAGGGCGTGGGCCCGGCGATCATCTTTCTCGCGGTATTTTCGATCATGGCCCTGATAATCGTCAACCTTGGCCGGGCTACTGGCTGGTGGGGAGGGGTGCTGTAGATGTTAAAGATGCCACCCATGACTAGCCTGGTAGGGGCAACTATTAGAAACAAGCACGATTCTACATGCCAGTATGGCGAGGTTATACGGTTCGACCGCAAAAAGAGGACCCCGGGCATCTATGAGATGCAATACAGATACCTGGATGAGCGGATCAAGTGCACCATGCAGTGTGACGTCGCCATGTACGATGGTAAGCTATACACCATGCTGCTGATCGGCGGCAGGGGAGGCCACTGGGTGAAGAGTTGGGAGATCGAGATCGTGGAGACGGCCCCGGTTATACAACAGACACTTTTTTAGGGAGGATGTGTCATGGGAAAAACCTGCGGCAGCTGCCGCTATTGGAAGCCCGGAGAGCAGACCCAGGTCGGCAGCCTGACGCATAGGAGCGAGGAGCCGATCTGCCAGCTGTTTGGCAAGGTGCGGTATGAGGAGAACAAGCCGGTTTCATGGTGCTGGAAGCCGAAGAAAGGGGATGCATCTGATGGCAATATACAAATCCAGGTAGAGGGGAGAGGAGAGGTTATATGAGCACTACTGAAACAAGAAAATTAGTGGTTGTGGACGAATGGAACGGCAAGTACCAGATCAATGAGTATTACCGGCCTATTGCTGAAAAATTGGTTGAGAAGTTTCGAGAGCTGCAATTTGCGCCGGTGAACAATATTCTCTTTGTCGACAATGCAGACGACAAGCGCAAGGTAGGCCACAAGTTAGTTTTTGCGCAAATAAGCAAAATATCTGTGCGCTGGCAAGAAATCATTCACCAGATGACCGGGAAACAGTTCGCCTTCATGATTGAGTTCTTCAAAGAAAATATGCATGGAATGTCAAGGGAGCAGGTTATAGCAGTCATCTATCACGAGCTGCGCCATATCCAACTCACAACCGACGGCGATGTGTCCAAAATTGACCTCGTAGGCCATGAGATTGATGATTTTGTGAACATGATTGAGAAGCTGGGGGCTAACTGGACCACTACTCGAACCCGAATACCAGACTTACTCGATGATAACATCACCAACTGGGATGATATTCTGGGGCCCCCAACGCTATTCCCAGAGGCCAATCTTAAGTTAGTTAAATAACCGAGAGGAGCAGCGTTTTATGGATTGGTTCCGCATGTATTCTGAGGCTCGCAATGATGCCAAGATCAGGTCACTGTCAGACAAGGAACATCGTGTCTGGTTTAATCTCTTGTGTTTTGCCAATGAACAGGATGCGCGTGGTTCCATCAATGGGTATGAAACTGAATTATTGGCCGTGGAGGTTGCTGATGGGGACATTGAGTTACTTGATCAAACAATTAATCGCCTGGCTAAGCTTCGCATACTCCAGGTTAGTGAAGATGGCATAGAGTTTATTAATTTCAAAAAGCGGAATTACGACAAGCAGTCGGATTTACCGGACTCCACCAGGGATAGAAAGCGCAAACAACGGGAACGCGAAAAGCAATGTCACGACGTGTCACGAGATGTCACGCCAAGTCACGCCACATACACAGAAACAGATACAGATACAGATACAGATATAAATAATAATACTTGCTCGCCTGACGGCGACCTGATTGATAAAAAGCCCGTGGAAAAATATGCGGATGAATTTGAGGAGCTGTGGAGTTGGTACCCTCGAAAGACGGAAAAGAAGGCTGCTTATGCATGTTGGAAAGCCAGAAAAAAAGCGGGGCACCTGGCCAGGGATATGTTAGAAGCGGTGAAGGTATATGCCCAGGAGTGTGCTGGCAAGGAAGAACGGTATATAAAACACGCCAAAACATTCTTGGGCCCGAATACTCCGTTTGTTGATTGCCTGAATGGCGGGAAGGTGGTGAACATAAGTGGCCGATACGACAAGTATGAACAGGACGTTTACCGAGGATGACTACATTCCGTGTTTTGAGGATTTGCCGCCCGGATATACCCAGCTTGGTACCTACAACGAGATGGTGTGTGATGACCCGGATTGTATGGGCATTTACTACCAGCGTGGCTACATAACCCCTGGCGGGTGGGCAATAATCGAGCGCACTCCATGCAAGTGCCAATTAGAAAAGCATAAGAAAGCGAACGCTGCCTGGCATTTTGACCAAGCAAGGACTAGGCGGGCCAACCTAATGTACCAGGGCCAACAGTATTTTGGCGGGTATGATCTGTTATCCGACTCGGCATACAACCGTATGGCCTTTGACAATTATAAGCCGACCAACGAGAGCCAACAGGAGGCCTTGGATAAGCTGAAAACCTTTACCGTCGGCAGGGACAGTATCTGTCTATACGGCGATTCGGGTGTGGGCAAGACCCACCTGGCACTATCGGTGGCACGCAAAGCAAGGTTTGAAAACATGTCGGTGCTGGCCGTCAAGGCCATCGACATGTTGACCAGACTAAAACGCACCTACGACCGCAAGGACGACGAAACCGAGATAAACATTATGCGGTTACTGAAGGATGTCGATCTGCTGGTGATCGACGACATCGGACAGGAAAAAACCACCGAATGGGTGCGATCCAAGTTTTACGAGGTCATAGATTATCGTCATGGTAGGCGGTCAACGATCTACACGACCAACCTGTCTAGCGGGGAGACCGAGCGCAAAGAGGGGCAGGCCCTGGTCAGCCGCATATGGGGTGCCGAGATATGTTTGCGTATCAAGGGGCGGGATTATCGACAAACGGGGAGGGGTTGAGTAGGTGAGGTTAACACTGACTATACCTGGGGAACCATGCGCCAAGGCGAGGCCAAGAGTTACCAGGGCCGGGATAACATATACGCCCGCCAAGACGGTAAATTATGAGACCCTGGTCAAAGAATTATTCTGCGTCACTTATCCGGATCACAAGCCGGTCGAGATTCCGGTAAAGCTGCTGCTTAAGGCATACTTCACCATCCCCTCCAGCTGGTCGGCTAAAAAACAACAGGCCGCACTGTATGGCATGATCAGGCCGACCAAAAGGCCAGACTGGGACAACCTGGGCAAGCTGGTCTCAGATAGTCTCAACGGCCTGGCATACAAGGACGACTCCCAGATCGTGGAGGCCACCGCGGCTAAATATTATTCAGACAGACCCAGGGTGGAGATAGAAATCACGGAGGTGGAGTAGATGACACCAAACGAGTATCAGCAGCTGGCGGCCAGGACCGACAGCCAGGAGATAAGTTTCAACACACTCATAGCAGCATGTATGGGGTTGGTCGGAGAGACCGGCGAGGTTGTAGACCATGTGAAAAAGGTCATGGAACAGGGGCATACCCTGGATACGGTCAAAATCGAGGAAGAGCTTGGGGATCTGATGTGGTACATAGCCAAGGCTGCTCGGAACATCGGCACCACCTTGGAGGAAATAGCGGAGCAGAACATCGCGAAGCTCCAGAGGCGGTACCCGTCTGGATTTTCTTCCGAAGCCAGCCGCAACCGGGAAGATACCTGGCACGACTAAGGAGGGCGAGAGATGAGGGATTTATACCCGTTAGGATTAGCACCAAAGTGGGTTTGGCAGAACAACAGAATAACGCAAATCATAGAAGCCATGAACCGTTATATAACCGCCAACTTGGAAATCCCTATCATATGGGTCGAGGAATACAACGAGTTGGTAGCGGATGTTCGGAAAAAGAAGGAGGGCGAGTAGATGAGGGATTTGAAAGCAGACTTAGAGATATGCAATAGAGCAACGCCTGGGCCATGGGAAGCAACCAGCGAATCTGATGAAGATGTAAGGGTTTGCCAAACAGAAAACGAAGAGTGCGTATGCTGTCTGGCTTTGATGGGCGACTATAATTGGGAGAAAGAAGAATGGAAAGAGGGCAGTATAAAACAGTGGAACAAAGACGCTGAATTCATTGCCGCTTCTCGCGAAGGTTGGCCCCATGCTATTGAGAGAGCAATCAAGGCCGAGACTGAGGTTGAGCGGTTGAAACCAATAGAAGAATTTGCCGATAAAAACTTTAAGCTTTGGGAAAACGCCGCATATACAATGAACGCCAAGCTACGGGCCGAGAACGCCAAACTCCGCAAGGTAGTGGAGGCGGCGAGGATAGCAGTAGACAATGCAGGGCGAGTGAGGGTTGGTCAAAATCCAGTTTACGATTTAAGACAAGCCCTTGCCGAACTGGATAAAGAGGGCGAGAGATGATTTGGTGGATTATTGGGATTTGGTTGAGCCTGAGTATAGGCTTCGTGGCAGGGACGGTCTGGACGGGGTTTTTTAAGGAGGGCGAGAGATGAAAAAATATGTATTTTCAGCAGAGAATCATATAGTTGA
>ERZ764778.422-NODE-422-length-51918-cov-14.793841_pt1 | contig 51918 bp, 40 predicted proteins | sample MGYA00374951_ERZ764778 | MGnify/ENA primary metagenome ERZ764778 (study PRJEB28918, sample SAMN05720193) | bioreactor metagenome | isolation source: Anaerobic biogas reactor | place: USA:Washington, USA | collected 2015-08-08 ...
ATCCTGGCGCTCTTCGACCAGCTCCATACCGAAGGACAGACCATCGTGCTCGTGACACACGAGGAGAGCGTGGCCCGTCACGCCAAGCGCGTAATCCGCATGATGGACGGGCGCATTTTTTCGGACCTTTCCAGCGAGGAGGACCAGGCCCGGCGTGCGGCCATGGCCGAACATTTCGGGGAGGTGTCGAAATGAAAGCCGTTCTGGGCATTCCGCTGGCCTTTCTGAAGCTGTTCTACCAGAGCGTGTATCTGGCGCTCGGTCAGATCTGGGCGAACAAGGCGCGCTCGGTGTTGACCACGACCGGGATCGTGATCGGTGTGGCGTCGGTCACGTCCGTGATTGCGGCGTTGACCGGTCTGAAGGCCAATGTGCTGAGCAATTTTGAGTCGTTGGGGACGAACAAGATCTTCATCAGTCCGCACTGGCCGAGAGAAGGGCGGTTCAAGAATGCCTCATGGCGTTTGATTCGCTTTCGGCCCGAGGTGTTCGAAGGACTCCGCGATCGATGTCCTTCGATCGACGACTACACGCTGATGACCGAGCGGAGCGAAACGGTTCACTACGGTGTCTATGACATCGATAGCGCCCGTATTTATGGCATCAATCCCTCCTGGCACCGGATCGAGAACCGGTCCGTTATCATGGGCAGGCCGTTCACGTTGATGGACGAAGAGAACGGCTGGCAGGTGTGCCTGATCACGCCCAAAGTCCGCGACGAGCTGAGAATGGACCGCAACTGCATCGGCAAGCGGATCGTGGTTGGACAGCGCAGCTTCACCATTGTTGGTGTCGTCGAGCAGCGGGTCGAATCTTCGATGTTCGGAGGGATGGGCTCGTCGCAGGAGGTGTTCATTCCCTTTCCGACGGCGTGGAAGCTGTGGGGACCCTGGACGTGGATGTATGCCATCGCCAGTTGCCGCAAACCCGAACTGTCGGCCGAGGCCCAGGCGGAATTGCGCTTCTTCCTGCGACGGGCCCGTCGTCTGGGCCCGGGCGATCCCGACACGTTCCGTCTGGAGGTCATCGAGGAGTACCTTCGGCAGTTCAATACCGTCGCCCAGACCACGACCGCCATCGCCGGAGGTGTCGTGGGCATCTCCTTGCTGGTCGGTGGAATCGGCATCATGAACATCATGCTCGTTTCCGTTTCGGAACGAACGCGTGAGATCGGTTTGCGCAAGGCGGTGGGGGCGCGGCCGTCGGCGATTCTGTTTCAGTTCCTGGTCGAATCGGTGGTGCTCTGTCTGTTCGGCGGTCTGATCGGCGCCGGTTTCGGGCAGGCACTGACCGGGCTGATCGCCAAGATTCCCAACGCCAGTCTGGATAAGGCGTACATCCCGCTGTGGGCGCTGGGCCTGTCGTTCGGCTTCGCAGCGGCCACCGGCGTGTTCTTCGGCATGTTCCCGGCCATCAAGGCCGCCCGTCTGGATCCCATTGAGGCGCTCAGGCATGAATAGCAGGCATTTGTCGAGATCGATTTGTCGTGCGATGGTTGTGACCGTGGCAGCGGCCCTGCTGACCGGCTGCGACGCCTATCTGCCCGGTCCGAGCTACCAGGATGTCAAGATCCCCGAGGAGAAATTCCGCCGGATCGAGACGCTTGAGCTTCAGGAAGCTGCTCCCGAAGACGGCCAGCCGTCCGATGCAGATCGGGACGGAGATTGGGCCCCGCCGACCGAGATGGAACTGTCTTTGGAGCAGTGCCGGGCCTTGGCCCTGACCAATAACCTCACGCTCAAGGCCAGGCTGATCGATCCGACCATCGCTGCCGAACGCCTCAGCGAGGAGGAATCCAAATTCGAGTCGTCGTTCCTTGGCAATGTGAATTTCGACCGGTCCGAAGCACCCGGAGGAACGCTGGCCGAGGTCGGCGAAGGAATCTACGTGCCTGCCGTGGATGCCATTGAGACCGAGAGCATGTTAACGAATCTGGGGGTTCAAGTTCCCCTACGCAGCGGTGGGACCGTGTCGTTCAGTCTGGCGGACTCACAGACGGAGAATCTCAGTGGTGTCGGCGGTGTGTTCAATCCGACCTACCGAAACCAGTTGACGATGTCGATCAGCCAGCCCCTCCTGCGGAACGCCGGCCGTTGGGCCAACACGCATTCGATTCGCATTGCGGCATACAACTACCAGATGACCGACGCCCGCACCAAGCTCGAGGTGATCGCGGTGCTGGCGGCGGTGGATCGCGTGTACTGGCGTCTGTACGCCGCACAGAAGGAATTGGACGTTCGCCGGCAGCAGTATGATCTGGCACAGGCTCAGCTCGAGCAGGTCCGGCGGTTCGTCAATGCCGGGGAAAGATCGCAGGTTGAGGTCATTCGCGCTGAGGCGGGCGTCGCGCAGCAGCTCGAGGCGATCATCGTCGGCGAGAACAATCTGCGCGATCGCGAGCGTGAACTCAAGCGCGTCATCAACAAGGCCGGTCTCGATATGCGCGGTCCGACCGTGCTCGCCCTATCGACGGAGCCCGATCCCGTCCGGTACCGTCTGGAGCCGTCCGGTCTGGTCCAGATGGCGATGGAGGCGCGGATGGAACTGCTCGAATTGCAGCTTCAGTTGCTCTCCGACGCCAGCAGCATCGATTCTGCCCGCAATCAGGCCCTGCCCCTGGCTAGCCTGGGCTACACCTACAATATCAGCGCCACCGAAGCAAGTCGTTCCGATTCACTCGACATGCTCTTCGACAGCGACTTCACAGGCCATCGTCTGAACCTTCAGATGGTTGTTCCTATTGGCAACGAAGTGGCCAAGAGCCGCATTCGTCAAGCGATTTATCAGCGACGCCAGCGAATGGCTACCCGCAATGACCGCGAGGTCTTGATCGAACTGGAAGTGCTCAACGCGATCGACCAGGCCGAAGCCAACTGGCAGCGGATCCTTGCGGCGCGACAGAACAGCATCCTCAACGGCCGGCTGCACGAAGCGGAGAGACGGCAATTCGAACTTGGTCTGCGCACCAGCACCGATGTCCTGGACGCCCAGACCAAATTCGCCGACGCCCAGAGCGCCGAGATCGCCGCGCTGGCCGAATACCAGATCGCGCTGGTGGACCTGGCCTACGCTACAGGAACCGTTCTCGGCGCCGCTCGCGTCCAATGGGACCCGATCGTTCCCCCGACGGACGATTTCTGACCGGCTGAGCCCTGCGTCCGAGAACCTCAGCTAATCCTTCCGTGTCTTTCTGCCGATAAGGTCCATAGAGGCCGGGCGGCCTGTGCGCCTGTGCCTCGCTATGGGAACGCCTACGGGAGTGATCCGATGAGATCGAATCGACGAGTGGTTGTAGCTATCGCGGGTGCTGTGGTCGGCATGATCGTCCTGGCACTACCGACGTCGGTCGGCCAGAACCAGAGGAATTACGAGGTCCAGACCCGCGTTTACGCCACGCCCGAATACCGAACGGATACGACGCGGGCCATCGACGCCTACGAGCGCGTTATGGAGCGCTATATGGACGCGACGGAGCAAAACTTCGCGCTGATGGCGGCCGACATCGGCGCCGTCGCGGTCCGGCTGGAGGCCATCGACGCAGGACTGGCAAAGCTGGACGCACGTCTCGAACGCATCGAACGCCACCTCGGCATTCTCCCGCCAGCCCCCGCAGCGGATCCCAATGTCGCCTCGCCCTCAAGTCCGACACCTCTGCGATTGCCTCCGCCTCGTTCCTACGGCCAATAACCGCCCTTGTCATCGGCCGCGTTGGGCGTTGTAGATGTGGCCGCTGATGGTGCGGTAGTGCTGGAGGACGGCTTGGGCCTCGGTGCGGCAGAGGTCCTGGACGACTTCGATTTGGCGGCCCTGAAGGGCGCCGACCCAGTCGGCGGGCTTGGCGCCTTCGTCGAAACCGATGGCGCAGGCGTCTTCGCCTCGTGCGCCGCAGAGGACGCGGCGCACCCCGGACCACGGGATCGCGCCCAGGCACATCGCACACGGCTCGGTGCTCGTGACAAGTTCGCAGAACATCTCGCCTGCGCCGAGATCGTAGGAACCGATGGCCTGCTGAGCCAGGGCGATGGCGACCATCTCGGCATGGGCGATGGAGCAATTCGAAGGTTCCACGATGTTGACACCCGGCGCGATGAGTCGCCCGCTGTCTGCATCGAAGATCGCTGCGCCGAATGGTCCGCCCGTCTGCCGTTCGATATTCTGCCCGGCCAACTCGATGGCGAATCGCATCTTCGCCTCAACGGTGTCAAACGGACGGGCCTGTGCGATCCAGAACTGGCGCAACCACTCCGGCAGGCGCAAAACCAGTTCGCCTCGCTGTCCATCATGAAACATGAGATGCCCCCCGGCTGGACGGCGCCGAATCGGAATCCTGCACGTCCAACCGGTCCGATTGATACGGCTGGCTCGGCAGGGCAGGGTACCCCCGCCAGCCTTGCGTCAGGCCCTGGACGATCCGGAGAACCAGAACGCTGTTCGTTCGGGTATCCCAGTCGCTTCGCACGAGGACAGGGGCACCGTCGATCCGAGGCAGTGGCCTCAAGGCTTCCCAGAGCGTGCTGCCGACCACCATGACGCAGATCGTGACATCGGGTTCGGTTCGCGTGGCAGGCCAGTTCGGAGAGGCGCTTCGGCAGAGCAGATGAGCGGTCTTGTCTCCATTTGCATTCAGACAGGCGGCCAGATCCGCCAAGCCGAGCGAATCGACCCAGACCTTGACGACCTCCAACGTGAACAGGACCCCAAGATCGGATGTCCGGGTCTGCGGAGTCTGGAGATGGCGAACGATGCACTGCGCCCACGCCCTGGGTTCAAGGGCGAGGTCGCGAAGCGATTGGCCCATGCGACGACGGAGCGTCTCACGGAAGGCCCGGGCTAACTGACGGTCCCAGTCCGTCGCGATGAAGTCGAACAGCACCTCATGTCCCTGCGTTGCATCGGGCATGCCATGACGCAGCAGTCCTTGCCGCGGATCCAGGGTCAGGTGGTCGATCCACTGAATCATGGCGGTCACCTCACGGATCAGCTCACTGTCCGGTGCCGCGACAGTGATCCCGCCGACAAACGGCTCCGGCACTTTGGGAATCCGTTCGATCAGACGGACCTGACCGACACGGGGCCTCAGGCCGAGGATGGCGGCCACGCCAATGAGCACCAGGCCTGCGGCATGGCACATCCATCGAAGCGGGACATCGATCAGGAAAGGGCTCGGCGCCCGGAGGCAGAGAATGAGCCACCCGGAGGCCAGGCAGAGCAGTCCGAAGGCCCGCCACGTCCAAAACGGCGGGCCGATGTGATCGGGTGACTCTTCGTGCCTGGGCTGATCGGCCCGCACCTGGACCGGTCCGGTCAGGATGAGACTGACGCCGATGATGGCCAGCAGGGCGGCGCCTGCGGTCCAGGGGGCTGTTGCGGCGGTCCACAAATCGGGCCATAGCGACCACGCCGCAACAACAACGCCGACGGCAGCCAATGCGAGGGTCAGACCGCGCATCCAAAGCCCGGGACTCCTTCGGTAACGGATGATCGGGATTGACCTGTCGATCGGACGTCCCTCAGGCACCACGGTGCGGATGTGCTCGGTCCATCCTGTGGGCTGCGTGGCCAGGACGGCCGCCGCCAGAGACAGAAGGGCGCCGCCGAGAGCAAAGACGCGCTCCTGGAAGAAAAGCGCGGCGGCCAGACACAGCAGTCCGATGGTCAGGAACAGAAATCCAAATCGCCAAGCCGTCCTTGCCGCAGGGCGGCTCACGGCTACGTGCGGCTGAGTCTCTACGGTCGGGGTGAAGCGATCCGTCCAGACGGCCTCGGTATTCTCCAGCCAGTTTCTCATCGGCTGGTACGTCTGTTCGTCACGGCGTCGAAGGGCCTCGGCGGCAAGACCACGGATACGCTGACGCTCGATCAGCTTCTGTCGGGTCAGCAGACGACGCAGTCTGGGGCCGAGACATGTGAAAAGGTGGCACAGACTCGCCAGCGGCGCACGGCTGCACGCACGGGTAATGGCTTCTCCGATCGCTTCACAGACGGCGTCGTTGCGGACGACCATCTCGTATGATGCGGCGGTCGATGTTGAATCGTTGTCAGTGTGGCTCTGCCAGTGTTCTTCATAGATGCCCTCGATCCGCTCGGCAAGGGTCTGCGCCTCTTCGTCGAGATGTCGGCGGCGGTCATCCGACAAGACCTCCTCATACAGGTCGGCGAGGTCCTCGTGAACCAGTCGCTGCGCGGTCCGTGCGATCACCTCCGCCTGGTCCAAATGGATCGTCCGCAGGCCGAACGATCCACAGACGTTCAGCACGTTTTCCTGGCGACGGCTGCGACGCCGCTCGTTCTGACGCAGGGTGCCACGGCAGGTGATGCCGTGCTGAAGCAGAAACTCCGCGCAGAATCGATCCATCTGCTCCGGCCGTTCGAACCACGTCCCACCGGAGGTGCGCCCGTCGAGCAGGTAGACCTTCTGGGCGAGCAGATCGTCCTGGAGTCGAGCGGTCAGTCGGCTCCAGGCTTCGAACCAGACATCGTCCAGCTCGGCGTCTGATTGTGCTGTTCGGCCTGTCAAGGCGACCGCGGCCATGTCATGAGCCGGGTCGGCCTTGCGGAGAAACGGCATGATGTGAAGGGCCCGATCGACGGACTGGGCCTGCGACAGATCGATCAAGACATAGGAACTCGTTCGGACGCGGGCGGGACGGCTCGGGTCGGCGACGGGTTCTTTGGCTTGCAGGGTTCGCGTCAACGAAGCGACGACCTTCGACAGAGTCTCATCCGACGCGTCGATTTGCTGCGTGGACACGGGGACCTCGAAGTCGGAAAGCCAGGTCCAGTGGCTCATTGCCAGATGCCGCCCCGCCGAGTCCATCGACAGCAAACCAAAGGGGCCCTGGACGGGGACGGTCAAGGTCTTGGCGATTTGAGAGAACGCAGAGATCGTCCGTTCCGCACGATGGCCGACGGCGACAAACAAGACCGGCACCGGACCGATTCCCTTTGTCTGACTATCATTGTCTCTCACGGGCGCTCACCAGCCTTCCCTCGGCGTTTTCTGCTCGTTCAGAAGCTCACGATATCCGCTGCGGTCACGTCATCTCTGAACCTACGCAGGTCATCCCGGCAGGCGCCGAGCACATCCATTGCGATTCGGCGTTCCCCTTCGGGAACGGCCCCGGCGGATTCCTCGGCGCATTGCACCACGTGTTCGAGCAGGGTCATCGCCCGGCTCAAACCTTCTTGGACGGCATCGCAGTCGGTCAGGGCGATGTCCTGAAGGATCAGATCGATCCGGGAATTTGTGCCGCCCTGCAACTCGGCCAGGCGAAGGCTCGCCACCGGATCGTTCAGCAACCGCAATTGTTGACGCAGCCGCTCGTTCACCGCATCGGCCATCTTGCGAAAGGCGCCGACCTTGGCGGCGCCGGCTTCGTAGACCTCGCGGTCGAGCGCATTGCCTTGACGGGGCAACTGGCTTCGCCATTCCGCCAGGGCGCTCTGAAAGGCGGTGTACCAGTTCTTGTCGAGCCACAGATCGGAGAACTCAAACCCCATCCGCCGGACATATTCATCGGTGGCTGCGACGTACTTGCCGTACCGGCTGATGGCCTCCAGACAGAACCCGTAGCTCAATCGCAGGACCTGGAGCCATTCTCCGGTCTGTCGGTTGCACGCCTCCGTGACACCCGCCTCGCGGAGGCCGACCTCCAGATTGTGAGTCAAGAGCCTCGGGACGCAGGAACCGGTGACCTGCTGCGTCACGGCGACCGATAGCGGCGCGGCGTACTTGCGCGACTTGTCCAGATCGATCTTCGGCTCGGCCAGACGCCAGATCTCGCAGATGCTCCGGTAGTACGGATGGTCGTTGATCGGCTGGCTGGCTGGCGGGCTGTTCCTGAACAGATCCCAACTGTTGCGTTCGATGTCGCGAAGGAACCGTCTCATGCCTTCTGAGAGTCTGGCCAAAGTCTCGGTCAGCCGGTCCTCCACGGATCGCACCTCTGCCAGATCGGTCCGAGGCTCGCGGAGCGAAAGGACGCAGGCCGACAGGACGGGCTTGATCAGGCTCTGGCGGAAATCTCTGGTGGCCACGGCATCCAGGGCATCGTCGGCCTCCAGGGGCAGACACAAAGGGGTTGCGAAGAAGTCGGCTTCACGATGCTCGTGGCCGCTCAGATCGTCGCCGTTGCCGCGGGTCTTTTCTCCGACCGATCTTCGCTGCCACGACAGGGCGATGACGGCATCCAGCGACTGCTTTCTGACCCGGAAGACGCGAAGCGTCGTCTTGAGCGACTCGACGAGGTCCTCGTGGAGCAAGGCCTCGGCCACGACCGGCCAGCAGGCGTCAATGGTCTTGTCGATCACGGGCACGACATCGCTCGACGTCCAGGACAGCGGAGGAACGCGACTCTGAAGCGCCTCCAGGGCTCCGCGGGCCTGGTTGAGAATCTCTGCGACCACCGCGTTGGTGTTGGGTGGGGCCGAGGTCTGCCTGCGACCGAGCATCGCGTCGATCGCCTCGGTCCATGCGTCGAGACAGGCGCCCACCTGATTGAGCGGCCGCAACGGCTCGCCATTGAAGAAGTCCTGTTCGATCATCTCATCAGCGGCCGCAAGAAGGCCTTCGATCGGCCTGTGGGGTGAGACCAGCTTCTCTGCCTCCTTGCGGGCCAGGGGGATGAGCGACACTTCCAGATGACGGCGGAGGCCGGCCAGTACACTGGATACGACCTCCGGCGACGTCCCCTTGCCCGGTGGCTCCCAGGGGAAAGAGATCGTCGGCTGAACGAGTTCCCCGGCGGTGGGTGCGAGCCGCACATTGCCGGAAATCACTCGCTGGACTTCGCGGCGGTAGTGCGGTCGTCCATTGTTCTGTCCGGCGTTGAGGTTCTCCATATCCGCCAGCACGCGAGACTGGATGTCTTGCTGACTGTGGCCCGGGAGCCCGCACCAGAAGCCGTAACTCGAAAAGCACTGGCGGTGATTGTTCACCGGATCGCGCTGTGGCAGAATCTCGGCCAGCTTGTTGTTGGCATCCGACCGCACCTGCTGGCTCAGCGGTTCGACCGTCAGGGAGCGGAGCGCGCGGGCGATGAGCCGAACGAGGTGCTTGCGGTCGCCGCTGCCCATATCGACCTGGCCGTTGAGCAGATAGAGAAAGTTGAACGGGCCGGTGTCACGGCGGAAGCAGTCCTCGCCGCTGCGGTCGCTGCGATACCGGACGCGCATATCAGAACGGCGTTCATCGCTGAGAAACTCGATCTGGTCAAGCGTCGCACAAGCGGTGGCCTCCAGCTTTGGGCGCAGCATGGGGTCCACGCGGAAGGCGTCGGGCAGCAGCAGGTGGCCGACGATCTCGGCCGGCTTGGGGAACGACTCGCGCGACCACCACCGCAAGTTGTAGGCCATGTCGATGAGCATCCCGGCGCCGGTGCCGCCGCAGACGCTGCTGGCGATGTGCACGACCGGGGCGCCGTCGGATGCCAGGACGAACGGGCCGCCGTTCTCGTCGAGAGGCTGCTGCGTGCTCGTGCGGAGGCTGCTGAAGCGCGTGGCCACCGCTTCATGGATGATGCTCTCGCGCAGCTCGAAGAACACCAGCCGGCCCAGACGAGGGATGCCCTGGCAGCCGTAGTCAGCGAACGTCGCGTCCTCGCGAAACCCGCGCATCCAATCCAGATGCGGGTGGAACTGCGGATAGCTGGCGTTGTCCCGCACGACCTCGCCGACGTCGAGGTAGTGGAACAGGTTGATGAAGTCCGACAGAATCCCTTCGGGCGGACCGCCATCGTCGGAGGCGTCGGTGTCAAGCTTCAGAAAGCGGATGAAGGGCGGTACGGTGCCCAGCAGCTCTCGAATGTAGTGCTCGACCCACTGACAGACGAGGACCCCGGTGCCTCCGAGCCCCACGATCAGCGTCGGGCGTACGACGATAGGACTATCACTCAGTCGCATATGCTGTTTCCTCATGCCTCTTCAGGCGACTCTTGGCTCTCTTGTTCGCTCAGACGCCGAAATCGGCATCGGTTGGTCTTTCCTCGGTCTGCGGTGTGCCGTTTCGGATCCTCACACTGACACGGATTGATCTGGCCGCACCGGCCATCTCATAGGCGAGATCCAGGGCGATCGACGCCGACCGTCCCTTCTCCGGGATCGCGATGACGCCGCTCTGGCTGGACCACGCCCGACCTTTCCGTGTGAGCGGCCCCGTCCAGATACAGAAGAGCCCTTTCTGCACGTGCGTGACGCCGGAACCGATTCTCGGCGTCAGCAGGGCCCAGGCCCAGCGTCGCGGATATGCCGCTCGTCTCAGGATCACGCCCATCGTTGTGAGCATGACGGTAAAAGGTCTCAGGCCATTCCCCTTCGAGCGACTCAGGGCGTGCGCGACATGCAGGTCGATGTCGATGCCCAGGGAGGTCTGGCCCAATTCGATTTCGACGGGACTGTGAAGCGATGCGGGTTCGACAGTGGCCACACCCTCTTCGAGCCGGACGTCCACGCCGAGCCGATCCGGACGAGGCGCCGAAAGCCTCAGTACGAACACGGCCAGCAACGCGGCGATGACCCCGGCGAGCACCCACCAGCACCACGGCACCACCCCGGTCGTCACGATGTTGACGACCGTGACGTCTGTCCACTCCACGATCGGTGAGCTGTTGGGGGCATTGGACGGTTGGAACATCGCAGAGGCCGCGATGGCGTAGCGCTTTGTTGTGGCTGGCTTCGGCCAGCCCCAGAATCCGCGACGGGCCAGCGCCGGAAGGATTCTCACGGCTGCTTCCGCCTCGCCACCGCTGATTCGGAAGGCTTGCGTTGACGTTCCTGCCGCCTCGCGCTCCTCCAGACGCCCCATCGCGAGCTGCATTCCGGCCACGGTGTCATCGCTGCATGGCCACGTGTAGACTGTTGTCTGCTCCCGAATCCACTGGCCAGCCAGCTCAGGTGCGGCACGAAACACCGGTCGGGCCCACAGCCCCGTCGATCCGTCGAGTTCGATGCGGCCATTGGCTGATACCACTTCGGGACCTGTTTTGTGTCCGGTGAAGGTCAGTCGCTCCAGAACAGGCGGCAGGACCCGGACATTCGGATGCTCCCATTGGACGAGCTCCTGGCCTCGGGAAGACAGTCTGAATTGCACGCTTCCGTCTTCGGGGGCCTCCAATGGCGGCAGCAGCTCCGGGCCCCGCAGTGAAAGCGGCAAGGATTCGGGGCCGTCGGGACCAGCGGCGTGAACGCTTCCTTCTCGCCAGACAGGTTGAGCGGAGGGCAGCCGGAACTGGAAAGCCATCGCCGAGATCTGCGGAGTATCTGCACTGTCTTTGCGGATGGTGACACGGTATTCGAAAGGCCAGCGACGAACGTGATGCGTGATCCACGCGGCCGGAGACAGGACCGTGACGATTTCGTGAGGATGAATCGACAGCAGCACGGGCGTCGTGAGACTGGCGACGACCTGGCCGGACTGCTGATCCCGTCCCACCATCTCCACCGCATATTGACCGTTGTCCGCAATTTGGACTTCGTGCGTCAGAGGAACGCCGGCACTCAATTTACCCTCGGTGGACATCGCAACGGTCCAGGGAGCTTCGGACGACGGGCGTCGCAAGACCCGAAGGGCTATCGTCGACGGCGCTGCGGTGTTCCAGTGGATTGGCCGCACCGTGAGACGCAGACGTGTGGAAAGCTGTGTCGTCACAGGGGACAAGCCGCCTGCACTGGTTGCCCACGTCTGCGAATCGAATAGGGAATCCTGTTGAGACGACGTGAGCCGTTCGACGCTCAGGGCCAGCCGAGGCTCTCGGATTGCCAGATAACCATTGGCACGCTGCAGAGGGGAAGCGGCCTGTTCTCTGGAGAATTCGGCCGTCATCTCCACGGCGGCCCGCCCGATGTGGCGGGGCACGTAGGGAGCGTAGCCTTGGAGTTCGCATCGCGTGGCGCGGCCCTCTCGTGTATCGCTGGCAACCAGTGCCGTCCATTCGATCGATTCGGTCAGGTCCTGCATCTCGCCACCGGGCGAAGTTACCGTCACACGACATGATGTCTTGACCCGATCGATCAGTTCGGTGTGCTGCACATTGCCGGCGATGTATCCGGCGAATGCGACACGCAGCGGAATCCGCACCGGCTCCCACGGGTGAGAGGCAATATCCCGGCCGGCCGCATCCCCGACGACCAGTTCTTCCAGGAGCAGCCTGCGATCGCGTGCGGTAAACCGGCCGCAACGTATCTTGGCCTCCACCGGCGCCGTCGCGCCGGAGGACCTGACCGTCACATACGCATGTACCAGATAGGTCTGGCCCGACTGTAATCCGGGCAGAGTCGTCTCGACAGATGCATGCAGGTTGCCCGGGCCAATCGGCAGGTCCACGACCAGAGGCGCATCCGGTTCGGGACGCACGATCTCAAAGCGAACGGCTAAGACACCTTGATCTTCCTTCCATTCGGCCGCCAGTCGGACCGGTTCTCCGCAGTGGATGGTCTCGGCAAGACCCTGCGCCGGCCCCTCGTCTCCCGCCTGATGCACGGTCCACTTGAACAGGCCGTTTGCCATCGGATCGACCACGGCATAGGTTTTCACGCCGCCCTGTAGACCTTCGATGGAGCCTTCGAGGCTGATTTCACATTGGTCGGCACGGGGCAGCGGGATCGGCGACTCCAGTGCATAGGTCGCCGTCAGCGTTCGTCCGTTTGCACCTGTCGGTTTGGGCACTTCAACCAGATGCCCTTGCGGTGTCATCACCTGGGCCGTTCCGCTGGTCAGATCGACCGTTCGGATACGAATGTTGCTCAGCGTTTCGGGGAACATCGCCAGCACTCGCTCGCGGTCCGTCTCGAATACTGGAAACGCCGAGACCGTCAACAACTGGCGATGAAGTTCGCCGGCCCACAACGCAGTGCGCGGTTCGGTGAGCGTCGATTCGATCCGCACCGGTGCGGCCCGATACACCAATTCGAAGCGGGGCAATCGAAACGGCTGAAGCCCCGCAGCGGTCTCGACTTCGACCTCGGCCCAGCAGGCAAGTTGCTTTTCGGCCTCAGGCAGTTCGATGGGTTCGGTGACGAGAACAGTTCCGGTGTCTTTCTCAAGGGGCCAGTTCTTGTGCGCATGAGGTTCGATATGAAGCGTGCCCGAGACAGGGTTTGCCCCGAACGCCCCTTCCGCTGACAGGCGAAACGATACGGGCTGGCCGCCATGCATCTCGATGGATAGAGATCTCGACGCGTCCGACCATGAGCCAAGTACCTGACCGGAGGCGTCCAGAATGCTCAGGCCGATGCAAGGCGGATGAACGAGAGCCTCGCTGCTCGCGTCGACCAGAACGACGCTCGCGGTGTCCGTCTCGTGGATCAGTTCCACGCGGAAGTCGTACAGCCCGAAGGTCTCAATCGTGAAGGGATCGCTCTCATAGAGCCGCGACGGAATCGTCCACCGACCATCGTCCAGATGCCAGGGCTCGCTCTGGTCCTGTCGCTGCGCCGTCAACCGGATGGAGAGCAGGTCGGAAGGATTATCTCTACGGCCGGGCCCCGCTCCTCTGTGACGGTCGACCACATGAGTGGCCAGCCGCACCTGTTGATTGGCCCACCACGGTGAGCCGGGACGCGGCTCCAGTCGTAGCGCCAAGCCGGGTATCCGATACATGCGTGTCCCTGCCCGAGGTGAGAGTCTCCAGTACCCTTCCCACGCGCGCTCGATCTGACTGTCTGTGTCCGGCCGACGGAGGATCGTCATCTGCCACTGACTCGACGTCACGCTGCTCAGGCGAATCCCGGAGCCGGCCTCAAGCCGTTCATCGACAGCCCACGTCCGTGCCGACACATCCGTCGTCTGGCCGATTGGCATGATGCCCAGTGATGCCGGCACAGGTCCGACGATGGCGGTGGCCCAGTCATATCGACTGATGGGAGATTCTTCGGTCAACAGGGTTCCCAGTCCGAAGATATCCATCAGAATGTCGGGCAGGTGCATCGTTGCCGTGATACGATGGACCTTGCCGTCGGTCAACGACGCGAGCTTCGAGAGCATCTCCTCGGCGGTCTGCTCCGTGGAAGACGGCTCCGCTGTCGCCTGCCCAATGCGATGCGACGCCCTGTTGACGACGATCGGATAGATGCGAATCCCCTGTTGGGCCAGTTGCGTTGCTGCCTCAAGCAGGGGGCCGCGGTCCATGTCGCGGACCGAAACGCGCGGATCGCCCCGGCTCAGCAGGATGATCTTGCCAGGGCCGTCACCGTGTTGTCGGCGTGCGGCTTGGATCCTCGCACTTGCCCACACCAACGGCCTGTCAATTTCCGTGGAGAAGCTCCCCACGAAATCGGGTGATCGGACCATGTTTCGACAGGCGGCCTCATTGAGATAGCTGCCACCCCAGGCCAGGAGGGGGGCTGTCTCCTCACTGGGCATCGTGTATCGCACCCGGTCGGAAAAATGGCATACGCCGATATACAAGTCCGAGTGGATGTAGGGCAGAAGCTGCATGCAGACCAGTTGCGCATCGCTCCGCAATGTGTACTTGCGGCCGCGTGCGTCATCGGCCGGGGTGTCCGCGCGTTCCATGCCGCCGGAGACATCGATGGCGATCACCACATAGCATGGCTGTGACGCCGTGGGGATCGACTCGGCCGCGGCGACCGCCGTAACGAGGCAACCTGTCAACAGGATGAACAATGCTCTTCTACTCATAATCCCTCAAGGACGCAGACGGCGCCTCATGTGCCCGGACGGTCGGTCGTTACGGGCAGGCCATCCGAAGTCTCCATACCGTCATGAGGCGAATCGATATTATCTCTCGCCGGCTCGTTTGCATTGTCGAGGAGATGTGCCCTGATCTCTGCAATCCGATTGGCAATCTCCCGTTCTCCGACCTGGTGAACCGCTTCATCCATGAGTCCTTCCGCCCATACATCGATCGAGTCGAGAAGCTGTCTTTGCAGACGCGGCGGGTCTTGTGTAGAGAGACCTGCGAGATACATGCCCGTTGTGGCCCGACGGACCTGATCCCGGCCGTCAAGGCCCATCCTGACCGCCCAGGTGATCTGCTCACGTGCGTCTTTGGTCCTTTCCGGCTCGGTGTCGAGCAGGTGTTCGGCCATGGCCAGGCAGCGCACCTTCTCGCAGGATTCGAGGAATCGTCGCACGGGATTGCGTGGGTCCGATCGGGTTGCCGTTCCAGTTTCTGCCGCCGGCCACTGCCCGAGACACTTCCGCGCGACCTGCTCAATTTCTGCGATCAATTCCACTGTTGCATCTGCCAGAACAGGCTTCAGCGTATTCTGCACGCAATCCCAGAGGCGCACGAACCGTTGGGGGGTGCCGTGCAGCCTTCGGAAGGCTCGATCCAGCAGGGAGCCGGCACGGCTCAACAACTCGCAGCGGTTGCTCCGGCTGTGGTCCTCTGCGTCTGATGACGGCGAGTGCAGCAGACGACGGGCGGCTGCCTCCAGAGCGGTTCGCAGATCCGCCGCCGTCTTCGGGGCCGTGTCGCAGGATGGATTGCCCGCCAGGCCGAACAGCGGGGCGATCGTTCTCCACAGATCCGGATGGAGACTCAACGTCTCGGCGAGAATCGCCTCCATCTTCGCCGAGGACAGATCCTCGCCGGGCAGTGCGGCCAAGGCGATCCGAAGTTGATGGTGCGCCTGATGGGCGTCGAGTTGCTCCTGCAATCGCGGCCAGTCCTCGATCTGGCATCCCGGGTCGTTCAAATGGCACTGTGCCAGGGCCGCATAAGCGGTATCGGGGACCGGGGCGGTCCAGTCGGCCGGCCAGTTCGTACGAAGCTGTCGCAGGGACTCGCGGATTCTCTTACGGACATCCAGTCGCCTCAGGCGTTCCAGGTGGCGCTCGGCTCGCAAGGACAACTCGTCGAGAAGGCCGCGTAGCTCCGTCTCGGTTCCAGGAGCAAGATCGGCCTTGCGCTCATCCAGTCGGCCTTTCAGGTCCTGCATCTGCCGTTCGGCCGGAGCGAGGCTGGCAAGTCGGCAGAACTGCTCGAGTTCGGCAACGAGGCTTGCACAGACCCTTTGCAGTCGAAGCTGTTCGAGTTCCTTTTCGGCGCGTTGGATCCAGAGCAACTCGGCGTCCACCCGAGCGAGGAGGCCGCCACAATGGTCCCGACGGTCCAGGGTGGAAAGAACCCTGCGTTGGATTTGCAGACGCGAGCGGGCCAACTCGAAGTGCCCGGTGGCGACGAGACCCTCTATCTCCGCTAGTTCCTCCTGGGCGATGTGTTCGGCCTGCTGAGCGGGACTTTCGCGACCGGTCAGCGAGGACGGGATCTCGTTGCTCAGGAGAAGCGCCGCTGCGTCCGTGTGGTGCACCGGCGTTTGGGACGAAAGACCGTTGTCGGCCTCGTGGTGTTGGGTGTTGCCTCGCAGAGCAGAGGAGCGTCGATCGCCCCACAGCAGAAGACGACAGGAAAGCTGCTCGTCCTCCGTACCGTCGATTGGCTGGAGGTCATCGAGAAGAAGAGCTTCGCAAGCGAGACGGGCTGCCAGTCGGTTCACGACGCCGTGATTCGGATCGCCAAGTAGGGACCATTGCAGCGATTGGGTCTCGGCCTGACTCGTATGGGAGGCAGTGTCTGTCGAAGGTGACACAATGGCGTGGGCACCGTCCGATGGTGTCGATTCGGCGCCGAGCCAGAGGTTCCTGGTCTGCTCGGGCAGTTGGAGAAAGTACTCTGTCAACTCGGCGTCCACGACCCGAGTCAGTCCATCGATCTCCAGAGCGACGTCGATCACGTTGAGCAGATTGAAGCAGGCGGTCGGCAATCCTGTTGCAGGTGTGGCGGTGGTGGCGCCCGGCTCGCCTGGAATGGCCGACCTGGCCAGATCCTGGATTCCGTCAAGACGACCAAGGCGGATCCGTAGAACCCCTCGATTGTTGTAGGCCAGAAGACGCAGGTGGGGTTCGTGACACCGTGTCTGGAGAAATGCATCATAGTAGCCCACGGCGTTTTCGAAGCGGTCGGTCAGTTCGTTCAGCCATGCGGCGCCCCACAAGATGCGCGCGCGCATCTCAGGCGGATCACAATGCCACTGGCATAGGGACTCGACGCGCGTGCGGAGCGTGTCGATCTCCTCTCGCGACCCGGCCCGCGCATACATGGATCGCAGGCGAACGAGCAACTCCTCCGTCAGGGCCTCGAAATACGGGCCGCTGACGGCGTGCTCCAAGGGTTGCTCGGTCGCCGTATCGGACGGTTTTGACGGATTGTGCCGATCCACCTTGCCGTCGAAGACCATCTGCGCCAGGGAGATCGGCATGACCTTCATCTCATGATTGTCGACGCGAACCCTCAGCATGGAACTCTCGTTCACACGAAACTCGAACGCTCGAACTCAACGCTTTCCTCAACCCCATCCGTTGCATGGCGCCAGCATGCCCAACCGAAGCGAAATCACCACCACCATCCGTTTGCGTGTTCTCAAGACGGATTTCCCGGCCGTGAGTACCGGACGGCCGACCAACAACGCTAACGCAACGCACCCTGCATTATGCCTGACGAGAGCCTCCTTGTCCAATGCCAATTGCAGGATATGCTGCGGTAGGTGCACCAGGGTGATTCGCCAGCGACATGATGAAGCCCGCCCGTCCGGCGGTGGGATTGGGTGCAGGGGCCCGAGCGGCGATGTGGCAATCGTTGTGCGGCCGGTCTGTTTGCGTCAGGCAGCTCGCAGGTCGCCTCGAACTTGCCGTTACGCGTGATTGGCTACCAGCAGTATCCCGTCGCAGACCCCCTTGAGCCAGTTGATCTCCTCGGATTCGCCGACCAGAGGCCCACAGTCATTGAAGAGCATCGATTGCCACAGGGCATCGGGAAGTTCAAAGTCCTTTGTCAACGTGGTTACGGTGGTTAAGGCCGAGAAGAGCGCCACGAGGACCTTGGTCTGCGCCGGCAGTTTCTCGTATGTGACGCGAATGAAACGCTCAACATTGCTGCCGCTGCGCTTGTCCGGGGGGACGTTGTCGTCTGGTAGTGGACCCTTCGCCGCAGCGGACGCCGATCCGTCCATGGATTCCCCTTTCATCTCAACGGAGCGACCGAAACGCATTGGCGATTGTCGCCCCGATGAACCCGGTCCGACTGTGTTCTTCGTAGCTCTCACGGCCAGCTTCACAATGCGTCCCCGATCTGAGGATCACCACTCGGGGCTGACCGAGAAGCCTGCCCGCAATCCGCGATCGCTGTTTCCTAAGAGCGGAAGCTCAGTCTATGTTGACGCCGAGCCTCGTCAATTGTGGAGACTACGTATTTTGACGGGAAACGAGTCGCCCGCCTCCTCCGATGCGGCATTCCGGTGAGACTGAAGATGGCACGACACGGAGGGATTTGTGGGCCGGCTCAGCGGCCGATAGGTTCGATAATGTACTTGATGAGGTCTCTTCGGCTGATGATACCGACCAATCGACCGTCGGCCAGAATGGGAACGCGCCGCAGATGGTTCGTGATCAGGCACTCGCACACCGCAATGATGTCGTCGTTCTCGTCGAAACTCAGGACGTCTTCGGTCATATAATCTCGGGCCGTTCCAGAGGGGGTATCCTGTCCGAAGAGGATTCCGATCATGTCCTTCTCCGTTACGATGCCCACGAGATCTCCATTCGACTCGACGACGGGGACGCCGGTGATGTCGTTCTCGATCAGCAGTTCCAGGACCCTGGCAATAGGGGTGTCCGGATGGACGTGCACGACATCCCTTGACATGATGGCCTTTGTCTCATACATCTCAATGCCTTTCGGTTACCGTCAGGACAGCAGTCGTCACGCCGAGGCGCTCTGTGTGAGCCACTGCTCTTTGATCCGTCTGACAATGTCCTTTCTGCTGATGATCCCGACGAGTCGGCCGTCGGAGAGAATGGGAACACGGCGGAAGTGGTGCGCCGAGAGTCCGTCGGCCACGGCTGCGACGTCGTCGTCTTGATCGTAGGCGACAACCGGCGTGGTCATGAAATCCGCCACTCTGCCGGGATGGTCTTCGATCTCATACAGGAGTTTCAGGACGTCCTTCTCCGTCACGATTCCAACCAGGGCCCTGTCGTCATCGATAACGGGTAGTCCGGTAACATTGTTCTCGACCATGGTTCGTATTGCCCGATAGATGTCCGTATCCATGGTCACGGCCAATACACTCGTTTTCATGATGTCCTTTGCCTTGAGCATCTGGGCAATCTCCAACGCATATACAGGTCCCATAACGGACATTCGTCGCGTTCATGGGTCTTATCGGCAACCTTGCGACACGACATAAGGACTTCTTGGGCCACGACTCTGGTCGGGCACGGGAATGCGGCTGGCTGGCAGTCGCGGCCGATGCGGTTTTTGCTTGAATATGGGGGTGCGATGCGGTAGAATGGGACGATGGATGGGCGGTGACGGCTGAACGGAGTCGATTCAACCAGTGAGGCAGTTGGCTCGATTCTACAGGCGGGATGCAGATTATAGCGGTTTCCAATCAGAAGGGGGGGTGTGGCAAGACGACCACCTCGATCAATCTGGCGGGAGCCTTTGCGCTGATGGGCTATAGGGTTCTGCTTGTCGATTGCGATTCACAGGGACATGCCACGCTTGGGTTGGGGTATGACCCCGGCGAACTGAGCGAGACCGTATATGATATGATGGTCGGGGCAAGCGATCGAATGACCTCGATCGCCAGGTCGACCCGCATAAAGGGTCTTGATCTGATTCCGGCCAACATGATGCTGACCACCGTGGAGATGGAACTGCAGAATGCGGTTGGCAAGGAGTTGATCCTGGGCGAGCAATTGCGGCGCGTCGGTGGTTGGTATGATGTGTGCCTGATCGATTGTCCCTCGACGTTGGGACTGGTCATGCTCAACGCTCTGACTGCCAGTTCGAGTGTGGTTGTGCCGGTGCAGGCGCATTTCTACGCCCTCGATGGTCTCAAACGACTGCTGGAGACGATCCAGGTGATTCGGACGCGGTTTCACCCGTGTCTGGTCAGGCCGCTGGGGTTCGTGTTGACCTTCGTTGAAGGGCGAACGCTGTTGAGCCAGCGGGTGGAGGAGGGTATGCGTGGTCTCTTCGGCCCGCTTGTTTTCGACACCGTCGTGCACAAGACGATTACCTTGGCGGAGGCGCCCAGTGTGGGGCAGGCCATTCAGACCTACGCGCCAGACAGCAGGGGGGCGGCGGAATACGCGGCCCTCGCCCGGGAGATCCTGGGCCGGCTGCAAAGGCCGGATGTAATCAACATCACGCCGCAGGAAGTGCCTCTGTAGGGCGTGTCCCAAGCGACGCCCGGGGATCCGGGTTTCCTACCTTCGTTCATGCTGAGTGGCGCTGTCTGTCGGCGCGATGTTCCCCCGTCATTTTCTCGGCCGGGCGCCGAGTGAGCGAACGGTGCTGCTGTCTTGCCAGCGGGCCGCTGATTCGGACGGCACAAACTCAGTCTTTTTTGCAGATTGAAACGCGGGTTTGCCGAAAGATAAACTGGGGGATGTACTTCACGGCCTCCATATGAGGTGATGGCTGAACAAGTGTTTACAGAAGATGATGTTATGAACGATTCGCAGAGCCGGCTGGCCGACTACATTGCGATGGTGATCGTCTTTCTGATGGGCATCGGTGCGGTGATGGTCTTCTCGGCCGGCGCAAACCTCGCGTATGAGTTCGACCTGAAGCGGTTCTACGAGTTCCCAGCGCTGCGGCAGATCATGTTCTTTCCGCTGGCGGTTGTGGTGCTGCTGGTTACCTCGTGCATCGAATACCAGTGGTTTCGCCTTCGCGATAGGTGGTGGAAATCCCCTTCGCTATGGCTGGTGTTCGTTTCGGTCGTGCTGTTGGCCGTGGTGTTGATCCCGCAGTTGGGCACGCAGATCAACCAGGCGCGGCGATGGCTGCGTCTGACCGTCGGGCCGGTCAGTATCAGCTTCCAGCCATCGGAACTGGCGAAATGGGCGATGGTATTCGGACTGGCGGCGGTTTGCGCCAGGTCGGGACCGAGCGTTCGTCGCTATTGGACGTGGTTCATCCCGTTGTGCCTGGTGATCGGATTAATTTGCGGGCTGATTGTCGTCGAAGACTTCGGCACGGCGGCCTTCATTGCGATGATCGGTTTCGTGATTCTGATCATCGCCGGCGTTCGGTGGTGGCACGTTCTGACCCTGGTGCCGTTTGCCGCCGGTGGTCTGGTTGCCGGCCTGGTTCATTCGCCGCATCGCATCAAGCGACTGCTGGCCTTTCTCCGTCCGGAAGAGTGGCCCGATGTTGTGTATCAGGCCAATCAGTCGCTGATCGCCATCGGTTCCGGCGGCCTTTGGGGCAAGGGGCTTGGCGAGGGCATCTCGAAATACGGTCATTTGCCGGAGGATACGACGGACTTCATCTTCGCAATCGTCGGAGAAGAACTGGGACTGATCGGCACGATGGGGGTCATCGGCTTGTTCATCCTGTTTGTCGGTCTGGGGCTGGCCGTTGTGACGCGCTGCAGGGATCGCTTCGGCCGGCTTCTGGCGGCGGGCATCGTCTTGACGATCGGCATCCAGGCGGCGCTGAACATCGGCGTCGTGACGGTCGTTCTGCCGACGAAGGGGATTCCGCTGCCTTTCATCAGTTCGGGCGGCACGAGCATGTTGCTGTCGGCGGCGGCTGTGGGAGTGTTGCTCAACATCGCCTCACAAATCGACAGCAGCGATTCGGTTGTTTGGGGTGATGCTGATCGCGATTCCGATGCCTGACAGGGTTCCGTGTGAACTGACCAGCAGGGAGGCTGACGTTGAGTGAGATCTCATTCTTCTTTGCCGGGGGAGGAACGGGCGGACACATCTACCCGGCCCTGGCAGTCGCCCAGCAGATCGTCGATCGCCGGCCCGATGCACGCATCCACTTTCTTTGCAGCACGCGTGCGGTGGACAAGCGGATTCTGGAGGGAACCGCTTTTCCCTTCACGGTGCTGCCCGCGACAGGGCTGTACTTCGACCCGCGTCGGTTCGTGACCTTCTGGCGGACCTTCTGGCAGAGCCATCGCCAGGCAAGAGCCCTGATTGCCGACAGTTCCAATCCCGTCGTGATCGGCGGCGGTGGATTCGTTGCCGCACCCGTTTGCATGGCGGGACACAGGCTCGGCGCTCCGGTCGTGCTGGTCAACGTGGATATCCTGCCCGGCCGGGCCAACCGGCTCAGTGCCCGCTGGGCCGACCAGATCTTCGTGCAGTTCGAAGGCTGCGAACGCCATTTCGGTTCTCGGAGCGACCGTGTCACCGTGGTCGGCTGTCCCCTGCGCAGCGGGTTCGCGCGGGCGGATCGGATGCGTGCCGTCGAGGCCCTGTCGCTGGATCCAGGCAAGAAGACCCTGTTGATCACGGGTGCGTCCAGCGGCTCGATGCGCATCAATGAGGCGGTTTGCATGCTCCTGCCCAGGCTGGAGGCCTTCGCCTCCGCCTGGCAGATCGTCCACCTGACGGGTCTGGACAACTTCGACGAGGTGGCACGTCGCTACGACGGCGTCCGCATCGCCCACAAGGTGGTCCGCTATTATGATGCGATGCCCGATCTTCTGGCGGCGGCCGATTTGCTTGTGGGACGCAGCGGCGCTGTCAGCGTGGCCGAATACGCGGTGGCGGGCGTTCCGAGCATCTGCATGCCCTATCCACACCACAAAGACCGACACCAGTACCGCAATGCAGGCAAGCTCGTCGAGGTGGGGGCCGCTGTAATCGTCGACGATGTTGCCGACGCCGATGACCGTGCCGACTGGCTCTGGGAGGAACTGGAGGCGTTGATGGCCGACGATGTCACGCGGCGCGAGATGGCGGACGCCTGCAGGCTCGTAGCTCGGCCGAATGCCGCGGCCGACATCGCCGGGCGGCTGCTGGTGTTGGCCGAACGCTCCAGAGCTGTGTGAAGGAGAAGATGAGGCTTGACGTGGTGCGGCGGCTTGGTACCATGGTCGGGCCATCTATCTTTCACAGCAATAAGGAGCCCAAGCAATGACCGGACAAGCCGCGATTCGATTCATCCTGCCCATTCTTGTCGCCTTGACAGCCTCCGCTGCAGGGGCGGACCCCTTTATGGGGCAATATGCAGGAGCCTTCCATGCCGACAGCATGACACAGATGCCGGCGACAGCGGTCGTGGTGGCCGAGGGGGAGGACCATTACCGCGTCCGCATTGAGGCGGTCAGCAACGATCCGGGCCGGGCCGGAGAAACCATCGAGGTGTACGCCGGAAGGAGCGGTTTCGAGGCCCTGATTGGCTCGCGTTCGGGTGGGTACCACTGGCAGGGCCAGATCAAGGACGGCCATCTCTCCGTCGCCAGTGAGTATGGCACGCACTTCGAATTGGACAAGATCGTACGCAAGAGCCCGAAGGAAGGGCTCGAACCGCCGGCCGGCGCCGTCGTGCTGCTGCCCTACAAGCAGGGCGCCAAGCCCGATCTGAGCGCATGGACGAATCAGGAGTGGAAGGCCCTCGACAGCGGCACGATGCAGGTGGCCAAGGGCTCGACCACGACGAAGGAGCGGTTCGGCGACATCAAGCATCTGCACCTGGAGTTCTGGCTGCCGCTGGAGCCGCTGAATCGTGGGCAGGGGCGCTGCAACAGCGGGCTGTTCCTCAACGACCTCTACGAGGTCCAGATTCTCGATTCGTTCGGCCTGGTCGAGACCTCCGGCGATTGCGGCAGTCTCTACAGCGTCAAGCGTCCCGACGTCAACGCGTCGTTGCCGCCGGAAACGTGGCAGACGTACGACATCGAGTTCCGTGCTGCGCGTCTGGGCGGCGACGGCAACCTGTCGGAGGAGGCCCGCATCACGGTCTACCTCAACGGTGTGAAGATCCACGACAACGTCGCGATCCCGCGCCCGACCGCCAACCCGAACGCCGACCAGAGACCCACCGGCCCGATCCAGCTCCAGGACCATGGCCACCCCATCCAATTCCGCAACATCTGGCTGGTCAAAGGCTGACACCGTCGCGCTCGTGCGGCGGCGTTGCGTTCGATCCCGATGTCTGTCGTCACCGGGATGGGGTGATGCAGCGCGACACGGGCATCGAGGCTGGAGTGTGTCGTATGGATGAAGGCGGCGCGGGCAGAAGGGTGGAGATCCGGCGGCTGGCGGCCGACTACCTTGGAATGGTGGCGGCGCTGGTGTTGCTCGTTGCAGTCTTCGGAGTCAGCGCAAGAAACTTCTTCACCATCACGACGTTTCGCACCATCGCCAATCAGATCCCGGACACCACGGTGGTGGCGGTGGGGATGACGTTCGTACTGATCATCGCGGGCATCGATCTGTCCGTCGGTTCGGTTCTGGCGCTGGCCAGCGCAGTGCTGGGCATTGCTCTGGTCCAATGGGGTTGGCCTCTGCTGCCGGCGCTTGGGTTATGTCTTCTGGTGGGTCTGGCGTGCGGAGCGGCCAACGGCCTGATTGTCATTCGGTGGCGGCTGCCGTCGTTCATCGTCACGCTGGGAATGCTGGAGGCGGCACGCGGGGCGGCGTACCTCGTGACCGGATCGCGCACGATTTACATCGGCGCGCCGGTTGAAGTCGTGACCGAGACCGCGATTCTGGGCTTGTCGCTTCCTTTCGTCATGGCGATCGGCATCGTGGCCACCGGGCAGTTGGTTCTCTCTCGCACGGTGTTCGGCCGTTATCTGATTGCCATCGGCACCAACGAGGAGGCGGTTCGACTGTCGGGAATTGACCCGCGTCCATACAAGCTGGCGGTATTCGTGCTGTGCGGCTTGCTGGCGGCTGTCGGCGCCGTCATCCAGACGGCCAGGATGTCGTCGGCCAATCCCAACACGGCCATTGGGTTTGAGTTGCAGGCCATCGCCGCCGTCGTCATTGGGGGCACCAGCCTGATGGGGGGTCGCGGCTCGGTGGTCCGGTCCTTTTTCGGCGTCCTGATCATCGCCGTTCTCGCGACGGGCTTGGCCCAGATCGGCGCCCAGGAATCCACCAAACGCCTCATCACCGGTTGCGTCATTGTTGCGGCGGTCATCCTCGATCAGTACCGTTATCGGGCCCGCCGAACTCCTAAATCCGCTCGGAGATCGTAGTCCTCGCCGTCTGGATGCCGGAAACCCGCCTTCCAAGGTTCCCGGATTGTGGGGAAAATGTTTCCTTGACAGGCCGTCCAGAACGGACGATAATACCATCAGCCCAATATGAACCCGGATGCGGAGGTAAAAACGATGCGTCTGGTACTGAAACAAAAAGACGGCGAAAGCAAAGAATACCAATTCGCCCAAGGGCCCATTGAGATCGGCCGGGGTGCCGACAACCACGTCTTTCTTCCCGATCGTACCGTTTCCAAGAAACATGCGGTGCTCGTCTGTGATGGCGACGACCGATGGGAAGTCCAGGATCTTGGCTCGGCGAACAAGACGTACCTCAACGGCGAGGTGATCACCAAAGCGCCGATCAAGACCGGCGACGCGATTCGCATCACCGAGTTCACCTTAGAGGTCAATCTGGACGAGCGTTCACAGGCGGACCACAATGCGCAATTCGAGGATACGTTGAATCTCGAAGCAGGTCTGGCGACGCCTATGCACGAGACCGTGGTGCGCAAGCCGGATGCCGGCCACGCCCCGGCGATGCGGCTGGCTGCCAAGAGGCTCTCCGACTTCTCCCAGGCCTGCGACGCGATTTGTAAGGCCGGCAACCTCGAAGAGATGCTCGTTACGCTGTTGAACGTCACATTGCAGCAGTTCAGTGCGTTTCACACATGGTGCGCCTTGCGGGAGCAGCCCAACGGCCCCATGACGTACCACGCCGGCAAACGCCGAGACGGCAAGTCTGTGGACCTCGGCGAGCTGATGCTGGCGGACAAGATCAACCAGGCTGTCGAGCGGGCCCAGTCCGTGGTCATGCCCCGTGTGGCGGCCGATCTCGAATCGAAGGAGCGGATTCGCTCGGCTCTGATCGCGGCAATTTGCGGGCCCGGCGGCTGCTACGGCGTCATCTACGTTGACAACGCCATGATCCACGATCACTATACGCTCGGCGATCTGGACTACCTGATGCTCATCGCCATGCACACCGCGGCTGTCCTGAAACGCTTCGTCGTCTGAACCCGTTCGTTTCGTCTGGTCGCATAAACTGCAATTTGTTTCTGCCGTTGTGAATCACATCGGATCCAATGGGACACCGCACGCAGCGGCGAAGCACGACAAATCCACTCGATGAGGACGGTCCATGCACACGAAGACCTTAACAACGGCGATGATTTCTGCGGTGATGTTGTCGACGGCGGCGGCCGGATCGGTGTCGGTTTACATTGGGACATATACGGGAGATCGCAGCCGGGGCATTTACCGCACTACGCTCGACCTCGATTCGGGAACGCTTGCCGAACCGGTGCTGGCTGCCGAGGCGAGGAACCCTTCATTCATCGAGATACACCCCACCGGCAAATTTCTCTATGCCGTCATTGAGGGTGGCGGGGCCGGAAGCGTCAGCGCCTTTGCCGTCGACGCACGGACGGGCGATCTGAGATTTCTCAACCAGCAACCTTCCGGTGGGGCCGGTCCATGTCATGTGAACATCGACCACGCCGGACGCAACGTGCTCGTCGCCAACTATGGCAGCGGCAGTGCCTCGGTGATCCCGATCCGGCCCGATGGTGCGCTCGGCGAGCCGGCGGGGTTCGTTCAGCACACCGGTTCCGGACCGAACGCCGGTCGGCAGAAAGGGCCCCATGCGCACTCGGTCAACGTCAGCCCCGACGACCGGTTCGCCTTCGTCGCCGACCTCGGAATTGACAAGATCATGATCTATCGCCTCGATGTAGAGGCCGGGACCATCGTCGCCAACGATCCTCCGTATGCGGCTCTTGCTGCCGGTGCCGGACCACGCCATTTTGCGTTCCACCCGAACGGCAACCATGCCTATGCCATCAACGAGTTGAGCAGCACGATGACGGTCTTCGCCTACGATGCTTCCTCGGGCGCCTTGGCCGCGATGCAGACCGTTCCGACGTTACCGGACGGGTTCACTGGCTCCAGCAGTTGCGCCGAGGTCCGCGTCCATCCGAGCGGACGGTTCCTCTACGGCTCCAATCGCGGCCACGACAGCATCGTCGTCTACCGGATCGACGCGGCTGCGGGAACGCTGACGTTCGTGGAGCACCAGACCGCCGGTATCAAGACCCCGCGCAACTTCAATATCGATCCGAGCGGTGCCTTCTGCCTCGTGGCCAACCAGGACAGCGACAGCGTTATTGTCTTTCGCATCGATCCGCAGACGGGATCGCTCAAGCCAACAGAGGGGAGAGTCTCTGTCGGCCGGCCTGTCTGCATTCGTTTCCGCTGAGCTGCCGGCGGGATATTCCTATTTCGCATTTGACAGGGATTGGCGAGACGATTAGCGTGGGACCGGTAATGTGATAGTGGGCGCGAGATACCGTGGTCCCGCGTGTTGCTCGTCACTTTCTTCTGTCAGTAGCCGCGTTTCTTTGCTGCGCGGGTCGGAGGTTTCGCTTATGGAACGTTTGCCGCACTCCAAGGCCAGATTGATCGTCAATGTGATGGAGCATGGGACCATCGTCGGTACGGACGATCCCGGGACGCTGGAGTTCGACGACTGTGTCAACGCGGTGGAAGGTCTTGCCAGTTGGTTGGGGGAGGCGCTGGCCGAGGTTAATGAGGAGGATGGGATGGAGATTACCGCTGCCATCTTGATCGATGCCCTGCACCGCTGGACGTTCGATGAGCACGTGCACGAAGACGATCAGGAGGACGAGGATGATCTGGCCGACGGCGAATCGTCCGACGACGACTTTCCGGCGAACTGAAGCGATCGATGCCGCTGTCATCTCGCTCGTCGGAGCGTTTGCCCTGTGATATATTGGTCCGCGGTCGGCCGACTGACCGCGTCGACACGGGAAGAATGCATGAGTGCAGGGCATGGGATGTGCAGTCTGAAGTCTGGGAGGCTGCCATGAGTTCGGGAAGATGTCCTTTGCATTGTCAGACCTGTGGTTCGTTCTCGCGTCGCGATTTTCTCAAGGGCTCGACGGTCGTTCTGGCCGGTTCGTCGCTCGTCGCTGGCTGCTCGTCCGTGGGCTCGAAGAAGACGACGCAGGAGCCGATTCGCCAATGCGGCCCGGCTTCGGTGTACGTGCCGACGATTCGTGCGGCGTTCGTGCGGCGCAGAGAAGAATATGGCATGCTCTGGCCCGGAGCGGTCTACGATGGCGATGCGGCCCGCCGGACGTATGCGGCGGAGCTGACCCGGACGGCCTCGCGACTCGGAGCCAGACTCGAACTGCGGCCCGAGCCGATCTACAGTCTCGAAGAAGGGCAGGTCTGGATCGCTCAGGCCGAGACCGCCGGAGTCGATGGGCTGATGCTGGTCATCCTGGACCGACAGCAGCATTCCTGGCCGACAGCACAGAAGGCCGCCGCCAGCACAATCCCCTCGGTCCTCTTCTCTCCATTGGGGACGTCGTTCACCACAAATACGATCCATGTGGCCGACACGCCGGGCTGTGTGGTGTATGCGACGAATGACTTCAGCCAACCCGCCTACGGCATGAAGATGCTCTGCGCCAAGGCAAAGATGGCGCAGACCCGTTGCGTGGTCATCAAGGGCGACAGGCGTTTCGATGCGGCACTGGCCGATACGGGCATCTCGCTGCGGCATATCCCCGCCGCGTCTTTCATCGAGGAGTATCGTCGCACGCCGGATAGCGAAGCGATTCTGGCCATGGCCGACGAGTACATGCGCCGAGCGCGCCGCCGGATCGATGCGACGCGGCAGGATGTGGTCAACGGCCTCAAGAGCTACCATGTGGCCGGCCGCCTCCTCGAACGAGAGGGTGGCGACGCGATCACGATGGACTGCCTCGGCGTCCTCGGCCCGATCGACGTGAGTCTGCCTTGTATTGCCTGGTCCCGGATGAACGATGACGGGATTCCCGCTGCCTGCGAGGCCGATGTCGGTGCGGTGGCCTCGCTCGTGATGACGCACTATCTGTTCGACCGTCCCGGGTTCCAGCAGGACCCTGTGGCCGATACGTCGGACGACACCGTTATCGGCGCCCACTGTTCGTGCCCGACTCGGCTAAGCGGGTTCGATCAGCGGCCTGAACCATTCGACATCAAGCATCATCACGGCAACCGGGATGCGGTTCCGCGTACGCTGTGGCGCAAGGGGCAGCGCGTCACGAGCATCGACGTGTTGCCGGGCAGCGGGCACAATCCATCGACCGTGCTTATCTCGGTCGGTACTGTCACGGACAATATGGAGGTGCCTCCCAGTGGCGGCTGCGTCGTCTCGGTCAAGGTCAAGTTCGACGGCGACCATCCGGTTCTCAGTTTCCCGGGTTTCCATCAAGTCTTCTTCTACGGAGACTACGGCCGGGAGGTGAGAGACTTCTGCCGGCTCTGCGGCTTCATCGCACAGATGGCCTGATCACCCAGGTATCTGTGAAAGGGGTGGACGCCACGTCGTGTTGCCTGTCGGCAGGGCGGAGATTGGGTGGTCGCTGAGACTGGAATGAGAGCAAGACGAAAACCGAGCAGAGCGAAGGAACACTTGCGTCTGCTCGGATTGGCTTCGCGGAAGAGAGGCAGGAAAGGCGGTGTGGGTCAGCGTCTTGCCGCCCGTTGGGCTTTTCGCATGCGCCGGCGTTCGCGCTCGGAGGGCTTCTCGTAGTACGCGTTGCGCTTCATGTCACGAATCAGACCCTCTTTCTCACAGAGCTTTTTGAAGCGTCTGATCATCTGCTGTACCGACTCGCCTGTGCGCACCTTGACTTTTAACACTCAATCAACTCCTTCATCAGGGCCATCCGGCCACAGACCCAAGTTTGCGGGAGAACATACTCCCAGTTTTGAAACAACGCGTGAACCCATTAAGCTAATCGCTCATTCATGTATTTTCAAGGGAAAAATGCCGAGACAGAGTGCTTTTTCGGCAGATTACGGGCTCGGCTTGGGGCTTGGTTGGACGGCCCACGATGCGGAATTCCCCTCCTGAGCCTTGACCGGGCTTGAAAAACCGCCCCAAGCGTGGTATTCTGACGATCATCTTGGGAGGTATGCCAATCGTTGGAAAAGTTCCGCCAGACGCTGAAAGTCAGAAAAGAACGTGCCATCCTGGTGGCCGCGAACCTGTTAAGATCGAACGGATCGGATGATCTGGCCGAGTTGACCGCTCTGGCCGAAAGTGCCGGGGCTATCGTTGCAGACCGGTTTCAGCAGCGCATCCGTACGATCAATCCGTCGACCTACATCGGCAAGGGCAAGGCCCTTCAGCTCGCCCAGCGGGTCAGACGTTTCCGGGCCGACGTGATCGTTTTCGACAACGATCTGTCGCCGGCCCAGATTCGTGAGTTGGAGAAGATCACCGAGGCCAAGGTGCTCGACCGCAGCGAGTTGATCCTCGACATTTTCGCGACACGGGCCAAGACCAAGCAGGCCAAGCTTCAGGTCGAACTGGCCCAGTTGGAGTATACGTACCCACGACTGACGCGGATGTGGTCGCACCTGGATACGGTGGCGGGCGCCGGGGGCGCTACGGCCGCCGGGGCGGTCGGCGGTATCGGTACCCGTGGTCCCGGAGAGCAGCAGTTGGAGATCGACCGACGGCTGGTCAGCAAGCGGATCAGCGAGTTGAAGCGGGAACTGGAAGGCATCGACGATCGCCGCCTCCGCGAGATCAAAGGACGGCACGGACTCTTCAAGATCTGTCTGGTCGGGTACACCAATGCGGGCAAGAGCACGCTGCTCAATGCGCTGACCGATGCGGGCGCATTTGTCGAGGACCGTCTGTTCGCCACGCTGGACACGCGAACGCGGAAGTGGTCGCCTGCCAAGGGGGTGGAGGTGCTCCTCAGCGACACGGTGGGGTTCGTCCGCAAGCTGCCGCACCAGCTCGTCGCCTCGTTCAAAGCGACACTGGAGGAGGCGGTCAACGCCGATCTGCTCCTTCACGTGATCGACGTGGCCAACGAGGATGCCCTGGGGCAGATGGAATCAGTTCACGGCGTTCTCGATGAGATCGGCTGTGCAGACAAGCCCACGCTACCTGTGCTCAACAAGATCGATGCCATCAAAGACATCAGCTCGCTGGAGATGCTCGAGACCGTTTATCCAAACGCCGTATCGATTTCCGCGCGGGGCGGACGGGGACTCGATGCCCTGGCCCGCAAGGTCCTGGAGTTTTACCGCGGCGGAGACGTCGTGCTGCGCGTCCGCAGTCGTCCGGCCGACGGCAGGATCCACAGCTTCCTCCGCAAGCACGGACAAATCCTCGATGAACAGTACGGCGAAAGCTCCGTCGTCATCGAGGTCCGCATGGGGCGAAACCAGTTGCCCGAACTCCAGCGCCTCAAGCCCGACGCCATGGATATGGTCGGACACTGACGGCACGGCCCTCCGTCGGTGCGATCGGAAGATGGTGGCGCGTGTCTCCGGCGCACCCGCATTGTCGTTCCGACTGGAGCGAAGCCTTCAGCCCTGAGCGAAGTCGAATGGGGCAATGGAGGAATCTGGCATTGGATGGGCTATGATCTGCGTTTCGTGGAGGGACCCGGGACGTAGAGACTCCCCAACAATTCGAAGGCCCCACATGCAAGGTGGGAGAGTGACTTGTTCGCAGCCAGACCCTTCGACTCTCCGCCGGAGGCGGATTCCGCTCAGGGTGACAAGAAGGAGAGGGCGGTCGAGATGATCCGCCGAAGGCGGAGAGGCTGGGACAGGTTCTGCAGCGCCGATCAGGAACCGCGGCCCGATTCCGTACCATTCGCCGTCCGTCCGCCCTCAACCTCTTTTGTGTTGTTTCCCCTTGACGTCGTCGTCTGCTGGAGGCATGATTGTCTGCGTGCGAATGACCGATTGGGAAAGGGCCATGCGATGCGGAATCATACGGCGTTGTTTGTGTTCTTACTGGTGCTGCTCGTGCTGGTGTCTGCGCACTGGTATCTAACGCGTAATATACGTATCAACCCAGTGAACGTCCGTCAGCTAGCCCAGTTGCGTTCGATAGAAACAGGCCTGGAGTTATTCAGCCACGAGGTTGGCGGCTATCCGCGCTCGGATGTGAACGATCCGGCTGGCGTTCCGTATTGTGGGGCGATGAAGCTGGCCGAGGCGGTATTGGGCAGAGACCTGTGCGGTTTTCATTCCAGGTCAGGCTTTCGGGCCGACGGTCTCGACCCGAACGGCGAGACGACTCTTTATCCCAACGAGCCTGACAAGGAGAATCTCGAGGCTCGGAAGGGGCCGTATCTTCAGCGTGAGAACGCCAACGCCTATCGATTGGCCGATGTCTATGGGAAGGGCAACACAGGGCCGTTCGACGAGGGTCTTCTCGTTTTCTGCGATACCTATCCGCAGAAGCGCCCAAGCGGCAAGAAGACCGGGATGCCGATCCTCTACTATCGAGCTCGGCCCAAAGGAACGGCCCACGATGTGAACGACCCCGACAACCCCGCCAATATCTACGACTATCGGGACAATCAAGTGCTCGTTGGTCTGGGCGTGCCGGGCGAGCCGAACGCCGTGCACCCGCTGTCCGATCCCAGGCGGTTCTATCTGAACACTATGAGCGACAAGAGCCCCGGGCCGAGCCGACCCTGCCAGCCGGATTCCTTCATCCTCATCAGCGCGGGGTACGATGGGCTGTATGGCACCTCCGATGACGTCTGCAATTTCACGTGGAAGTATCGCGAGTGACACCATCGGTCTGTGCGCAGAGAAAAAGGCGAGCGTCTAAACGGACCGCCCACCTTGGATCTGCCTTGCGACCTTTCCCTCCGCGCCGATCAACGGGTACGAATTCTATGCGGCCCATGTTAGCGGAGGATTCAAAACGCAGCAGAATCTCGTTAATGTCAGCCGGTCCGGCACGATTCCTGTGGTGTATTTGCTGACAAATATGCGGCCGCGCCGGAATTGACAGGCGGGGGGAGAGCGGTTCTAATGCGTCACGAACGAACCGGACAACCTCCTCGTGAATGGGGTTTTGCGATGCCACAGGAAGAACTCCGAAATGTCTCGATCATTGGCGACGGCGGCATGGGGACTGTGCTGGCGATCCTTCTATGCGAAAAGGGGATCGCGGTGCGGATGTGGGGTCATGATGCCGAACAGCTTGCTGACATCGAGCGGAGACGCGAGAACACGAAGTTCCTGCCGGGCTACAGGCTTCCGACGGCTCTTGTCTTTGAATCTGAGGACGATCGCGCTATGGCCGGTGCGGAGCTGGTCGTCTCGGCGGTGCCATGCCAATACATGCGTCGCGTCTGGAACCGTCTGAAGGCCCGTGTCCCGTCCGGCGTGCCGATTGTGTCGGTGGCCAAGGGGATCGAGAACGGCACGCTGCTGCGTCCCACGCAAGTCCTCGCAGACGTGCTGGGCGGAGATGTGTCCACCGCGGTTCTGAGTGGGCCGACCATCGCCGACGAGCTGGCGCGGCGGTTGCCGGCGACGGCGTGCGCCGCCTCCGTGGACACGTCGCTGGCCGTTCGCGTCCAGCGCACGTTCACCTGTCCGTGGCTTCGCGTCTATACAAATCCGGACGTTGTGGGAGTCGAGCTAGCCGGGGCGATGAAAAACGTGATTGCCATCGCCGCCGGGATCATCGACGGCGTTCGCGCCGGCGACAACGCCAAGGCGGCCCTTCTGGCACGCGGACTGGCGGAAATCACCCGACTGGGGCTGGCCATGGGCGCCACGGAGCAGACGTTCGCCGGTCTGACCGGCCTGGGCGATCTGGTGACCACATGTATCTCACCGTCCGGACGTAACCGGTCTTTCGGTGAGCGGATTGGCCGGGGCCTGCCGCGGGCGGAGGCGCAAGGCGCCACAGATTCCGTGGTCGAGGGGATCGCGACCTGTGAATCGGTGGCCGCGTTGGCGTCCAGGCACCGCGTGGAGATGCCGATTGCCCGGGCGGTCTACGAGGTGCTCTTCGAGAACAAGCCGGTGCGGTCGGCCATCGACGACCTGATGAGCCGTCGCCTGAAGGCCGAGTAAGAAGGGACGCCCAGTCTCTCGGGGGCACGGGGCCACAGTCCGATGCGGTCGGTCGGGTCAGTGAAAGGACCGCTGGGGGCAGGTTTCTGCCGGAATCGTATCGGCGGACTCGTCGAATCTCTCCTCACATTCTCGCGATCAAAGCCAGTGCCGACCCTGCGTGTTATCGGAAGTGCCTTGGCGGCAAGACCGCGCGACCCCCGCAGGCTGGGCCAATATCCCGGCCCATTTTTTGTCTAACCCACTTCGCTTGATATATTTTAATCGGCGCGACACGGATGGTCGAAACAGTACTGCCGGGACACCGGGCATTGGGTGATACAGTCTTTTGAGAAAAGGAACGAGGGGGTTCATGCAGAGTCAATTCACGCCACAGACCGGCAGTCGTGATGAGAGCAGGCACAATCAACCCGTTTTGAGGTAGGCTACGCTGGTATGTTCGGACTGCTGAAAAAACACTCGAATCCCATCGGGGTCGACTTGGGCAATGATTGCCTGAAGCTCGCGCAACTGACGAACGGAACGGAGGAGGCGATGCTTCTCGCCGGTCAGTACGTCAACCGTCCGGCGGAGATCGTCGCCGGGACGGCTCGCTGGCAGCGATGGGCCATCGATGTGATGCGTGAGGCGACGGCCAACGGCCACTTCAAAGGCAAAGAGGTGGTCGCGGCGCTGCCAGCCAACGAGGTTTATGTCGATCACATTCGCTGGCCCAAGAAGTTCGACGGCAAGATCGAAGATGCCATCTTCGCGAAGATCAAGCAGAAGCTGCCGTTCGAGCCGCTGCAGAAGAACACCCTGATCAAGTACATTCCCACCGAGCAGGATAACGTCATGGTGTTGGCGACGGAGCGGACGGTGATCGATCGGCACCTGGCGATCTATGAACGGGCCGGACTGGCCATCAACTCCATCGGAGTCTGGCCGGTGGCGTTGGCCACGTGCTACGCCCATTTCTTCGGCCGGCGTAAGACCGATCTCGATGCGATCGTCATGCTGCTGGATATCCAGCCTGACTGCACGAACATGGTCATCAGCAGACACAAGAACCCGCTGTATGCCTGTTCGATCCCGATCGGGGCCAAGCTGCTCAAGGAAGAGCCCATGGTGGGCCGTCTCGTGATGGAACTGACCGCCGGTCGGCGCGAGTTCCTCGCGGCGTACAAGAACGCGCAGATCGAGCGTCTGATTTTCTTGTCGGGACTTGCGGTGGAGCCGGACGTCTATCGCACGGTCGCCAGGCAGTTGGAGGTGCAGGCGCAGATGGGAGACTGCATGGCGGCGATTAGCGTGAGCGACCCCGAACGATTTGGCTTGGACCGCCGAAGCGACAAGGTCAGTTGGGCCTTGTCGTTCGGCCTGAGTCTGTCCTGAGGGGTGTTTGACAACCTTTGAGTGCTCCGAAGACGGAGGTGGATAGAGACAATGCCGAATATAAACTTCGTACCGGATGATTACGTGCAGAGCAACGAGTCACGCAGGGCCAACCTGATGTGTCTCGTCCTGTTTTCTGTGGTGATGGCGGCGCTCGGCGGCTCGTTTGTCACGATCAAGATCCGCCAACGGGCTTGCGGCGCCGAGGAATCGCTGGTCAATGCGAAAATGGTGCGGATGCAGGAATCCATCAAGAAGTTCGAGGAACTGCAGACCAAACGCAAGGAAATGATGAAGACCGCCCTGACGACCGCCGAGCTGATCGAGCCGGTGCCGCGCAGCGTCCTTCTGGCTTCCTTGACAAATACGCTGCCTGCCGGCGTCTCGCTGGTCAAGCTGAACGTGATCCAGAAGGCACCGTCGACGGCCGCGTCGCGCAGCAGAGCGACCCGGAGCAAATACGAGGCGGCTCAGGCCAAGAGCCAGACGGATTCCAACGGAAGGCTTTCGGCGGAGGAGCGACTGGAAACCCATATGGATATCGAGGGCATGGCGCCCAGCGACATCCAGGTGGCCGACTACATCAAGAGGCTCGGCAACTCCATCCTCCTGGAGAACGTTGCCCTGGTGGAATCTGCGGAGAAGAAGATTGAGGACACATCCTTCCGACATTTCAAACTCCAGGCCACGTTGGTCGAAGAAGTGCATCTGACCAAGGAAGATGTGGATGAGATCCGTGCCAGGGCCGAACAATCGGTGTACCAATTCTAACGCAATCGAGCTTGACAGATCCGAAGGGCCGGGAAGTGTCACAGCCGCTCCGGAGCAGGAGTAAAGACCATGACCAGTGGCTTCAGAAAAGCAGTCTTCTTCGTGTTGTTGCTCGGTGTGTCGGCCGCCGGGTACCAGTTCATGATCAAGCCGGCCAACCAGCATCTGGCGGTGGCGCGGCAGCGCGTCGACGGCAAGCGAGCCAAGCTGGCCGAATTCGAGGAGGCCACCGCGAAGGCCGAAGACCTCAACAAGCAGCTCGGACAGCTTGAGGAGGCCATTCGGTTCTTCGAAAGCAAGCTGCCTCCCAGCAGCGAGATCCACAAGGTGCTTGAACAGGTCACCGTGATCGCTCAGAAGCAAGGGCTTCAACCGAAGACGATCCGAACCCTCGTGCGCAAGGACAACAGCGGATACGTGGAGCAGCCGCTGACCATGAAGCTGGTCGGTAACTTCAACGCGTTCTACTCATTTCTCCTGGAGATTGAGAAGTTGCCTCGAATCATGAAGCTTCGGGAACTCAATCTGGAGAAGAACAAGGATGGCGAGGGGGAGATCGGTGCGGAGTTCATCCTGAGCATCTTCTTCCAGAACAAGACGGTGTGACTCGACAGGGGGTGTTCCACGGCCGATGCTTGTGGACCCAATCGAGATCGGACATTGATGGAGTCGAACCATGTTGTCATTCTTGCGTGAACAGGGCCCGGGCGATGTGCCGGGAAACGACGGGCACGGCCCGGGGCGGCGCGACGCAAACGCCCCGGTGGAAGGTGAGGCCCAGGAGTATCTGACGGTCGCCGCCAACAGCAAGAATCTGCGGAAGAGCACGATTCTGGTGGCGATTCTGGTGGCGATCGGGCTGGTAGGTCTGGGATATATGATTCGCAAGAGTCAACCCCAGGCGGCCTTTGCTCAGCCGAACAAGGACGAGGAGAACAAGATCCAGGTGGCGATCAGCCGATTGACGGGCGTCAGCTCGGAGGTGGTCAGCCGCATGGACGAGATCGTCAACAAGTTCTATGAGTTCTCGGATGTCTTCCAGGTAGGCGTCAGCGAATTGGCGAAGAACCCATTTGAGGTCGAGTCCTTTATGGGGGCCATCAAGGAAGAGGCGGTGCCCGTGCAGGACGATCAGGCAAAAGCGGCGCTGATCCAACGTGAGAAGATGAAGAAAGAGGCCGAGAAACTGGCCTTGCTCAGCGTGATGCGATCCGAAGACGGCAACGCCTGCATGATCAACGACCGAATTCTCCGACAGGGCAGCTCCATCGAGGAGTTTGTCGTGACTCGAATTGACGGCGATTCGGTCGAGTTGACCTGGAAGGGCGGCGCAGCCGGTCTCGACGCAGGAACCGAAGAGTTGACCATACTGCTGAAATTGGCGCAATGATGTTACGTTTTCTATCGAATTCCAGATCGAGCGCTCCGTCAGGACCCAGCGTCCAGCCGGAGCCCCATGGCGCCGTCGCATCGGTTTATTCGGACGATGAGGAAGTGCGCGGTCTCAGTGACCTCTATTCTCCCGAGCCGACCAGTCAGACGCACGTGCGCGATGCCGCCGATATTCTCCTGGAGATGGGCCGCATCACGGACGAGCAATATGGACGATTGCGCAGGGAACTGATGAACCGTCCGGGCGTCGACGCCGCCATGTGGCTCCTCAAAGAAGGATGGGTCGGACCAGAAGATGTTCTGCACGCCAAAGCCAAGCTCGCGGGGCTGGAGTTTCGCCAGGTCCGTCCGGAAGAGGTGGAGAAGGCGGCGTTCGAGAAGCTGGACATCGCCTTCATCCAGCGCAGCAGTGTCGTGCCGATCGCTATCGAGGACGATGCCCTGTTGGTGGCGACCAGCGAGCCGGCGAACGTCTTCGCCATCGAGGACGTCAAGCGACAGACGGGAATGGACGTTCGGGTCGTGGTGTGCAGTCCCGATGACGTCGCCGCGATCTGTGAGGCGTTCAAGGTTCAGGAAAACGCCAATTGCAGCCTGGACGATATCATCAACGACATGACTGAGGTGGAGGTGGTTCAGGATCAGGAGGACGATTCGGAAGACCTCGAATCCATGGCCGGACAGTCTCCGGTCATCAAGTTCGTCAACTACCTCATCAGCAATGCGGTGCGCGAGGGCGCCAGCGACATTCACATCGAACCGAAGGAAACGAAGGCCCGAATTCGCTATCGCATTGACGGTGTGCTTTTCGACGCGATGCAGGCGCCGATGAAGATGCATCCGGCGATCGTCTCTCGTATCAAGATCATGGCCAACCTCGACATTTCCGAGCGACGCGTCCCGCAGGACGGCAAGGTTTCGGCCATCGTCGGGGGGCGGGCGATTGATCTCCGCGTCTCCACACTGCCGACCAACCGCGGCGAAAAGACGGTGATTCGTGTCCTCGACAGCCAGTCGATTGCTCGCGGACTCGAGCACGTGGGCATGGAGCCCGATGTGTGTCAGGCGTTTGCCCAACAGGTGGCGATGCCCCACGGCATTCTGCTCGTCACGGGCCCGACCGGATCGGGCAAGAGCACAACGTTGTACTCGGCTCTGTGCGAGATGGACGGCGATCGACTGAACATCTCCACCGTGGAGGACCCGGTCGAATACGAACTCGATTTCGTCAATCAGGTCCACGTCAATGAGCGTGCCGGACTGACGTTTGCCGCCGCTCTGCGCAGCTTGCTTCGCCAGGATCCGGACGTCATCATGATCGGTGAAATTCGCGACAACGAGACGGCTCGGATCGCCGTACAGGCCGCGTTAACGGGGCACCTGGTGCTCTCCACTCTGCACACCAACGATGCGGCCAGCAGCGTCACGCGACTGGTCAACATCGGGATCGATCCATACCTGATTGCCGCGTCGCTGAACGCAGCGGTGGCGCAGCGTCTGGTGCGGAGGATCTGCTCCAAGTGCAAGGAGACCTATAGCATTCCCGAACGGTTGCGTCCGTATGTCGAGCGGACCGGTGCGAATCCGAACGAGCTGGTCCATGGCGCCGGATGTGAGGCCTGCCGGGGCTCCGGCTACACCGGACGCGTTGGTATCTTCGAAATGCTGATCGTGGACGACACGTTCCGCGACATCATCAATCAGGATGCCTCCGTGGCGAATATGCGCCGGGCGTTCCACAAGAGCGGCCAACCCTCTCTGTTCGAAGATGGAATGCAGAAGGTCAAGAAGGGCCTGACCACCGTGGAGGAAGTGCTGCGCGTGACCGAGGTATATGGACAGAGCGCCGAAGAGGTGTTCGTCGAGAATCTGGATTAACTCTTTCGAGTCAACAGACAGGACACGATTATGATCGATATCAAGAGCATCCTCGCCCTGGCCATTGAGAACCGAGCCAGTGACGTTCATATCAATGTAGGAATGCCTCCTGTGTTCCGGCGCGACACGGAGTTGATCGATATGGATGCGGCGCCGGTCACCGACCAGGACGCGCGGGGCATGGTGCTGGCTATGGTCGGTCCGGAGAAGATGAAGAAGTTCGATGAGCACCGTGACCTGGATTTCTCGACGGAAATCACCGGGGGCCATCGCTTTCGCGTCAATGCCCACTACCAGCGGGACACGGTGGCCATCAGCTTCCGTGTGATTCCCAACCAGGTGCACAACATTGATGATCTACATCTGCCGCCGATCGTCAAGGAACTGACAGACCTTCCCAGAGGCCTGGTTCTGGTCACGGGACACACCGGGTCGGGCAAGAGTACTTCACTGGCCGCCATGATCGGTCTGATCAATTCGCGGTACAGCAAACGCATCATCACGCTGGAGGATCCGGTTGAATACCTGATCGAGAACGACCGGTGCATGATCGAGCAGCGCGAGATCGGGTCCGACTGCCCGAACTTCGCCTCCGGGCTGCGGCACGCTCTGCGTCAGGACCCGGACATCATTATGGTGGGCGAAATGCGAGACCTCGAAACCACCAGTTTCACCATTACGGCGGCCGAGACGGGGCACCTGGTCTTCAGCACCCTGCACACGATCAACGCGCCGCAGAGCATCGAGCGTATTGTTGACATCTACCCGGCCGGCCAGCAGAACCAGATTCGGACCATGCTGGCCAACACGTTGCAGGCGGTCATCTCGCAGACCTTGTTCCGCCGGATCGATGAGCCGGGCATGGTGCCGTGTACCGAGATCCTGCTGTGCACGTCGGCCACGCGAAACTGTATCCGTGAAAACCGGATTTATGAGATTCCGAACATCATTGAAACCTCTCGCCGGCTGGGCATGCAGACCATGGACAATGGCATCGCCGAGATGTATTTCAAGGGGTTCATCGACCGCGACGAGGCCATCGTGCGTTCGAGCAATCCCGGGAAGATGGAGAAGATGCTCGTCAACGCAGGCAAGATGGACAATGCGCCGCAATTGGTCAAGGCCGGGGCAGACAGATAGACGGGGGATACGATGGCACTACAGGCCGTTCAGGAATTGGAAGGACGTGCGACTGCGTCTGAAGAGCGCCACACGCAGGCTCCGACCATCGCCGGAAGCCGACGCAGTTTCAGTCAAGATGCGAGTCCCGCCGGCTCAGGGGCTCTGGTCAATCGAATGAAGGGGTTCCGGGTCGAGTTTGGGCCAAGCCGCAAGGACATTCTGCATTTCACCAGCCAGTTGGCTGTTATGGTCCGGGCCGGCATCAGTCTGCAGGACGCCCTCGAGGGGATCGGCGAACAATCGGATAATCTCAAGTTCCAGGGCATTCTTCGCGATCTGAAGCTGCGCATCGAGGAGGGCAACAGCTTCTCTCAGGCCTTGGCCGAGCACCCGCAGGTGTTCACGAACCTGTATGTGAACATGGTGGCGGCGGCGGAGGCGTCCGGCTCGCTGAGCGACATGCTCCAGAAACTCGCGGAATACCTCGATCAGGAGGCCGAAACCCGTTCACAGGTCAAGAGCGCGATGGTGTATCCTGTGATCATCGCGGTGATGGCGATCGGCGTCACGACCTTCCTGCTGTGCTTCGTTCTGCCTCGCTTCACCGCCATTTTCTCCGGCAAAGAGCATCTGCTGCCGCTGCCGACGATTCTCCTGATGGCCGCCAGTCACTTCCTTCGCACCTGGTGGTATGCAATTCTTCCTTCGATCGGTGCGGCGATCTGGGCCCTTCACTATTTCATCAATACCACCACCGGACGGCTCTGGTGGGACAAGACCAAGCTGGTGCTTCCGCTGATCAAGACGCTGTGCAGCAGCCTCTACATCACCCGGAGTCTTCACACGATGGGCGTGCTGACCCGAGCGGGCGTACCGATCCTCAACACCCTCTCCATCACCGCCCATATCTCCGGCAATGTCCTGTTCAAGGACATGTGGCTGGGGGTGTACGAAGAGGTGCGGCAGGGCAAGAAGATCGCCGTGAGTCTGACGCGTTATAAGCTCATGCCCAGCAGCGTCGTGCAGATGATTCGAAGTGGAGAGGACTCCGGCAACATGGCGGAAGTTCTTCGGGACATATCGAGTTTCTATGCCCGCGAGCTGAAGGCGGTGATCAAGGCGGTGACCTCGATGATCGAGCCCATCATGATCTGCGTCATGGGTGTCCTCGTGGGGTTCATCGCCATGAGCATCATCCTGCCGATCTTCAAGATGTCGAACCTCGTCACGGGGAAATAGGCTCGCCGGGCACGCAAGGGGGGTGAGGTATGAATGGTCCGAGATGTCGCAAGGGGTTTTCTCTCGTAGAGATCCTGATCTCGATCATCCTGGTGGGGCTGTCCATTACGGCCCTGGTCATCGCCAGCAACTCGTTCACACAGGCCAACGCCGCCGGGGCCGACATTTCCACAGCGGAGTTTCTTGTCGAGCAGATTCGTGAGCGAACGGCCATGATGTCGTTTGCCGAGGTCGCCGCCATGAGCGACCCGCCCTACACGCCGCCGATCGACGCCCATGGGAATCCACTGACGGCTCTGGCGACCTTCAGCCAGCAGGTTGTCGTGGCGTATGTGAATCGAACCGATTTCAGCACAACGGCGGTGTCGCCGACGGACTTCGTCCGTGTGACCGTCACGGTCGCTTTGAACGGCCGGCCGATCAGCTCCGCCAGTTGGATTCGCGCGAGATATTGACCGAGGGCCCGTCGGGTCCGAACGCCGCTCTGCGTCCCGGGGGGGATGGAATGATGAAACGCAAGCACTGCCTGCAGAACCGCGCCGCGGGCTTCACTGTCGTCGAATGCCTGATCAGTCTGGCCATCTGCGCCATGCTGATGACGGCGGTCGCCGTGGCCTTCAACGCCTCGCTCGTCAACTTTCGCGAGAACGAGGAGATGTTCCAGTCCATCAACAGCGCCCGCCAGGCCCTGACCCGCATGACCACTCAGCTTCGTACAGCCGACGCGGTTGATCCGAACGTCTCGGCGACCCAATGCAGTTTCTTCACTCCCGCCAGTGAAGACATCACCTACGAGTTCCGCGCGGCGGACAAGAAGCTGTATCTGATCACCAACGGCAACGAATACACGCTCTGCGACAATGTTACGGACGCCAGCTTCACGCGGACGTTGGCAACGAATGGCGAGCCCAAGAGCGTCCTGATCTCGCTGACCGTCCAGTGCGGCAGCAGCACACGTACTCTCTCGGCGGCGGCTGTGGTACGACGAGCCCTGTGATTCTGGTTAGCAGAGAGTCGTCAGCCGACCTGTGCGGCAGCAACGGGGATGGCGTATTCGGGCACGAGGTCTTTGATGGCATCCACCAACGCCTCCCTGTCCGGATGGGGGCCTCTCGCGAGATCCACGAGACGATCGATGCTGCCTCTGAGGCGGTCGCGGTCCATCGGAATGTTCCGCCAGATGCTGATCTTGAGGTGCCGGGTGCGCTGCATATCCTCGCCTTCGATGCGCAGCTCCTCGAAAAGCTTTTCGCCCGGTCGCAGGCCCGTGAACACGATCTCGATGTCCTGACCCGGCCGGAACCCGCTGAGCGTGATTAATTCCTTGGCCAGATCGACGATCTTGACCGGCTCACCCATGTCGAGGACGAAGATTTCCCCTCCTTTGCCCATGGTCGCCGCCTGGAGCACGAGTTGGCTGGCCTCGGGGATCGTCATGAAGTAGCGCTTCATCTCCGGGTCTGTGACGGTGACGGGCCCGCCTTCGGCGATCTGCCTGCGGAAGATCGGCACGACGGAGCCTTCTGAACCGAGCACGTTGCCGAAGCGGACGGTGATGAAGTGCGTCCTGCTCGTCCGGCTCAGATCCTGGACGTACATCTCAGCGATCCGCTTCGACGCCCCCATGACACTGGTCGGGTTGACCGCCTTGTCCGTGCTGATCATCACGAAGTGCGTCGCCCCGTACCTGTCGGAGACGTCGGCAACGGCCCGGGTGCCCGTGACGTTGTTCTTGATCGCTTCCGTGGCGTTGAGTTCCATCAGGGGCACGTGCTTATGGGCGGCGGCGTGAATCACCACGGCGGGACGGTGTCGATCGAAGATCTCCTCCACGCGGTTGCGATCGGTGATGTTGCACAGGATGGGTTCGACGGCCACATCAGCGAACCGCTTGCGCAAATCTCGCTCCACATAGAACAGCGGGTTTTCGGCCTGATCGACGAGCAGAAGCTTGCGGGGGGCAAATTGGCAGATCTGGCGGCACATTTCCGAGCCGATGGAGCCTCCGGCGCCGGTGACGAGGATGGTCTTGCCTCGGGCGAACGACTCGATCGAATCGAGGTCGAGATGAACCACCTGGCGGCCGAGAAGGTCGTTGATGTCCACGTCGCGAATCTGGCTGACGCGGAGTTTGCCGGAGGCAATATCGGTGAGCGACGGCACCGTGCGAAACCGCACCTTGGCGCCTTCACAGAGCTGGATCACGCGACGCAACTGCTGGTGGGGCGCCGAGGGCATGGCGATCGCGATCTCGTCAATACTTCGCTCCCGGCAGATCCCCGGCAACTCGTCGACGGTGCCCAGCACGGCCACCCCATGAATGCTCGTTCCCTGCTTGGCGGGATCGTCGTCGATGAAGCCGATGACGTCATATCGGACGATGCGCATCCGAAGGATCTCGCGTAGCAGGGCCTCCCCGGCGTTGCCGGCGCCGACAATGAGGAACCGCTTGAGGAATCGCCCTTCGGTCGTCCGGAACTCCTCATGGTACAGCCGGATCAGCATTCGCAGGCCTGCCGGCAGCAGAATGGTCCCGAATAGGTCGGCCATGAAGACGCCCTGGCTGACGGCGGCAATGCCCGGCGGCAGGGCCTTGCGGACCGCCGGGACCTGGAGCATTACGGCAAACCAGACGGCGACGATGATCAGTGTGCTGACCAGAGCAGCCCGCAGGATGCCCAGAAGGTCCGAGATACTGACGTAACGCCACCAGCCACGGTATTGCCGGAACAGGCCGAATACCGGCAGTTTGACTATCAGGAAGAACAGCAGGAAGAACGGATACTGTTCCACGACCCACTCCCGGCGGAACTGCATATTGCCGGCCACGAGGAAGGCGAAGACCAGCGAGGTGGCGAAGGCGCCGATATGGGCCAGGACAATCAGAGGCTTGCGAAGCGTCAGGAGCAGACCCGGAGCCTGAACCGGCAAGGCGGACAGGGCCTCATCCCGGCCTTGCGCGTGTGTGTCTCTTTGTGGCTCGGCCATATCTTCACAGCACCATTGTGACGCTCTCTGGGACGGATGGGTCTTCCTGCGGCCATCCTGGACAGACCGCGGACGACGATGCCTTTATCATCGGCATGGCGGGGGGCGTGGTTGAGTTGTTGTGGCAATCGGTGGCCCCAGCCCACGATTCGGGCGGTCGGGCCGGCCCGCTGTTATTCGGACGTTTCCTCGCGGGTGGGTGATTCCTCTTTGTCCTTAGGCCGTGGTTCCGAGCCGTTGATGGCGGCGCCGGGGGCGACCCCCGGATCGTTCGATCGGGGGTGTATTTCATCCAGGGCCGTCTTGTCGACCCGATTGCGCATCAGGGCGTAGATGATCGTATTGGCGGAGAAATAGAAGCTGACGACGAAAGAGACCATCAGGCCGACTACGACAAGAACCCAGACGTAGATCAGAAAGGCCGCCGCGGAAGTGGACCAGTTGGTGGGCTGGGCGGCCGTCAGGCCGAGAAGGTCGGTCAGGTCGGGCTGAGGCCAGATGGCCGTCAGTTTCCTGTTGCCGTCGAGAAAGCCGATCCGGAGGAAGAGATGGGCGGTCCAGAGCAACAGGAATGAGAAGAAACGAACGAATACGTAGCAGACCGCTCCGTAGAGGACAGCGACGACGGTGTAGAAGCCCATCCGCCACGGTTTGGCGTAGATGTAACTGAACGCGCGGCTGATCGCGTCGAAGCAGTCCGAGTCCTCATAGGCGATCGTGGGGAACATAAGACCGAACCCCGCCAGCGTCCCGATGAGGATAATGGTGATCAGGGCCGCGGCCAGGAAAACCAGAGGCAGGAACAGGGCCACGGACAGTTCACCGGCAAATGGAATGTTGCCGATGAGTCCCAGGAGGAAGATGAACAAGCCGATCACGGCGATGATGGCAATGGGTGTCACGGGGGCGGTGAGGAAACTGTAGAATTTGCCCGTGCTGAATCGCACGGCTTCCACCAGTCCGGGCTTCTCCCCTTGGGCGAATTGCAGTGCGGCGATGCGGCAGATGGCTCCCCCGGCTAGGGCCATCACGGCCAACACCACTGCGAAGAGGATCAGGCTGTACACCGTGTGATAGGTGAAGGCCCACACGAGCGCCACCAGACAGGCTGCGATATCCGTTAGAATGCCGAGACTGTCGCGACGGGGAATGCCCAGGACGGCGGAGTGAAACCGCTTGGCCCCGAAGCGCCACAGTGTGGCGAAGACGCCCGTTCGTTCGCCGGTTTCTTCAAACAGACGGATATGTTCGTCCACCTGCGGCGAGACGGAGACATAGGCGTCCAGTTCCGTCATCCCGCTGGGGGCGACGACGACAGTCTTGTGCAGGTCCATGACGCGACCGGTCAGGCAGATGGCCGCCAGAGCCAGGAAGGCCAGGAGCAGCTTCGTCGGCTGGATGGCCATGCGGAAACTCTGGAAGATTCGTGGAAACAGAAAGCTCCCAAGAGGCAGCACCGGCTCTTTGTCCTCGTGCATCTTGCTCCCTTTCAAAGCAGTGCCGTCATGTGATAGGGCTTGGTGCTCTGTCGGCATGATACCGGGCGATTCCGACAACGTCCACACGATTCTGTCCGAAGACGGGATCGTCAGAGGCTTGTCTCGCCACCGGCCATGGCATCTTCCGATTCCTCATCGGGGCGGACCGCGATCCGGTAGTCCGCGTCCAGCCAGGCGTTGAGGTCGATCAGCTTGCATCGCTCCGAACAGAATGGAAAGAACCTGGACTGAGCGGATGTACCCGGGGCATAAACATGCACCAGCCGCTTACACGTGGGACATGTGATTCGGGTCGTCGACTTGGGTTGCTCGGGCTCGATTTCGTGTCGTTTCATACGCGGTCATATCAGAGCACGCAAGGCTGACTGCCGTCCGGGAAACATGCCAAGGTCGGCGCCTGCCAGACTGACGGTTTCCTGATACATTCGCTCGCTTCGTTCAGCTTCCGACGACTCTTCCCCACGGGTTCAGACCCCTTCGACGCGGCCTTCCTCGACCATCCTGGCGTAGTCGACGCAATAACGGGCCCAGGGCTGGGCCTCCAGACGTGCTTTGGGGATCGGCTCGCCCGTTCCCTCGCAAATCCCGTAGGTTCCTTCTGCGATCCTATTCAGGGCGTCGTCAATCTCGTGCAGGATCTTTCGCTCGCTGTCCATCAGACCCAGTGCGAACTCCTGCTCATAGTTGTCCGTGCCAAGATCCGCCATATGAATCGGCATGCTGGACAGGTCGCCGCTGGCGTCGAGCCGGGACTTCTTGAGAGTCTCCCCTTCGATCTCGAAAACGTTCTGAAAAATCTCTCTCCTCTTCTGGAGGAGCAACTCCTTGAAGTAGTCAAGATCGGCGGCGCTGAGAGGTCTCGGGCTCTTGCGCGTCCTCGTAGGTCGCTTCTTTGCCGTTTTCTTGCGTTCTTCGGCCACGTCTGCATCTACCTTTCATAGAGGGCAAAGGCATCGTATCTATAGAAATAGTTATTTTACCACAGATGATGTGCAAGAGAAAGCACCATCTGCCTGGACGGTCGATAGTTTTCACCGCGGTCGATTCAGACCATTTGGCCGGCCTGAAGATGTTGGTTGCCACTGATCTTGTAAGTCTTGTTATGGTGGAGTGTTATGTTTCTTTTGCTGGGCGGGTCTGGCCTCCCCACATCGCGGTGTCTTTGGCCATCCGTCCAAGGGGCAGGAACATGTTTTCCGTGCCAATACGGGCTGAGAAGACCCGGATTCCGAAGACTCTCTCAATCTCCTCGGGCCGGAAGACTTGTTCTGTCGAGCCCAGCGTGTAGCGTGCAGACGGCTCAGGAGGGCGGCCAGGCCCTCCGGTACCTGGGATCTCGGCTTCCGGCCGCAGCAGCAGGGCCCGGTCACAGTACTGGGCCGCCAGGTTGATGTCATGCGTGATGGCGACGACCGTTCGGTGCTTGTCCTGCTGGACCGATCTGAGCAGGTCGTAGACTCGCACCTGGTGATGCAGGTCGAGGAAACTCGTGGGTTCATCGAGCAGGATAATCGGCGTGTCCTGGGCCAGGGCCCTGGCGATAAACACGCGCTGGCGTTCGCCGCCGCTGAGGCTGGCCAGTGGACGCGACGCGAACCGAGCGGTATCCGTCATTTCCAGGGCCTCGGCCACTATCTGCCGATCTGCTGGACGCTCAAAGCCCCACGCGTCAAAGTGGGGGGTTCTTGCCATCAGGATAGTCTCGGTTACGGAGAATCCGAAGACGGGTAGATGTTCCTGTGGGACCAGCGCCACTTTTCGAGCCAGGTCGCCTCTGGTGTACGAGTCAATGTCATTGCCGTCGATCGCGATCGTGCCGGTCTGGGGTCTGAGCAGGCCGGCGAGGAGGCTGATCAGCGTGCTCTTGCCGGCCCCGTTGGGCCCGACCACGGCCAGAAACGTTCCCGGGTCGATGGCCATACTGATGTCCTTCAGCACGGGCTGGTCTGGCCGGTAGGCGAATGTCACATGGTCCAGTTGTATGCCGTTGGTCATGATAGCCAACACACCTTCTTGTTGTAGCGCATCAGCAGGATCAGAAAGAACGGTCCTCCCAACATCGCCGTGATGACGCCGACCGGCAGTTGGGCGGGCGCTACGATGCGACGGGCAATCGTATCGGCCACGACGAGGAATACCGCCCCAAAGATACTGCTCAGCGGCAGCAGTTGACGGTGGTCAGGCCCGACGACAAGCCGCACGGCGTGGGGCACGATCAGCCCGACGAAACCGATCAGGCCGCTCAGGCTCACCGCCACCGCCGTCACGAACGCCGAGACCGCCAGGGCGACGAACTGGACCCGCTCGACGTGGATGCCCATGCTTCGGGCGTCGGTCTGTCCGAAGCTGATGGCGTTGAGCGACGGGCTGAGGAAGAACAACGCTACGAGTCCGGCGGCGACGCATCCGCCACTGGCCCAGAGGACGAATGCGTCCTCTTCAGCCATATTGCCCATGAGCCAGAAGACGGTCGCGTAGACGTCCTGGCTCTTGGCGATTGAGGTGAGGAACATGATGATGGCCGAGAAGCACGCGTTCACGACGACGCCGGCCAGGAGCAGCCCGGTGACGTGAAACCGACCCGTGATGCGGCCGATGGCCCAGACCAGCCAGACCGTGCCCAGCGCACCGACAAAGGCGAAGACAGCGATGGGGGATCGCCCCCACAGGGTCCAGTTGATCCCGCCGATGACCGCCAGCATGGCGCCGAGCCCGGCGCCGCTGGAGACGCCGAGGATGTAAGGGTCGGCCAGCGGATTTCGAAGGACGGCCTGGAACACGACGCCGGCGCCGGCCAGTGCCGCCCCCACGATGGCCGCCAGGAGGATGCGAGGCACCCGCACCCGCAGCAGGATTTCGTAATCGGGGCTGGGCGATCCCGACGGGCCCGGGCCGGCCAGAGCGGCTTTTATGCTGACAGGCTCGGTACCCACGAGCGAACAGGCGACCATGACGAGCAGGAGCATCGCAATAGCCGCGAGCGTCCGGATCAGCAGCGTTCTTGGCGACAGAAGTGACTGCACGGCTCTACTCTCCCGCATCGCCGGACCACAGGCGACCGGCGATCAGTTCGATTCCCTGGCACAGCCTCGGGCTCAGGCGCGAGACCGTGTCGGCTTCGATGACATATATCCTGTCGGCGGCAACTGCCGGGACGTTGGGCAGACGGCTCCAGTAGGCCAGGGCCTGGCGATGCTGCTCCGCGAGGTTTCCCCCCATCATGGCGGGCTCGATGATGACCTCGACGTTTGCCCCGATCACCTGTTCGGCCCCAATGGGGGGGTACTTGTGCAGCGTCGGGCCGATGGCATTTTGACCGCCTGCCAGTTCGATCAAATCGTTGATGAACGTGTTCCGTCCAGCGACACGCAGCGGCTCTCTCTGGACCACCCATAGGACGCGTGGCCGGTCTCGACCCGCACGGATGCGTCCGACCTGCTCGATGTCCTCTCGCATTCGGAGAATCAGCGATTGCGCCAACACCTGTTGCCCGGTTTCTCGTCCGAGGGTTCCGATGGCAGCAAACAGATCGTCCACCGTCCAGATGCTCACGGTCAGGCATCTGTAGCCCATTCGCCGCAGCCGGACAGCCAAGGCTTTTTGCTGCGGGATTTCCAGAGTCAAGACGAGGTCAGGCCGGCAGGCGACGACCGCCTCGACGTTCGGGAGCCAGAAGCTGCCCACATTGGGTTTGCTCTTGGCCTGTGGTGGATAGTCGCTGTCTCCGGTGACTGCTGCCACACGATCACCCAAGTCGAGCGCATAGAGAATCTCCGTGAGATTGGGGGCCATCGAGACGATTCGCATCGGTTGTGGCGTCGTCGGCACCTGCGTTACGGCATCGACCTGCTGCGGTTGCAGAAGCGCATAGCCCAGGAAGTTCCAGGCCGCAAATCCTGCCAGCAGAAAACACCACTTACGCATCAGGTCCTCTTGAATTGCTTTTCAAGCTCGCCGATCGAAAAGGCGATCGTCGTCGGGCGACCATGCGGACAGCGGCTTATGGATTCATATTGCTGTCGGTCGGCCAGCAGTTGCTGTATCTCGCTGTCCGTGAGCCTCTGGCCCGCCTTGATGGCCGCCTTGCAGGCCGTCATGTTAAGTACCTCATCAAGCAGGTCCTCGGGGTTTACTGCCGTCTTCCTGGCTGCCAGCAGGTCTATAAGGTCCTGCACAAAGCTCATGGCAGAGATTCTGGTCAACAGCGTGGGGAATGCCTGGATCGCATACGTTCGTGGCCCGAAGGGCGTCAGTTCGATTCCCAGTCGGGTGAAGATCTCGGCATTGCCCTCGATGGCATCGGCCTGCGCGTCGGTTACCTCGAAGGTCTCGGGCAACAGGAGCCGCTGCGATTCGAGGGGGCCGCTGCCGGCCCGTTGCCGGAGCACCTCATACAACATGGCCTCGTGCAGGGCATGTTGGTCGATGATGACGAAGCCTTCGTCAGTCTGTTCGACGATATAGCTGTCGTGAATCTGGAGATATCTCGGCCCCTCGAAGCCCAGCAGGGGTGGCGCCGCCTGGGGCAAAATCGATGGCTCACGATGGCTTGCCGCGCCGCCGTGCGAGGTCCGATCGGGCTGCAAGTCGAACTGCTGTTGCCGATTGACCGGCCGGTGCTGCTTGAAGAAATCCGCCATGGCGTCGGCGATTTCCTGCCGTCGAGTTCGCTGCATCTGGCGGTCACCGTCAAGAGAGTTCGCCGGGCCCGAGGGCAGGCGGGCGGGAACCTGCAGGTCTGTGCCGAGCAGCTTCTCTCGCATCGCGGCGAGAATCTGCGAATGCACGAGATTGGAGTTGTAGAAACGGACCTCCGTCTTGGTCGGGTGCACGTTGACGTCGTATTCGTCGCAGGGCATCTCGATGAATAGGAATGCGACGGGGAAGCGGTTTGGTTCGAGCAGGCCCCGGTAGGCCTCCTTGATCGCGTGCGAGATGAATTTGTCCCGGATGAAGCGGCCGTTGAGAAAGGCGTACTGGAACCGGTTGTTCGTGCGCGAGGTGCTGGGGTGGCCCAGGAGGGCGCCAATGCGAATGCCCTTCTCCTCCGTCTGGGTCTCGATCAGATCGTCGGCCGCCAGCATGGGGAAAAGCTGGGCGATTCTCTGGCGCAGGGAGAGCTGGCTGGAGAGGCGATACAGCTCCCTGCCGTTGTGCACGAGCGTCAGATCGAGCCGGCCGTTGGGAAGGGCGATCCGCGTGAATTGCTCGCTGATGTGTCCCATCTCGGTGCTGGCCGTCCGCAGGAACTTGCGACGGGCGGGTGTCTTGTAGAAGATATCGCGAACCTGGATCGTAGTTCCAACGTCGCCGCTGCAAGGGCTGACAGGCTTGACGTCACCACAGTCGATTTCAATGCAGTGGGCCTGCTCCGATTGCGTGGTTCGGCTGACGGCCCGCACATGGGCGATCGATGCGATGCTGGCCAGGGCCTCGCCGCGGAACCCGAGCGTGGAGATGCTGCCCAAGTCGGCGGTGTCCCTGATCTTGCTCGTTGCGTGCGACTGAAAGGCGGCGACCAGATCGTCGGCATCCATGCCGTCACCGTTGTCAGTAATGGAGATGAGTTTGCGGCCGCCGTCTTCGACGGTGACGACGATTCGTGTCGCTCCGGCGTCGATGCTGTTTTCGAGGAGTTCCTTGACCACGCTGGCGGGGCGTTCGATGACCTCGCCGGCCGCGATCATGTTTATCATGTTCTGGTCAAGGCGAACGATTCGGCCCATGGTTCCCACCGGATTCCATTGTC
>ERZ764778.453-NODE-453-length-49377-cov-9.402579_pt1 | contig 49377 bp, 43 predicted proteins | sample MGYA00374951_ERZ764778 | MGnify/ENA primary metagenome ERZ764778 (study PRJEB28918, sample SAMN05720193) | bioreactor metagenome | isolation source: Anaerobic biogas reactor | place: USA:Washington, USA | collected 2015-08-08 ...
AAAAAACTGACGTACCGCCTGCACGCCGACGTCATTCGTCCCACCTAACCAAGCATTGATCGCATCGATCATGCTTTGAATACGGGCTTTGCCGTTTTTTCCCAACCCAAACACAAACGCAGCATTGTCCCATAACAAGTTGGCATCTTTGCCGCTGTTGGTATGTTTCAAGGACTGCTTGCCGATGCTGGGTAAATCGATAGGGTGGGATATTTTCTTTTTGCCCTTGAACTCCCGCATGTCCTCAATACCTATAAGGGTTCCAGACGTATCGAGATCTAGAAGGAAATCTATGCCGCCAATAATCCAGCCTTCCCTTGGTAACGATCCGTCACTGACTTTACGATCGTAATATTCTTTCAAAGCCTGTAATATCATCCTCTGACCTCCACCTCCCTTCGATCGGTATTGATTACTCCGTTTTCAATTCTGGCACGGAAAAACATGGGTTTAGGATCATTGATGTCCTCTGCAAAATTCATATCATATAGCATATAGCCCAAATCCTTGGTTTCATTGATCGTTTCGGCAGGTTCTGCCAATGGATCTATCAATCTGAAATCACATGCAAATTCTCGGCAGCCCAAATAAGGTCGATGAAAGCATTGGCCTTTTTTGGCGCGGCGTTTAAACATGGCCGCATATTTGGCTTCCGTCTCATCTTTTCGGTTGAAATCATTTTCTTCTTGTTGATCAGCCCACACTTCCGTTACAACCGAATGGTTTGTTTTTCTTTCTTCTGGGGGGATGAAATCGAAATATCCATGGATTCGATATTTTACATCCCGAAGAAACAATCCCGCCCGCTGCTGGCGTTCATCCTCAATAAATATCCCCATAGAGGCCCCCAGCACTCCTTCCATCTGCTTGGCAGTTGGAGCCGGAACCGTTTTCCCGACTTCGTTACGCCTGACCGAGATCCATTTGATTGGATTGAGTACTTCAATCTTGGTAACATTCCATCGAATCGCCGGTTTCCATAAGATAGACTCAAAAATTGCCCGTGCTGCTGAAGGGGTTATAACGTCGTAGCTTACCCGCTCGACTTTCATTTCCGGACGGGTAAAGCAAGCATAATCCCCCCATACTTCCAAACACCAACTTCGCAACTTGATCCACTCCTTTCTAAAAAATATAGTTTTCCGGTTCAAACTCAACGTCTATTTTAAGACCGATGTTGTCTGCATACTCACTACTGGAAACAAGCGCGTAAATATCCGGATATACTTCTTCCAGCGCCCCGCGGTTAAGCATTAAGGCAAAAGAATCTTTATAAATATTTACCGTATATCGCTGCAGTTGCCTTAAAATCCAGCGATCAGGCCCTTTCGTTTTAAGTAAATCAATCAATTCATCGCCTTTCCCGTATCGAACAAATATCGTCTTGATTTTGGAGTCATCAATAAGCTTAAACTTCGCTGCTGCCGAACGAAAATAAATACTACATTCCTGAGGATCATTTCTTCTGGGATCCAATAAATGTAGCATTTCATTTTTATCCAATGTATTTGCCTTCCAGTATAACTCCGAAAAATATCGTTCAAAAACACCATAAGCAAGCGGGTCAGCATAGGTTGATACAATTCCTACGGTTGTTTCGGCGGCTTTACGAAGAATACCTATTGGGGCTCTTCGCGGCGGGATAAAAACAACCACTTTGCCTATGCTTAAATTTCCTTCCCGGTTGCAGCGTCCCGCCGCCTGAACGATTGAATCCAATCCGGCCAAGGCTCTATATACAACGGGAAAATCTAAATCTACTCCGGCCTCCACCAACTGGGTACTGATGACTCTAACCGGCTCATTATTTTTTAATTTCGCTTTTATTTTGTCGATAGTCTCACTGCGGTGCTGCCCGCACATCAGCGCAGACAAATGAAAGGTACCTTCAGGCATTAAGCGGTGCAACTCACGGCAACTCTTACGATCAGAGACTATACATAATACTTGCTCGAACTCAGACAATTCCGCAGCTATCTCTTCCCATCTGGATGGGGTCTTGATATCTGTTGGGAACTCCACCGTATTTCTTTGCAGTGACTTATAAAGAATTCTCACTTCTTCATCCGAACCAATAATTTCATGGATATCTTTAAATCCTTTAAACCCTTGGCGCTCTTCAAAGGCCGGCTGTGTAGCCGTTGATATAACAAAACTGACGCGATAGTGTTCTGTCAGCAGCTGCATCGTTTCCAGAATAGGCTCTAAAAAGTCGGCCGGCAGTAGCTGCGCCTCGTCTAGAATCACCACTGATCTAGCTATGTTATGCAGCTTGCGGCAGCAACTGGGTTTGGCGGCAAACAGCGACTCGAAAAATTGAACCGATGTGGTTACGATGATCGGGGCGTCCCAGTTTTCAGCAGCAAGCCTGGCTTTCGAGGTTATTTCATCAATATCAATGCTGGAATGGTGCTCCACCACCTGGTCGGCTCCAACTGCGGCGCGAAATACATCGGCATTTTGTTCGATAATGCTTGTATAAGGAATGACATATATGATGCGGTCAAGATTGTGTTTTAAGGTGTGTTCCAAAGCAAATGCCAGAGTCGAAAGTGTTTTGCCTCCTCCGGTGGGTACGGAAAGGGAATAGATGCCTTGTTTCTCACCAGCCATTTGTACGCATTTATTTCTAATTTTTGTTCTTATTCTGTTAACTTCCGTATCCTTAGCATCCTGCTCCAATCGATCTATATAATGGTTAAACTTGCCAAGCAGTTCCGCTATCGAGCAAAATTCGCTCCGCTGCTCAAATTTATTTTGATCCATATAGTATTCAGTATCAAGAAAATCGGCATCGACCAAGCTAGAATATAGCATTCTGATCCATAACGACATATCCAACCCGGATTTAAATTGCCAGGGTGGCAACGGCGGCGACACTGATCGTAGTATGTCAACAAACGCCTGATCAATGTTATCCAAGTCTTTAATTTGATTCACCTGGTATTCAAGAGATGCTGCCCCTGCACCACCTGAACTGGACCAATCCGGCAATCCCGCATGATGTCCGGCAATACAATAGGCCAGTGTTCTTCCGAGTCCTTTTCCAAAGATTTCTTCAGATATTTTGGCACCATGAATAGCATGCGGCATTTTGCCTGGTTTCCCTTCCAAATGGGCATCTTCGTTATAACCGTAACCGCTTTTATCGCCGAGGTATTTCTGCCAGGATTCTCTCCCCTTGCCGATATCATGAGCAAGACCCAATATCTTTCCCCAAGTATCTGACGAAAATTTTGCTGCGTTATCCTGAGCTATTTTTGCCGTACCTTCCAGGTGATTGATCAAACTTTGCGGCGAAGCCCAGGTACCATCATCTTTTTTACGTACATGGGCAATCATTCCTTTATTCAAACGCTCACCCCCATTGCTTACCATTATATTCCTATATTGTATACATTTCTATCATTTAAATTTTAATTAACATTTATCTGTTAATTTTTACCGGATAAAACTGAATTTTTCTATTTATGCCTAACCTACAAAAAAGCAGTGACACCTATCTGTCACTGCTCTCAGTTGAAAAATATTTGATTAATTTTCGGAACAAAAATAGTGTTTTTGCTTTTAATAAATTAACTCCCCTTTTTCCCCAAACCGTTTAAATTAAAACTCCAGTCTCTCCACCGTCGCATTTTTATCAGTAATGTACTGCTGGCCTACCCATTCTTCAAAAATTTCCGGCGGGTAGGTATCCTCGTTATACTGTATAGCCTCCCAGGCATCGGTTTTGTTCGAGTAGTTATTGGTCAGTTCGAATACTTCCAATCCGTCGGGCGAATCCATAACATATAGAGCAGCAAAGCAGCCGGGTTCGATATGGTCAATGCTGGCTACACAGTCCACGCGTTCGTCGCGGATAACGTATTCCGCTCCGCATTTGTCCTTTATCCATGGGCCGAAGGCGGCCAGGGTCATTTTCTTCTGCTGGTCTTTTTTCTTACCCTTGTTCTTCTTGTTGCCGAAATCCATTATGTTTTCCAAGTAGTCTTCCCTCCGTTTCTAGATCCTTCGCTTCGCTCAGGATGACATATAATAGCAGTTTGGTTTTCCATTCCTCCATGGCTTTTCCTCTTTCCCGCCTGCCATTGTAAGGAATTCCATTTATCTCTCTTACACCTCCGGCTTCTGCCGGGGCATAGTCACAATGGCTTCGCGGAGATCGCAAATTGCGGAAGTAAGCGCTTCCATGCGCCGCTCGATCCTGACCAGCAGCCAGACGGCTACGGCGATGGGGAATCCCAAGTTGGCAATCATCTTTAACATTTCATCCATGATCCTCCTCCTTTCTCAAATAACCGGATCAGGATACGACCCTAATAGCGAACGACGGTGAGGATGTGTAGTGCCCGTATGGCGCAACCTTAATAGCGAACGCCGGTGAGCAAATATAGTAACCGTTGGGTGCAGCCCTGATCCGGTCTGATTAATTAGGCCAATGATACACCGGTCGAAGTTATGGTGACGATCTGCGCTTTGATCTTACCGACCAATTCCCCGCCGTTGCTTCTAAAGATGTTTTTGGCAATGATGGTATCCATTGCCGCAGATACTTCCGCACCGGTCAGGGGATCTTTGGCATCAACCACTCGTATGGTCTTGGACGTTCCCAATTCGGTATTGAAAACCATTTCCAGTACTCTTGACATTTTCTACTTACCTCCTTCCCTAATAATTTTGTTGAAGAGGCTTAGACGACCGCTTCGATTTCGTAGATCTGAGTCCGGTTGATAGCCGACAGAGTCCTGGACTGCAGGTCAGCCAGTGCCGTTCCGACGTCATAGACATCCTGGTCAGCGGCATCAGGTTTCAAATCTGCATATTTACGGGTAATATTACCGCTGGCTTCATCGTTGTTCACCAGTATGAGCAGATTGCTGCTCAACGGGGTAGTAGATACAGCCATTACTTCCCCTCCTTCCCTTAAAGTAGCCGTCTGCCTGCCTGAATAGACATGCGGCCGCGGCCCTGTATCCAGCATAGGAAAGTGGATTGAAATTTACGAACGGGCTGTTTTCTGTTTTAAAGGTCAAAATCGGGATAAAAAGCTGTTTCGAGAGGGGGAAATCATGAAAACGGGGGTGAAAACGGGGGGAGTTTGGAGTTGCTGGTTAAAAATAAATATATTGTTCGGATTATTCTAAGTGCAGCCTGATTGTCGGCGAATCCAATGGGGGGGAGATCCACCGACACTCAGGCTGCACTGCGCTTGCCTGTCGTTAAAACCGCTTCTATTTCAGGTGTCAAATATGAAACTATTTTCTTTGGCTTTGCAGGTAGCCATGCAGAATTTGCAGGGCCTGCAGCGCTTCTTGCTGCTGGCCGTAACGTCGGGCAATGATGTCTCTTTTAATTTCTATTCCAAAGTAAATGGATAGACGGGCGGTATTGATCTGGTTATAAACCGGCAGACTGGTGCCGTCCTGGAGGATCAAGCTGCAATGATTATTTCCAGCTGGAATCACTCTGGAAATAACGCTCATTTCCAGATAACCATAGCTGGGATCGCCGGCCACCTTGGGCATTCGCATTTTTAGCGGTATGAATACCCGGCCATCATAGAGGTAAAACGGCAGCGGTGAAGAACGTTGATATTCTCGTCGCAACAGAATTCCCTGGGCCGTGAGATCCAGGGCATAACATCGAGCCAGCTGGCGTTTAGTCATTTCCACGGTACGCGGTTGCGTAAATTTGGTAAGGCTTTTATCTTCTCCTACCTGCCGATAGATCCGACAGCAGTCTCCGTTTTGCTCATAAACCGGTACCAGCCCGACGATTTCATGGCAGACTTCCTCTAGCTGCAAGCGATGCCCTCCCCCCCTGCAATGACTAGATCCTTCTTTGCCTCCGGCGCCTCAGGATGACATAACATGTATTTTTTTGGTGATCAAGAATCGTACCCAACTTGCGTGAATTATTGATGTAAGTCAAGGATCATCCCCAACTCGTACGATTGCATTTGGTATATTCTTCTATTATTTTAGCATGCCAGAACGATCGTTCCAATAGCAAACGCCGGTTATGCATGAATTGGATAACAATTTTCCCTCGGGCTGCAAATATTACTGATCTATTTGGCTGGGTACAGATGATCCAGTGGTTACACATGATTATTATCTATTCGTTTGGGATTTGCGCGGGCGGCCTCGCTTGCCGCTGCTGTTTTTCTTGCGCTCCGCTTCCCAGGCATTGTACCCTTTGATCCCGCCATGCTTTTGGATTAGATTGGCTCTGCGGCAGGCGGGTTGGCCGCAGTTACCTTTCTGATAGTTATTCGAGGGAAACAGATATACATTGTTACAGTACAGACAGATACTGGCCTTCTGCTTTTGCTGGAGGGCATAGAGCAGTTCCGCCCAGCACAGCGGTAAAATTCCGGGGCTGTCGTGATAATAGGTAAACTGCTTGTTGATTACCGTTGGATTGACATGAAACTGTCGGCAGCGTTTTCTGAAGAAGAAGTTGTTTTCCTCATCTCCCAACCATTTTTTAGAATTGACTTGTCCTCCTGCCACTTCCCAAGGATCGAGCCAGGTAACGATCAAACCGTAAAGCCCCAAGGCCTCGGCAAAATAAAATACCATCCCCTGCTCGTCCGGTTCGGGATCGCTGCCGCACAGCCAATAGAGCATCTTGGAGGTCAAATTCCAGGCTGTGATCGGCATATCCAAAATCTCGTCATCCTGGTTTACTTCGCGGTAAAAACTGCGCAGCGCATCTTCCACGGCAGCAGCGGCAGGCATTTTCCCGTCGCGCAGGACATCTTCGATAATAACATACAGATTTCTAAATAATGCTGAGCACAGAATAAAGTTCTTACCGTAAATGATTTTTTGCTGCCGGCTGGAAAAAAACAATTCATATTCCCGGTCATAAATCAACAGATTAAGAGACTCTTTTTTTTCCATTTTTGCCCCCTTTTTTTGGTTATTTTTGTATGGTCTGTTAATTCCCTGTTATCAATACTTCGACTCACATTCCCATATTTCCTTCAATTTGAACCGTTGTTATATATTTACTTATAATTAATTTCAGGGAACAACAAATATTTTTAAGGAGGAGAGGTATTTTGACGAAACAAAACCTGGAAATCAGAAAAGCAACCAAAGAAGCGGGATTAAAGCTCTGGCAGGTGGCGGAGGCTTACGGCATGACGGAAAGCAGTTTCAGCCGCATGCTGCGTAAAGAACTTCCGTTGGAAGTCCAGGAAGTGATTCTGGAAATCATTTTTAATCTGAAAAAGCGCTTTGAAAAGAAAGGAGCTAAATAATTTGACCAGGGAAAATTATTTGATCGCGAGTTTTGAGGAGGGCTTCACCCGCATCCCCAACCGGTTGTTGGAGGCCCTGCTCATGGCCAAGCTCAACCGGGTTCAGCTGAGCATTAGTTTCTATATCTTACGGCGAACTTACGGATGGAACCGCCATTATGAGGCCATCTCGCTCTCTGAGTTTGCAGCTGCCTGCAAAACCACCCGCAATTATGCTTGTAGTCAGCTGAATTTATTGGTGGAAAAGAATATCATCCGGCAGACAGCTCAAGAGCCAAACTTGCCTTTTGTTTATTCGATCGAGACCAACCTGGCCGTCTGGAGTAAAGATTGTCTAGATCTCAACAAACTAATTCGCAATAATAAATTACTGCAAAAGATTTTTTTGAACGAAACAGATGACCGACAGGTGTTGCAAGATTTTGCAACAGGTGAGCAAGGGGTGTTGCAAGATTTTGCAACAGAAGTGTATCGTGATTTTGCAACAGGGGTGTCTCGTGATTTTGCAACACCACACCCCTCTTCAGCCTTAGAGCCGCAGGATTTTGAGCAAGGCCTAAAGAAAGAATTAAAGAAAAAGAAAGAAAGAGAGAATTATAGTCCGGACTCTATTCCTTATCAATTATCCCTTCTGTTGCTGAGAAAGATTCTTGAACATCTGCCCGGTTACAAACATCCAGATCTTCAGAAATGGTCTCATCAGATGGATGTGATGATAAGAAATGACAAGCGGCAACCGGAAGAAGTGAAAGCCTTGATTATTTTTGCGCAGCAAGATGAATTTTGGCGCAGCAATATCCTGAGCGTGGAAAAGCTACGCAAACAATATGACCAGCTGAATGCCAAACGTCTGCGGGTGCGGAATGCTTCTGCCGGTAGAAAATATGAATCGGCAGATTTATATAGGGAGGAGGCGGAGGAATATAAAGAGTTTTTCAGCTGATGAGATCCGTTTCAAAGCGGTGTGGTCTTCCTGCACCATTCCGCCGCGATTGGCCCATGCAGCACTCTCCAATTACCATCCCGATTGCCCGGAGAAAGAGGCAGCACTGCAAAAATGTCAAAAGTTTGCCGAGCAAGGACTGGAAAACATCCAAAAGGGGCGGGGCCTTTTCCTGCAGGGTCCTGTCGGTACCGGCAAAAGTCATTTATCGGTAGCCGTACTGCGGGAAATCATCGAGAATAACCTGGATCGCTTTGGTACTGCACCCAGCCGGCTAGATCTGTATGACGAATATGCCTTCGACGGTTACCAGTGCTGCATGGTTTCGGTGGTGGAACTGCTGGAAACACTGCGTGAATCAGTAGGCAATGCTAAAAAGAAGGAAGCGGTGCGCAAGAAACTTCATCGCATCAGGCGTGATGACTTTGTGATCATGGACGACATCGGCGCCGAACGCCCGAGTGAATTCGTGGAAGAACAGCTTTTTGCCATCATCGACCTGCGCTACCGCACCCGGCGCAGCACATTCTTCACCAGCAACTGCACGCTGAAGGAACTAGAAAGACAGCTCGGTGAACGCTCGGTCTCCAGAATTTTTGAAATGTGCGAAGGCGTCCGGGTCAGTGGCAGCGACTGGCGGAAGAAGCGCTAAAATTATATCAGGAGATCCTTCACTTCGTTCAGGATGACATATGGCTGTGTTTGCTATTATCCTGTATTCTGTCATACTTTATATCTGCATTCATCTTCCTGTGTATCTGTAATCTCTCATCCTTTATATCTGCATTCATCTTCCTGTATTTATATAATCTGTCATCCTGAGCATCAGCGAAGGATCTCTATTGATTAAAAAACCAAATATGATTTAACATCGATTGTTTGTTATATTTTGTCGGCAGATTTCCATTCATCTCTTCACTAATTTTTACATCTTTTCAAAACACAAATCCCGTAATACAGGCATTCTTTTTCCAGAAATGTTTCACGTGAAACATTTGTTTCAGTAGCGGAATATATTCTGACAAATTCCCTGTTGTTTTATAACTTGGGGTCAGACCACGACTTATTGTATTTCTCAGGCAAAAAGAAATATGTTATTGAAAAAAGTATGTCCTCATATTCCCTCTTTTCTTAATAAGATAAAAACTCAGCCCCAACTGCAAGTCATGGCCTTTTATAAAAAGGGATGGGCGCATTACAAGGAGATCAGTGTGCTTATGCCCTACTGGTACACGTTGAACGCCGACAAGCAGTACTACTCAAAGGGGAGTATATCAGTTACAATTTCGGGGATTTTTTTGCGTCCTCATTTGTTTTAAAATGACGAATTTTCCGTATACATATTATGTATCTGTAATTTTCCTTTGCGAAGTGATAAAATAAATATTAGTAATTATGATATGAAAGGAGGGGTTGTTTATGGCTTATATGGAATATCATAACCTTCTTTATCCCGAAAGGATCAAATGGATCGACCAGCAATTAAAGGGCGGTAAAAATCTGAAAGAACTACTGGATACAAAGGTCAGGACGTATCAACTGAGAGCGCCGCATGACAAAATAATCGATGTCGAATTACCAAAAAGTGAATATACAACGCTGACCAGTGAGATAAATCTCGCTGTAATGAAAAAATGGGAGCAATATACATCTGACCGGCCGCAAAATCCAGAGACATTATTATCCATGTCATTATGGGAGTTTATGTCGAATCATATTTAAACACTTTCAGGCGTATGTTAGCGGATGTTATTAAGAACAGATTATATGAGGAATGTAATTAACAGTCAGTTTAGCCGGGCTTAGTCCCGGCTTTTTCCAGCCTTCCGCTTCTTCCGCATCATAAAAAAGTTGGGGTCAGGCCCCAACTTTTTTATCTTATTCAATGGCGTTTAATTCCACCATCACCAGTTCCGGAGGATTAAATATCCTTGGTATCCTGCTGCGGCTTAATCCGCGGCTGACAATCATTGTAGTTGTATCCAGTTGATAGTGTCCTCCCGCATATTGGGGAAAGAAACCTTGATTGGGAGCTAAGAGGCCGTTCAGTAATGCGGGGATTCTCACCTGTCCTCCATGGGAATGACCGGCGAGGATCAGATCAAATCCGCTATTTCTATATTGCTCCACCAATTCCGGACGATGGGTCAGCAGGATGAAATAAACCCCATTTGCGGTTGCCGCCCGGCAGGTTTCAAACTGTTCCTTCCAACCTTTTCGCACATCGCCGTCCACGTATGGACTGTCTCCAAAACCTTCCGGGTCATCAACTCCGCCTAGTTGTATTTTCTGATTATTAATTGTGATTGTTTTGGTCTCTCCGGCTAGAATCGTAACCCCATAGGAACTAATCATTTTTTTTATGCTGTCAGCCTCTCCCGTCCAGTATTCATGGTTGCCAGAAACATAATAACAGGGATACTCAGAGCCGATTACGGAAAGTAATTGCCTGGTTCCATCATGGGGCACTTCGTCATCAGCAATGTCACCAACCAAAAGTATAATATCCGGATTCTGCGCTCGAATTGCTTTGATAAGTACCTTTTGATTATCTCCGTACATGGTACTGTGTAAATCGGCGATAACCGCCATTCGTACCGGCGAAGTGATTTTATCCGTCTGGATGGTATAATGCTTGACCGTTAATCCTTGCCAAAATGCGATCACCAACAGAACAATCAGCACTGACAGTGCGCTGACCCAAAGAATATTTTTTTTGCTTGTTTTCTTCATATCCGGCTCCCAACGTTACAACAGAACCCTTCCCCCTGCCACAGGTTATTTGATGGCTGACAAAAGAACCGTCCCCCCGTCATCTATTATGGCTGCGGCTTAATCTCGATTACTTGATTTCAAATTCACAATTCATTACCGCGGTGATTTCTTTATCCAATGAACTGGTATCGTTGAAGCCATAATCGGATACTTCATTTGAATAGAGCGGGGTGATCTGGAATACCCCCATCTTTGCCGCCCGCAATGCGCCCACTTTACTGCCGGCGTTGCTGGCGATTTGATCTGCCCGTACCTTGGCGTCCTTGGTGGCCAGGGACAGCATTTGGACTTTCATTTTCGCCAATTTGGTATAGAAATACCGGGGCGGGTAGGACTGGAATTCTATGCCCTGATTGATCAGGTCGGTCGTCTGCCGGGACAGTTGGGTGATTTTATCCACGTCCTTGGAGCTGAGCTCTACCTGCTGATAAAGGCGGTAACCTTCCACCTGAGTGGTCATCTGGCCGCTGGGCAGGGTTACATAACGCACTTCGGTATTGATGGATGAAAATCCTATCGCATTTTCGGTTACTCCCTGGTCGATCAGGTATTGCCTGACGATTTCCTGATTGGCTTTGATTTGATTATAGGCGGTCTTTAAATCGGCTGCCTGGACTGAATAGCTCCCGTTCCAGGTCGCTAAATCGGATTTGATTTGTTGTTTGGCCGAGCCGGTAACGGTGATGGTGTTGCTGGCCGCTTTCAGCTTAACCATGCTGTTGCTGACAATAAATGATGAAATGATCAGCCCCAGGGCCAGAATCGACGCTACGATGATGATTCCCCATTTCTGGGTGCGCTCTTCGTTCACTTGGCTTTTCCTCCCCCATAATTTTTCTGTCTGGTGAAAATAACGGTTGTGCCTCACCTCTTCCTTGCTTTTTATCGGAATGTATTGCTCTGTTTCCATATATACGCTTTGGTTGTCCATAACTTACCAATAATTTGGGGAAATATAAAATATTACTTGGGGACAATAGATGTGCCTTTCCAAGGTGTGAAGTGTGATATTGGCATGAATGTCATCCTGAGCGTTAGCGAAGGAGCTCTTGGAGGATGTAGTAGCTCTGTTTGAGGCGTTCCCGGTAGGCGGTTACCTCCCAGGGCTGCCAGTTATAGGCTGAAGTGCTGAGCAGATCGATCTTTTGCTGTTCGGCAGCGTCGCAATACAAAGCGGAAACGACGATCCCCTCGGTTCTTGTGGTTTTCAATTGATCCCTGACCAGTTCCTCCGCACCGCTGTTGTCATCCAAAACCATCAGGCTGGAAGGATCACTGAAGTTTAATCGGGCCCAGGGCAGACGAATATGCAGCAACGATGCTTCCCAATACCAGTGGTTATAGGAATTGGCCTTAAAATCGCCGTAATTGAGCCGGCTGCCGTCTTCGTATTGTGCTGCTATTGGGGTTCCGTCCTTGCTGACTCTGACTTCGTGAATCCGGGGCCGGATCTCTTCAAATACTCCCTGCGAACTTGCAAATGACGAATACCGGCTTTTGGCTGTATTGTAACCGGGATGAACCAACAACCGGCTATCCTGGGCGTCAAATTCCAAAAGAAACTCCAGTCCTCCGGGAGCAGAAACATTCATATGCAGACTGAACTTCATTTCTCCACGGCCGCGATCATACGTATCCAAGCCAATCAGCAGCTTTTCTTTGCTAAAATCGGGTTGGGCAGCAAATTCCACATCCACATACAGAAATGCCGCATCATGCCGGACCGCAATACGGCGGATAGACCCCTCTCCTTTGACTACAACCGGTTGGTCGGCAGCCATTTCCGGTTCGTAGCTTAACAAGCCGTAATTCTGTTCCGGATCGATGGCATTATGCCAGAAAACATGTCTTTCATAAGGGATCATATAAGGTTCCGTACTCCAGGTCTTCTTTGCCCATTCATCCATCCATTCGAAGATTAATGCTCCGGCATAACCTTCCCTTTCTATGGCCTGCATCATGCGTACGATGCCCTGGCCCTGCTGCTCCTCGGTCAGCCCGCCATGGTTAAGGCCATCCGGGCTTTGATCCTGCCAATAAAACACGGGGCCTGACAGGAGGACTACCATTATCAGACAAATCCCCGCCAGGATCGTCTGCAGCGTGATCTTAAGCAATTGTCTTTTCATATCACATTTCCACCTCGATTGCAGCACTGCTGCCCAGACCAATATCTTTTCTCTGTACTGCGCCCCAGCCTCTGGACTGTTTGAGCATATCAAAAAACGCACTTACCCGCCAAAGGCTGAATATCTGGCGTGGCCCGAAATTTTCGATGATGGCATACACGATCAGAACCAGCATCTCTTTTATGCTGAATAATCTGGTATCCTTTTCCCTAATCAGCAATGCCGAAATCGAGATCAGCACGCCCATCAATATGTTGGTAATAAACAGCAGCAGGGCTATCTCTTTATTCAGCAGCCCCAGGAAAAACGCCGCAATGACCATTAAATAGCCTTGAAATTCAATATTGGGTCCGATCATTTCAAAAATGAAGAAATACGGCATGGCAAACATACCGGTTCTGCCATAACGAGGATTAAACAGCATTTGCTTGTGAAAGGTCAGGATATCCACCAGTCCGCGGTGCCAGCGAAAGCGCTGGTTTTTCAGACTCTTTATGTCTTCCGGGACCTGGGTCCAGCAATTGGCATTAAAGGCATAGCATATCCGATAGCGATGTTTCATTTGCCGCAGCATCCGGCTGATGCGCACCACCAGCTCCATGTCTTCCCCCACCGTATCTTTGGCGTATTTTCCGCTGCTGGTCAGGTAACCGCCGATGCCAATAATCCTTTCCTTGCGAAAAAGCCCAAACGCCCCTGAAATGATGAGCAGACTGTTCAGTGCCGCCCAGCCCAGGCGCCCCGCCATAAAAGCCCGGATGTATTCGATGGTCTGGAGCCTGGCCAGCCGGTTGGGCGGGATATGGGCTTCGGTTATCTGGCCCCGCTTGACCGTACAGCCGTTTATAGGCAAAACATTTCCGCCCAGCGCAGGTGTTTCCGTGCTTTCATCCAAGGTAAGCGAAGCCAGTTTCAGCAGCGCATCATCTTCCAGCAGAGAATCAGCGTCTATGCCGCAGAAGTATTCCTTGTTGGAGATATTAATACCAGCATTCAGAGAATCCGCTTTGCCGCCGTTTTCCTTGTCGACCACGATCAGCCGGGGCCGCGAGGGGCTGCGGTAGATGCCCCTGATGGGTCTGGTGTTCAGTTTATAGTCAAAGACATAGTCCACCCTGACCAGATTGAAGTATTTGATTAAAACCTCCAAAGTAGAGTCATTCGAACCATCGTTGACAATGATCAGTTCATGATCGGGATATTTCAGATTCAGCAGGGAGTTGGCACTCTCGATGATCGTTTTTTCCTCGTTATATGCCGGAGCAATAATGGAAATGGACGGCAGCATCCTGCTTTTAAAGAGGAAGGTGGCGTTTTTCAGTTTCCAGAGTCGGGATTGTTTGTTGACCTTAAAATAGGAAAAGAGCAACAGCCCCAGGTAGATTAGATTGATCGCGGCGGAATAGAAAATCAGATAATAATTGAATTCAACGATGAAAATACGCAGTTGCTCCCAAGGCGATGCCACCAGCAGGATATCAAAGTGACGGATGCAGTAAATGACCGGAAAAATCAGAAATACGGCGATCAACAATGAATAGAGCAGTTTGGTCTGTTTGAACTCCCTCTTTTCATGTTTGGTGTATAGAGGAAGTTCACAACGATCCAACCCGCATTTTGTCAGTAAACGTTCATTCAGATAAATGCGGAAGTCCGTTTCCAAAGTGCGTGACAGGGCAACCGCTTCCCGGACGATCGCCGCCAGTTCATTCTCGAGATCCAAATCCTTGTTTTTGTTCAAAAAATCGATGATCTCACTGCTGCGGCCCAGCAGCAGGATCTGTTTGATTATGTCTGCGGCGGCCCGACGGTTTTTGCCGGTCAATTTCATGATGAAGTATTCGATCTTTCCGGCAAGGATCTCTGCCATTCTCTGTTTGATGTTTGCATCCGGTTCTGCCCGGAACAAATCAACCAGCGTATTCATAAACGACGGGTTTTTATCAATGATCTGTGCAATGGCATGGGCAGCGCTTCTGGCTGCCTCGTCATCGCCCAAAAATCCCACCAATTCAAGCAGATTCTCCACCGTATGGAAATGGGCTTGGGAAGCAATCGCAATATTGCGCAATTCCACATCGGCAGAACCCAAATACCTGTCATCATGCAGATAATGCGGATAGATCATGCCCAGGGTATGGGCCGCCTTGTATACCAGGCTGCGGTATTTGGCCTGATAATTGATGCTGACCGGCAAAACCTTATAAAGTTCGCACTTAAAGCTGGCCTCCGCCGGCCCTTTGTAACGGCAAGCCCTCATTCCATCTTCCCTGATCGTGCTGCCGCAAATGCAGTTTGCGCAGCAGTCAACTCCGTCCGGACCATAGCGCAGCGACAGTGCTTTTACCGCGTCATCGGCCTGGTCGATCAGGTCAAGCAAATAGGAGCGCAGCTGGGCGGAAATATAGACCGACGCAAAATCCACGATTAACTCCTTGATCTCGATACGCTCATCCGCAATGATCTGCGGCAGATATGTATCAAACGCCTCTCCGAAGCCGGCAATCAGCATATTTGCTTTGTTGCGGTACCAGTAACCGTAATTTAAAAGCGATTCTATCAGGACCGGGATCGACTCCGGGGCGGCAATGTCAGCCAGGGCATTGGCCATATACAATCTAACCGAATCATTTTTCTCCTGCAGAATCGCTTTTTCCAGAGCAGCCCTGGACCTGGTGCCGGCCAACTGCCCCAGATGAGCAGCGGCTTCCTTCCTGCGCACGGGGATGATGGAGTGCAGCTGTTTTATGGATTTGCCGGCGAATTTTTCAATCGGGATAGAGCGTTCGATGCTCTCCTGCCTGACCTGGTCAAATTGAACCAACTGCTTGATTTCATAATAATCATCCAGCGTTATCTTGTTTCTGCTCCCTGCCGCCAAGCCGGATAGAAGCTGCAGCAGAAATGTTTTGCGGGCTTTGCTATCCAGCCAAAGCCGCTCAATATTCAGCTGGTTTATGAGCAGACGGCATACCATTATTATATCCAGGCACAGCAGCAGCCCGATCGCCAGCCAACAATACTCCACACTAATACTCATCATTCGGCCGTCCCTTGATGATATTGTTGATAACGCCCAGCAATTCAGAGAGCACAAACGGTTTCTGAAAATAATGCACGATCTGCAAAGCCGCCGCCCGCTGGACCGTATTGTCATTTTTCAAGTGAGAAACAATGATAAAAGGAATATTTTTGGTGTGTGAACGCATCAGCAGCTTCTCCCTGACCAGGAAACCATCCATCTGCGGGATCATAATTTCGGAAATGATCAAGTCCGGGGATTCCTTCTCCGCGATCGCCAGGGCATCCGCTCCGTCCGCGGCAGTCAGCACGGTGATTTTCATATTCTCCAGGAAAGTCTTCAGTACGTCGATATTTACTTCATCCGCATCAACCAGCAATATTTTATTAAAATCCTGATAGTATCTCAGGGAAGACTGGCTGCAAACTGTGTTCGCGCCCATCATTTTCGCCATTCTGACCCGCTGCAGGGCATTGCTGTACATGGCCTGGGCCGGATCATCCGTATATATGCCCTGTTCTCTCAATTCCTCCAGGCACAATACGCCTACTGAAACCGTAGTATCTTCAATAAATTTCTCCGATGAGCTGACGGCATAGCGTAAACTTTCCGCCAGGGTCACCGCCGCAGACTTGCCGGTATGAGGGATATATACCGCCAGAGCAGAAGTATGCAGCCTGAAGAGAACCGTGTTATCATCCTTCATGTTCCTGATCAGGTAAACCATGCTGCGCAGTATCTCGTCAATTTCATCGTCCCCGTAGACAACTCTGATCCTGTCTGCATTATCCAGATCCATGATGATCAGGGCAGGATTTTGTTGAGCGTTTTCTGTCAGCAGGTCCTTTAATTCTGCCTCCAGATAACTGCGGAAAAAATCGTAGTTATACAGGTCGGTGGCCGCATCCCGGGTCAGTTTCAGCTGGGCTTCCTGAATACTGCTGTTCAGTTTGCTGTTGATCTCCTTCAACGAGGCATTTTCCCGGTACAGATCGGAGATCTCCTTCTCCGCCTGCAAAAAAGCAGTTTGAAATACCAACGGTAATTCCACATCGTATTCCCGGCAGAGCTTTTTCACCAGCGGTTCAATCACATAAATCCAGGTCTGGCCCTTTTGTACCAGGATTTTCTCAAACAACAGATCCCATAAAACACTGCCCCGGTAATTGTAATCCGTTATTTCCAGCGAGTCTTGATCAAATGAGATATCAAGGCCTTCCAATAGTTTTAGAACCTCGGTCCGCCCAAAAACAGCGGCGTATCTTTGCAGAATATTATTGAAAAGCAAACGGAATCCGCCTGACTTGGCCAGATCCCTTTTAATCGGTGTAATAAAGGCACCACATTCCAGATCCCGCAGCGCCCGGATGTAATCCCGGACATTGTCTTTGATAACCGAACCGTGCTGCGGTGCTATCCTGGCGATATCCATGGTCAGCAGCATCTCCATGACCGGCCTGAGAATATCGTTGGAGGGCATGTAATGCTCATGGAAGGCCTTCATCCGCTCCATATAGTCATCGCCGGCATAGAGGGACCATTCATAGGAAAATGCCCCGAAAAGATCGCTGCTGAACAACGTTTTGGACTGCTGGTCATAGGTGGCGATAGCGCCCGGAAAGTGCAGATAAGGAGTGGCAACAAAGAAAAGCTCCCGGCCGGATTTCAGAACCAGACGGGAATTATGTTCATTGATTATGTAATAGGGAGAATTTATTCCGTAATATTTGACCAGCGACTGGGTCCGCCAGTGGGTGACGATGGAGAAGCAGGCCCCTTTTTGTTCAAATAAAGGTACACTGGCACAAAAGTCCGGATCCTGGTGATGCAGGATGACATATGAGATTTTCTCCAGCGGGATGATGCGGCAGACATTTTCATATACGTATTCAAAATCAAGCACCGAGCCCGGATCGATCAATACGGCCTCGTCACCGTCCACTAACAGATAAGGATTGCAGTGCAGCCCCCCATCCTGACCGCTGCTTCCCACCCAGTAGATGCCCTCGGAAATCTCCCCAAATCCCCGCAAATTCATCCTCTGTATCCTTTCAATCAAGCATAATGCTTAATAAAATATATACTCAATTTCCTGAAAAAAGCAAGCAAATTACATACAGGACCAGAATCGATGCCATGATGATGATTCCCCAAGGCATTTTTTATTGTCAAATAATACTAATGCTTTCTTGGAATTAGCATCTTGCTATCATTAGTTTGTTTGTTCTACTATTATTCTAGGCAGTTTGCAGCAATTCTAATTTTACTTGAGGATGGTAGCAGGATTTGAGTAATATTCACGGCACTAGATACAGATGGGTTATAGCTTTTATTGTATTTATGGGAATTACGGGCATGAATGTCATGTGGTTTGTTCCCTCCCCGCTTTTGACCATCATCATGCAAGACCTTAATATTGACCTGACCTTGGGTGGTTTGGGGATATCCATTATCTGTCTGCTGATGGCTGTATTCAGCTTGACTGGCGGTTGGCTGGCAGAGCGGATCGGCACTAAAAAGGCCTTTATGTATGGACTCTGGTTAATGGGGATAGGGGCCGTTGCTTGCTATCTGGTTGATAGCTACGCCGGTTTCTTTATTAGTCGTATTGTGATTGGGATCGGGTCGGGTCTATGCTTGACGATCTCAGGCGTAATCGTCATGAAGTGGTTTCCGCAGGGAGAACGGCCCTATATTAATACCATCAACTCCTTGCTGCCCTATGTGGCCACCGTCTTTACTTTTACGCTGACGATTCCGCTGTTTGTTGTGCTGGGTCATTCCTGGCGCATGGTAATCGTGGTCTGGGGGATCTTTTTAGTCTTTACGGCGCTGGCCTGGACGATTTGGGGCAGAGAAGGTGACGATTTTGAGGATGTTCCTGACCAAGCCAAGCAGACCCTCGGCTGGAGTTTATATGTTAATGTATGGAAAAACCGGGAGGTGCGTTTGCTTAGCGTAGCGCTGGCCGGCGACCTGTGGAGTTTTCAGTTTTTATCTTCCATCTTGCCTACTTTTTATACCGTGGAATTAGGGATGAGTTTGGAACTATCGTCCCGGCTGACCGCGATCTTTCCCGTAGCCGGTATTGTGGCCGGTTTGCTCTGCGGAATCTGGATGAGCCGGTTGGGGCTGCGCAAACCTTTTACCTATCCGCTTCATGTCATGATTTTCATTGGAACCTTTATGGCGATTAATTGTACCGGTTTCTTACGCGTACTGGGAATCGCCATGGCAGGCTTCGGCAATGCCGGCTGGGCTCCGGCATTATTTACCATGCCGATGGAGTTTGAGGATATGAATCCAGAAAAAGTCGGCGTCGTATTTTCAATCATGTTATTCATAGGATATTTAGCGGCCTTTATTTCTCCCTGGCTGGGCGGCTGGCTGGCGGAAAGTATCAGTATTCATCATACTATTTTCCTGTTCTCCTTTTCCTCGCTGCTTGCTGCCGTATGTACTTTTTTGATGAAAGAAACCGGCACCTACAAAAAGGCGTGACACAGGGACGGTTCTCCTGTCATTCTTAAGGAGTTTGTTCACCTTAGGAGCAGCATAAGCCTATAGAATTTCTAAGCTTGTGAATTCTTCAAGCTTTCCTCAATTCTGTCCAATCTTTTTAGCGTTTCATCATATTTTTGATTGATTTCTTTTAAATGATGTTCAATCCTTTCCAGCCTTTTCATTATGTTACATAGATACGTAAGCATAATTTATTCCCCCTCCTAACCTTGCAAATTGGTGCCTGGCACCAAGTTATTAAGTTATTTATCCTTACTCCCCTTTTTGCAGGGCGCGGGCCAGTTCCTCCATTTCCTTTTGCGCTAAATCGTCGCGGCCGGCCATGGCCTCTAGGTGATGCTGCATTTCGTGCAGTACGGTGTCGATGATCTCCTTTTCCCAGACGGTGATGGGATCATCGGCCAGCAGAGCGACAAAGGAACCGTAATAAAAAACGATGTAGCATCCGCCGAATCCGTCCTCCACATACTCGCCCATGATGTAATAGCCATCTTCGCGTTTGGTTTCCTTGCGCAGATTAAAACCGCCGGTGAGGCCGCGCAGAAATCGATCCGGGATCCGATCCACGGCATCGTCGAGCATATCGGCGAACTGATTGAAAGATGGTTTGGCCATTGATGTCAGTCTCCTTAAACATTGCGCTTGTTTGCGTGAACTGCGAAAAATAATTGATCAATTCCATTATAGCTGATTGTATCGGAAAGCGGGTTGGGGTGAGGTGACTTTTTTCGGGAGATGCGATAAAGCATCCCAACGTCTGGAGACTGGGCGCTGGGCGGGTGGCAGGTGCAGGGGGGGTGGTGCTGGAGGCTGGGTATCGCTCTTTAAATATTCGACATTTTATGGTATTAATTAATATGGTATTGAAAGTTTTGCATAATCCAAAAAATCATGCAATACTGTCACTCTGAGCGATAGCAAAGCAACGATGCCATATGGCATTTAGTGCCGAATGCGATAAGAAGGCAAGCGCAGCCTGAGCGTCGGTGAGTCTCGTAAGTGCCGTAGATACCCCTACGGGGACTGCATATGTGACCTAAAGGTCACAATTAGGGTAGCTTCGCTAACGCTCAGGATGACATTTTTAAAGCTGTATGATAATTAAAAAAAATTAATTATGCAAATCCTCATGGTATTAATTAATCTATTATAAGGAGCACTTTTTATGATCGGCTTTGCAACTGATAAAATTCTCCACAGTATGAATGTTGGCTATGCACTCCATGAATTTATTACCGACGAGAACGGTCAGCCCTGCGATTATGTGTTTATTGATGTCAACCCTGCCTTTGAAAAGGTTACCGGGCTGCTGGCTGCTGACATTATCGGCAAAAGGGTCACCCAGGTTCTTGCTGAAACGGAAGCAGATCAATGGATAAAGCGCTATGGACCGGTTGCGTTTGGCGGCCAGGAAATGCGCTTTGAGCAGCCTTCCATCAACATGGACAGATCGCTTCGCATCCATGCCTTTTCTCCCGCTGCGGGTTATTTTGTTACTATGGTTGTCGATATTACCGAAGAAACTCGACATAAACATGAGTTGGCCGCCAGCAATGAATTGCTGTACCGTTTTTTAAACTCCAGCAGCGATATGGCCTACATTAAAAACCACGAGTTTCGTTACATTTTTGTCAATCAGGCGCTGGCCGATTATTACCGCCAACAACCCGAAGAAATCATCGGTAAAACGGATTTTGACCTGCTGGCCACACCGGCGGCCAAAAGCTTCCGGCGAACCGATCAAAAGTCCCTGGGCGCGGGAACGCTCATAATCAATGAAGAGGTTATCGGCGACAGGATCTATGAATCAATCAAATTTCCTGTAAAGCTTGCCACCAGCAATACCGGCATCGGTGCGTTCATCAAAGATATTACCGCGAACAGGAGAAATGAAGATTATTTACTGCAGCAGCTCACCCAATTAGATGATTATGCTGAGAGGAGAGTTATGAAGGAGAAATGAAGATTATTTACTGCAGCAGCTCACCCGGCACAACATCCTGGAACGCTGCATTACCCAAAACTTCGATAGTCTTGAAGAGCAATGTGATTATGTGCTGAGAGAAGCCATTCATCTGACCGGCTGCCAGTTTGGGGTGATTCATATCTATGAATACAGCGAAGCGAATGCAGGACCCGAATCGGCCAGGCGGCTAACGCATTTCAGCCATAATGTCAATATGGCGCTGGTCACTTCGCAACTGAGGGAGATCTGGCAGGAAATAATGCATAGCAAAAGAGCTGTAATCCTGAACGATTTCGGCAGGCATCATTCGCTCCAGATACCTGCCCGTACAGACGAGCATCTGGTAATTAATAACATTTTATCTCTGCCGGTAGTATTTGAACATCGTTTGAAAGCGGTCATTGCCCTGGCCAACAAGGATAACGGATTTAATGAGTTCGATAAAAATGAAGTTTCCCTGTTGCTGCATAGTCTTTGTTTAATCTTTGAATACCGACGCAACCAAACCCTGACTGAAAGGGAACGCAACAAATTAAAAAGCATTTTCAACGAGCTGCCGGCCCTGATTTGCGAATTCTTGCCCGACAGTACCCTGACCTTTGCCAATCAAAGCTATTGTGAATATTTTGGTTTTTACAACCAATCCGTCATGGGCAGGAAGTTTTTGGATTTAATTAAGCTTGAAAATCAAGCAGAAGTATCGCACCGCTATTCCAGTTTGACGCCGCAAAACTGCAAAAACGAATATGTATATAAAGTGGAAGTAAACGGCCAAATCCGCTTGCTGGAATGTAGAGACATTGGCTTTTTCAATGAACAGGGCACGCCTTTGTATTATTACTCAATCGGCTTTGATGTTACCGAAAAATTAGCCCTGGAAAAGGAAAGAGACCGGCTGCTGCATCAGTTTGAAGCCATGATAAACAACCATGATGCGGTGATGCTCGTGATTGAGCCGTTCACTGGCCGGATTTTGGATTCCAATCCGGCTGCCACCGAGTATTATGGCTACAGCAAGGAAGAGCTTTTGCAAATTAACATCGAGGAAATCAATATGCTGCCCAACGAAGAAGTAAAACAATTCCGCTTGCAGGCCCTGGAAAAAGGACAGCGGTATTTTACCTTTCCCCACCGTTTAAAAAGCGGCAACATCAGGAAGGTGGACGTCTATTCTTCGCCCATCTTTTATAATGGCAATAAAGTTTTGTTTTCCATTATCTTTGATGTTACGGAAAGAGAAAATGCCTACGAGGAAATTAAATATATCAATTATCACGATTACCTGACCGGTTTGTACAATCGGCGCTTTTTGGAGGAAGAATTCACCCGCTTAAATGTCCGCATCAATTTCCCGCTGGCCATCATTATGGGCGATGTGAACGGCATGAAACTGATCAATGATGCGCTGGGCAACCAGGCCGGCGACATCGTGTTGAAGGATGCCGCCCGGCTGCTACAGTCCTTCGCCCGTGAACAGGATATCGCAGCCCGTGTGGGCGGAGATGAGTTTGCCGTAATCCTGCCGGGATTTGAGGAAACGCAGGTGAGAAGCCTGGTCAAGCGGATCGAAGCCCGAATGCAAGAAAACCGCCAGCAACAGTCTCCCGGCAATCTTTTGTCCATCTCCTTTGGCTATGCCGTGCAGAAAAGTCCAGGGCAGTCCCTGGATGCCTTGATGAAGGAAGCCGAAGGGTTCATGTTTGCCAATAAATACTATGACGAAAGAAGCATCAAAGGAAAAACCGTTGACATCATAATGAAAACTCTGTTTGAAAAAAGTAAACGGGAAAAAATGCATTCCGAGCGGGTCGGTAAACTGGCGGCGGCGATTGCGCAGGAAATGAGCCTCGGCGCGGAAGTTATCAATCGAATTAGAATCGCAGGGTATTTGCATGATATCGGCAAAATCGGCATAAACGAAAGAATCATCAATAAAAACACCCAGCTGGATGACAATGAATGGCGGATGATGAAATCTCATGTGGAACGGAGTCACCGGATTTTAAACAATACCTTGGAGTTTTCCGAAATCAGCTCGATCGTATTGTATCATCATGAGCACTGGGACGGCAGCGGTTACCTGGAAGGGTTAAAAGGCGAAGCGATCCCCCTGGAATCAAGAATCATTGCCGTAGCCGATGCATTTGACGCCATGACCAACCCAAGACCCTATCGCAAAACAAAAACCCGGCAGGAAGCCCTCGCCGAGCTGCAAAAAAATGCCGGGAGTCAGTTTGATCCCAGCGTGGTGGATGCTTTTATAAATATCATCCAACGAGTCTTTTAGATAAGAGTTTTACATAATTCAAAAAATCATGCAATACTGTCACTCTGAGCGATAACGAAGCTGCCTTAATTGTGAGGTCATATATGTAGTCCCCGTAGGGGGAGTCTCGTAAGTGCCGTAGATCCGCCGACGCTCAGGATGCGCTGCGCTTGCCTTCCGATCGCTTTCGGCACTAGATGCCATATGGCATCGTCGCTTCACTAACGCTCAGGATGACATTTTAAAGCTGCATGATAATTAAAAAAAAGTTAATTATGCAAAAGTCTCAGATATATAATGGCAAACCCTACTTCCCTTCCTGCCGGCGGAAGTATTCATATTCCTGATTCAGTTCTGCATATAGTTCGAGGGCATTCCAGTACTGGTTGTTCTCGGTCAGAACGGCTTTGTGATGAATTTTAGGGATGCCGGCCTTTCTCAGAGCATCGAGCAGATCGTGGATCTGCGGATCATCGCAGCCGGCAATAAGCATCATTTCATGCGGCAGATCCGGGCCGTGGTATTCTGCGGCCGCTTCTGCTGCTGCGATACCCAACAGTACACCCAGCGGCTGACGGTAGTCACTTTTATTGATTTTCTTTATCCGCAGGCCCAGGGGCAGCAAGGCACGGGCGATTTTCTCACGTTTGTCGGCATCATTAAAGGCAAACAGCAAAACCGTTGGTTTCATATCCACGATCCTTTCTAAACAGGAAGCAGGGGGACGTTCTTTTTGCTTCCCTTCCCGCTCTTGGGGGGAAGCAAAAAGAACGTCCCCCTGCTTCCCCAATTCTGTTATTCCTTGAACGGCGGCTCTTCCATCCAGGGATAGAAGGGGGGCATGCCGTCTTTGACGCTCATGGAGTAATTGGGCTTTCTCTTTTCCAGGAAGGCCATGATGCCTTCGACCACATCGGGTTGCTGGCCGGCCCAGTGGAAGCCTTTTGATTCGATGCGATGGGCCTGCATGGGATGTTCGGTGCCGGCCATGGTCCAGATCAGCTGCCGGGTGATGGCCACGGACACCGGGGCGGTGTTTTCAGCGATTTCCTTGGCAATTTCGCGGGCTTTGGGGAGCAATTCTTCCGGCTCGACCACGTAATTGAGCAATCCGCCTTCATAGGCTTCCTGGGCAGTAAAAACCCGTCCGGTCAGGGCCCATTCCAGGGCGCGGCCTATGCCCAGGACTTTGGACAGGAACCAGGAACTGCAGGCGTCGATCAATACGCCGCGGCGCACGAAAACGATGCCCATTTTGGCCTTGGTGGAGGCGATGCGAACGTCTGCGGGCAGGGTCATGGTACAGCCGACGCCAACGGCGGCGCCGTTGATGGCGGCGATGATGGGTTTTTTACATTTATACATGCGCAGCGCCAGCATTCCACCGCCGTCGCGGTAATCTTCAATGGGCACAACACTGGCATCGAAGCTGGAACCTTTTTCGCTGAGGTCCATGCCGGCACAGAAGGCCTTGCCCGCTCCGGTAATGATGATGGCTCTGATGTTGTCGTCGTCGTCGGCCCGGTCGAGGGCATCAACGATTTCATTGTGCAGCACGAAATTGTAGGTGTTCATCTGTTCGGGACGGTTGAAGGTGATGGTCAGAATGCGATCTTCGACTTCGTATTTTATCTGCTGGTATTCCATGATAATTCCTCCTTAATATTTTTGGGATGACAAATGCGGACAAACGGGGACGTCAGACTATGCGAAAACTAGGTTGCTAAATTTGTCCGCTCCACTTGTGGCCATATATTTAAGCAATATTAGGATTATAGACCGTTTTGGCAACAATATTTTCCTATTACCCTCCACTTTGGATTATCGCATCGACAATTTTGGGGGTATTTACACAGGCTGACGCACCTTATTTGTTATCTTTCGCATGAGCCATGATTTCTGCGAATCAATTCCCGACAGAACCTGGCTGCGACCCGAGCATGGCTTCCCGGCTGCCAAAGCCAGAGTCTGTTTTTATTTTATGATTACATTCAATATGCGTAGCATTAATTCCTCTTATTCATTGGCATATATTTTTTCCTTTGTTATACTGGGAACGGTTCTTTTTGATCAACCGGGCGGCAAATGAGGACGCACCTTATTCGCAGCTTTTTTAAAATGACGGGAATGAATTGCCGGCTGCAGGAAAGAATAAGTTGGGGCATACATGGGGACGATTTGAGGCCACTGAAAAAGTCTCTTGAATGTATCATGCAAAGCATCAGCAAAAGCGACGATGCCATATGACATCTGCTGCCGAAAGCGTCACAGAAGGCAAGCGCAGCCTGAACGTCGAGCCATCCCCGTGTTTGCGCGTATAGTCTAATTCAATGGAGAAAATACCATGCTGCTGATTTTTAAAAACCAACCTTTGCGATCTACCATCATGCGCACGGCGCTGCCGGCCATGCTGGAAATGATCCTCTATATGCTGATTGGCATCGTGGATGTGGCGGTGGTCGGACGCCTGGGTGCGGTGCCGCTGGCAGCGGTCAGCCTGGGGGCAGAGATATTTTTTGAGATTATCCTTTTCCTGGGGGCAATGGGCATCGGCTCGGCGGTACTGACGGCCCAGGCCCGGGGCGCGGGAAAAATACATGAAGCCGAACAGATCGCTGGACAGACAGTGCTGCTGGGAGTGCTGATGGGTTCTATCAGCGGAATTCTTGGGTTCTTCGGTGCTGACTTTATCGTGGGGCTTTTCAAGGTGGAACCGATGGTGCATGCCCTGGCAGTACGGTATGTAGAGATTACCTTCACTATTGCCCCGCTGGCGGTGTTGTATGTCATGCTTAGTTCACTTTACCGCGGCTGGGGACGGACGGATATCCCCATGTATGTGGCGGTGGTGGTCAACATCATCAACTGTGTGGGCTGCTATGTGCTGGTTTACGGTAAGCTGGGACTGCCGGCCTTAGGGGTGGCCGGCTCGGCTCTGGCCACGGCGATTGCGCATATGGTCGGCTGCCTGATTATTTTTACTATCCTGGTGCGTGGAGGCGGCGGGTTGAAACTGCACTGGGAAACGGTGAAACGGCTGCAGCGGCAGGTGCTGAAGAAAATTTTCTCCCTGGGCACGCCCAGTTTTATGGAGCAGTTTTTTAACAACCTAAGCATCATGATTGCGGTCTATCTAATCGTTTTTACCGGCACAGTGTCTTATGCGGCTCACCAGGTAGGGGTGATCGTGGAGTCCATTTCCTATATGCCAGGATTCGGAATCGCCATCGCGGCTACAACGCTGGTGGGCCAGAGCGTTGGCGCCCGAGACAAGGAGCGGCTGCTGCAGTCGACCCGCGGCACGATTGAGTTTGGTCTGTTGTTCATGGGTTTCTTTGCCTTGCTGTTTGCCCTGGTTCCCTTCCAGATCGCCGGACTTTTTACCAAAGACGCCAATATTACTGCCATCGCGGGGGTACTTATCCGAATCGCCGCGCTGGAACAGCTGACCATTGCCCTTAGCATGGTGCTGGGCGGGATTCTGAAAGGATCAGGCGATACCCGCACCCCCATGGTAATTACGGTACTGGCCACCTGGGTTTACCGCATTCCCATGCTGTATTTGGTTATCGTGGTGCTGGAGCAGCCGATTCAAATTGCCTGGCTGGTTTTCATTTCCGACTGGCTGCTGCGCTCCATCGCTTTTTACCTAGCCTACCGCCGCCGGATCAAAGCGGACGGCCCTTTCCTGTCTGCTTTCCAATAACTTGGCATAAACCTCTACAGTAGATTAACCCAACATTTACCACTCCTCTCTTTCCAGGCGTTGCAATCGCAGAATTTTCCGATCATCTAAACCTTTTTTATACCTGCCGTGATCTTATTGCCCATATTTACCAAAAGGTAGCATATTATTCGTGTCGAATTTTAGTAATACGCGGTGCGAATAGTATTAAATGGAGGTATATATGCAAAATAACATCACAGTAAAAAAAAGAGTAACCGCCCTGATTCTAACTCTGACTCTGTTGCTGGGGACGGTACTGTTTATGTCCCCTGCGGCCATGGCGGCCAGTTCATCCGCCACCAGCCAATATAACAAGACCGCCAAACCTGTAGTTGATAATTTCCGTTCCAACTTCAACGGCAGTCTCGCCCAAAGCATTGTCGGACGTGCCATCTGGTACATGGAGTACGGTTATATGGTCTACGGTCATCAAAAGTATCCTTCCACCGGCTACATCGATTGTTCCAATTTTGTTTCCCTGGTCTACAAGAATTTCGGCTATTCCGTAACCTCGGCGTCACGCAATTATGATCAAGTGGGAGTCAGAGTTTCCGGCGTCTATGTCCGTAACGGGAAACTTATCGGGGCGGACAAGCTGAAACCGGGAGATATACTGACCTTTCAGCGCACTACTTACATAAGTCATGTAGCCATGTACATAGGCAAATTTAACGGTAAACCCTGTTTTATCGGCACCACCAAGGGATTCCCCACCGCCATCGGCATCGTGATCGGGTTTAATAACTGGTATGGCAAACAATTCCACAGCGTGCGGCGGGTACTGCCGTCCAGCGCTTACAAGAGCGGTGGTAAAATTACCGACAAGGGTCCGGTCATTCCCGCCAAATATCAAATCAAGCCGATCAAGCCGATCGTAATGCCCAAATATCTCTCCTCCGGCTTCTAACCCAATAACTGATTGCGTAAGCGATTTGCCCTTCAGAGTAGACACGAAAAAATAATCGGTCTTTTTGAAGGGGTTTTTTTATTGGAATGGGAGTGATAGGTGAAGTGACAAGCTGATGGTAAAGACCGGCCCCAAGCGGCCTAATGCATAAACCTCAGACAAGACTAACAATAATGAGCTATTTGGAATCGTCCTCAGCTCATAAGTGTTAAAAGAACCTGCGCACCAGGGCGCAAAGGCGGTAGACGCGCCAGGTGTTGGGGCCGGACTCGTCCAGCAGGGCGGCAGCGGTTTTTTGCAACTTCTGCCGCTTTACTTTTTGGTCAGACAGATACATGGCCAGCAATCCTTCAACGACCGTACGAGTGAAAGTCGAGTTTTCGAGATGCGCCAGTTGGGCATGGGATTGGCCGATAAAATGTTTCAGCCGCCCGCTCATGGCTGCTTCATCTTTATAGTAAAAGGTGAAATTGAGATCGCTGCCCTGCCGATCCTCTTCCCGATCGATAAAATAATCAAGCAGAATATGTAGTCCGCAGATCCAGGGAAAATAAGTGTTGCTGACCGCCTGTACTTGTTCGACGCAGACTTCATCGCCGGCGGCCAGGGCGAAGAGGGCGAATACTGCCAGAGTGGAACCACTGGCAGCGGCAAATTCCTGCCAGTAAATATCCTCATAGTTGGCTGCCTCAACCTCAGCCCAGCTTATCAGTTCCCGCTCGCGCACCGCCCAGTCGATATGTTTTCTGACCTGCAGTTCTATGTATAAGTGAGCCAGTTGCAGCACCTCCTGCTGCACTGCTTCATATGAAGGCAGCGTTTGCAAACACTTTCGGCAGGCCGTGACCAGCCCGGCCAGGTAGCCACCGTCATCCTGGTGGGGATAAAGCTCATAATAATCGCTTTTCACCGCTTCCGGTTGCAGGGCATCGAGCAAAGATACATGCAGCTGACGAAAAGCGCTGCCGTCCAGACAGTCATTGCGGTCACAGAGATTGTCCAGATAATCGCAAATCGTCTGATAAGCGGTAATCAATTCAATCAGGGTTTCTTCCCGATCATCTGCACACAGGGCGAAAACTGAGCCTCCGTAACAATGAAAGTCCTTGCTGTTCAGGCTGCTCAAGGCCTGGGCCGCCAAAGTTGTATTGGGACAGATGGCCGCCTGGCATTGCCAGCGTTGCAGTTCTTTCTTAACCCGGGGCAAGGTGTGCAGAATATAATGGGCCAGGATTTTCCGCTGACCTGGCTGCGGTCGGGTGAATTCACGCTCAAGGGATGGATTAGCGTACATGTTCATGAACTGCTCATCTCCCGCTCCACTGTGATTATATCCGTGCGCAGACTGCGGTAGTAATTTTCCAGTAAAAATTTACCCATATCCATAATCTCTTTACGGGCGGGACCTGCAGGCAATTTATCCAACCGCTCCAGCCCGCGGGTGATAAAATTGTAGGTCAGTTGCAGACAAGCATCGATAGCTCCGTTTTTGATGAGCGCTTCGGTAATGGCAGTAATATTGGCTGCATCAAATGCTCTTTCGGCAATAACGGTCTGCAGCCATGGGCCATAGCTGAGGTCGCGCAGCAGGTATATCACCGGCAGGGTAATGTTACCTTCCCGCAAATCACTGCCGCAGGGTTTGCCCAGCTTGGTTCGGTCGGACATGAAATCCAGTAGATCATCAATGATTTGGTAAGCATACCCCAGACACAATCCGAATTCCTCCAAGGCATCGGCTTCGGCATCCGGCATGGAGCAGCTCAGGGCGCCGATTTTGCAGCAGGAGGCAAACAGGCAGGCGGTTTTGCCATAACTTTTCTCCAGGTATTCCTCTTCGCTGATTTCTATATCAAAAGCCAGCTGCATTTGTTTGATCTCACCGGCGCACATGGTTTGAATGGTGCTGGTGAGGTTATCGAGAATTTTCTGCTGGCTGTGGTAGTTGATCAACTTGAAGGCGGTAGCGAACAGATAATCGCCGGTCAGTATACTGGTCTGGTTGCCAAAGCAGCTATTCAGGCTTCCCCGGCCTCTTCTGCAGTCAGACTGGTCGATCACATCATCATGCACCAGTGAAGCCAGATGAATCAGTTCAACGACGACGGCCATATCGGTGACCAAATGCGGTTCATGCGGATAAAGCGAAGCTGACAAAAATACCAGCCGCGGACGCAGCATTTTGCCGCTGCCGGCCAGCAGGTAGTCAATGATGCGGCTGATCTCATCATTCTGACCGCTGAGCACTTCGCGGATGCGGTTGTTGACGAGGTCAGCGGGAAAGGGATAAAGGGTCAGGGCTTTTTTATCCGGTCTGATGGCAAACGCCCCCATTTCATAACTTTTGCAGTTATTTTTGCCATCCCGGATACAATCTATACCGCGCTAAAATGATTTTCGGGGACAGTCCCCAAAAATCATTTTTTGAGATTCCAAGTGATTTTTGGGGACTGTCCCCGAAAATCACTTGAGGATTTTGTCTTTGATTTGCTGGTGGGCGAAATTTTCGATGGTGTCGTCGAGGGTGCGGGTGATGGGGAGACCCCGGCGCGCGGCCATGACTTTGATAAAATAGTCGGCGATGCGGGGGTTTTTGGGCAGCAACGGGCCGTGCAGATAAGTGCCGATCAGGTTTTGGTGCCATAATCCTTCGCTGCCGTCTGTGCCGTTGTTGCCGTGTCCTTTGATGACCGTACCGAAGGGCTGCAGGTTTTGGTCGTGCAGCCAGGTGCGGCCGCCGTGGTTTTCGAAACCTACCACGCTGATTTTTTGCCCGTCCACTTCGCTTTCAATGAGGATGTTGCCGATGAGACGATCGGGGTGGCCTTCGGTATACAGGTCGAATAAGCCCAGCCCTTGCATCATGTTTCCATCATATGATTGGTAGTAGCGGCCTAACAGCTGATAGGCGCCGCAAATGCACAGGGCCGGCAGGCCTGTATCGATTTCCTGGAGCAAGTTTTCTGCCTTGCTCAGCAGATCGTTATAGACCAGGCCTTGCTCACGATCAGATCCCCCGCCCATGAAAATCATATCCAGATTGGGAAAGTCGATGCGGTCACCCAGGCTGAGGGAGCGTATCTCGCAATCGTAACCGTAACCACTGATGCGTTGCTGCAGGCAGAGAAGATTGCCGCGGTCGCCGTACAGGTTCATGAGATCGGGATACATATGGGCAATTACAAATTTTTCGTTCATGCTTCTTCTCCTCCCCTTTGCTGCTGGCGGTACTCCTGCTGACTCTTTGCCTGAGCCGCCCCGCCGAATTGTTTCTGCATTTTCAACATTATCTGCCGGCAGGTGAACAGCGCTGTGTAGGTGCAGAGGATGAAGGCAGCTTCGCTTTCCTCGGCTATGGTCAGAGCAATGCCTTCCTGCAGGCGGGATTCGATACGGATGCGGCCGGTATCAAAGCCGGCATATTTGAAGCGCAGGGCGATATCGCCGCTGCGTTGTCCGGAGCAGATGATTTTTATGATCCTGGCCTCGGGACGGGTAACAGCCTCTACGTCGGCGTCCCAGATCCAGGAAATATCGCGTCCATCGGCAGCGTTGTCATTCAAAGCGAAAAAGAGGCTTTTCTGTGCCGGATCCAGCGCCAGCATGTTAAGGCTCTGGTTAAGGCCGGTAGGATTTTTGACCAGCACCAGCAGACACGGTTTGCCGCCGATTATAAATTTCTCCATGCGCCCGGCACGGGGCTGATAATTTAAAATGGCGCTGCGGATGACGTCGTCATCAATTCCCAGGTGTTTGCCCATGGCAACGGCGGCCAGGATATTGTAAGCATTATAAAAGCCCTGGTAGGAACTCTGCAAATCCAATTGGTTAACAGCGAAACGGATCCCCGGATCCATTTCCAAACGGTGACCGGTAAAGTCAGCCGCGGGATTGTGATTAGCGCAGTCAGGACAGCGGTATTGGCCCAGCTGGGCATAATGATAGCGCTCATAGCTGAGCTCATGTCCGCAAAATACGCAGTAACGTCCCTCGCGGCTGTCAGCGCTGGTCAATTCGTCATAGACTGTATCATCAAAGCCATAATACCAGCATTTAAGCCCGGTGCGCATCTCGAAATCACTCTGCAACGGATCATCGGCGTTAAGGATCAATTCCAGGCGGTGGCCCTGCACCGCATTTTTGATGAGGTTGACCGTGTAATCGAGTTCGCCGAACCTGTCCAACTGATCGCGAAAAAAATTGGTGACAAGCAGCACCGTTGCTTCTACTTCCTGCAGCAGCAACGGTACGTTGGCTTCGTCGGTTTCCAGCAGGGCATAATCAAAACTGCGTGTGCCGGACAGATTGGTGGCTTTGATGAAAGCGGTGGTGATGCCGGTCAGCATATTGGCCCCGGCCCGGTTATGTACATAGGTATTGCCGTTTTCGCGGAAGATCTCGGCCATCATATTGCTGGTGGTGGTTTTACCATTGGTGCCGGTGACGATGATGATCCCGCTATTAATATGCTCGGCCAAATCGGACAGGATGGGCGAATAAATCCTACGGGCCAGCTGTCCAGGGAAATCTGTACCCTGATTGCCGGCGATGCGGCTGAAAAATATGGCCAATTTGCCGACCATAACGGCTATGATGAGGCGTAAGCTCATGACGGTATTCCCTCTCCCCCGTTTGCTGCGGCGGTTTTAATTGTTAAACCAGTTGCTTACATTCAATAAGCGGTTGGGACGATAAGTACGGCCTGTAATTAAACGCTTGTATATATCTTCAAGTTTGAGAGTCATGTTGCGGGCGGATAATGACTCGGCTTTGAGCAGGGCATGGTTATGCAGCTGCTGATATAATGCGTCGTCGCTCAGTACCTGACAAATAGCCGCAGCCAGTTCATCCGTGTCGAGGTTGGTCAGGATACCGTCGACTCCGTCATCGACCATATCCTGTACCCCACTGGCCCGTACCGCCACCACCGGCAGACCGCAGGCCATGGCTTCGGTCAGAACCAGTCCCTGGGTTTCAGTCAGGGATGAAAAAACAAACAAGTCGGCCGAATGATATACGTTGACCAGCTGATCGTAGGGTATTGCCCCGGTAAAAACCACATCCCGGGAGCCAAGGCCCAGATCGCGGCACATTGCTTTCAATTCTTCCTCCAGCGGTCCCTGGGCCGTCAGCACCAGCGATGTCTGCGGCATTTTATCTTTGACCGTCCGAAATGTCTTGATCAAAAATTTCAGGTTTTTCTCCTTGCTCAAACGCCCCACGAAAAGTAAAATCTTGTTTTCCGTCGGGATATCAAAATGGGCACGCAACCATCCCGGATCGCCATTTTCAAATCTCTGCAGGGGAATGCCGGTAGGAATGACCGTTACCGGTTTACGCACTTCATTTTCTCTGATAATGGCGCGGATGTCTTCTGAAGGGGTAATTATGTGATCGCAGTGATTGCAAAAAGAACTGCTATATTTGACGGTCACCTCTTTGGCAAAATCCTGGGCTACCGGTACATAATGGACATACTGGTCATAGCGGGTATGATAGGTAAAGACCAGGGGGATGTTGTATTTGCGCGCATAGCGCAGCCCCACCCGTCCCATGATCATCGGTGAATGGACATGGATTATATCCAGGCGCAGGTGTTTGACCAGCGTCCCCAGCCCGGGATAAATGGGTATGGCCAGGGTAAAATCGGTATTGGTCGGCGACGGTACCGAATAAAAGCGGTACACGTTGGGCTCGTCATCCTGGTAATGGGGATAACTGGGGGCAAATATATGTACTTCATGACCCAGCCGGGTCAGTTCATCCCTGAAGGTGGTGATTGACGTAACTACACCGCTGGTATAAGGTTTGTAACTATCAGTGAATACACCTATTCTCAACTTGCAGCCTCCTCGGTGTTTATTACATTCTGTATTAAATCAATCTTGCAACTTTTTACATCAGATTCGTTAATAAAACTGTTATAGTATCTACAGTCTGCTATATTGAGGATTTTGCATAATTGATTATTTTTATATTGCCATGTCGCTTTTAGAATGTCATCCTGAGCGTTAGCGAAGCGACGATGCCATATGGCATCTAGTGCCGAAAGCGATCGGAAGGCAAGCGCAGCGCATCCTGAGCGTCGGCGGATCTACGGCATTTGCAAGATTCCCCCTACGGGGACTACATATATGACCTGACGGTCACAATTAAGGTAGCTTCGCTAGCGCTCAGAATGACATATTGCATGATTTTTTGAATTATGCAAAACTCTCATATTAAATATTAAATCAATCCTGAAACACTTCATAGGAAGTGCCCGGGAAAGATTGCTCCACATCAGATATTATCGCGGGCTGTGGTACAATCTCGTAGTCGGCATGATAAGCTCCGTCATAATGATGCGCACAACGGGCACACAGGGTAGTGTTGACCAACCGCTGCAGACGGCGGGGTTCGATGGGCTGCCCGCATTGGGAGCATACTTGTCCTTGACCCGTGGCGCTGCGATTTAGGGCATCATTTACTTTTTCCAGTTCAAATTGTAGTAATTCCAAAATCCCAAATTCTTTTTCCCGCTCGAACAGGTCGGTGGCCTGGTCACCGGGATGTTGATCGTAAGCGGACAGTTCATCGTTCCATTCCGCCATCGGGGTAGAAACGTTTTCCATTTTATTTTTAATCAGCTGTTCCAGCTCTTGTTTTTTGGCCAATAACTTCTGCATTTGCTCCACAGATATCCACCTGTCTTTCCAGTTTAATCTGAAAAGCGGTTATTTGATGTAAAGCTGGTTCTGCACGATGTCCACGATTTCTGCAATAAAGCTGCCGATCAGAGGCATGTTCAGCACCACAATCTTCTGTAAAATGTAAATCACCAGACCGGCCAGAATGGTAAATCCAATCGCCATGCCAAAGCCCCGCGCCACGCCCTGCCAGAAGTTGACCCAGAACAGGCGCCGCGGATTTTCAATCATGGCCACATATTCGGCTATACCCAGCTTTTCCATGTTGAGGGACAGTTCGTCGATTTTATTGCCCAGAGTCTCCAGGTATTCTCTCTCATCAGTCAACCCGGGTTTGTGATCCAATAAAATCACCCGCTTCTCAAAATTATTATTCCAAGAATCAAACGGTTCATACCTAGTTGTTTAAAGAATGAATCGGTGCTGGTATACGGCCTTTGCGCTGAATGAATTTGGCCGGCGATACCTGGTTTACTTTCATAACCGGCGCCCGGCCCAGCAATCCGCCGAATTCCACCCAGTCCCCTTCCTTTTTGCCGGGTGCGGGGATGATTCTGACGGCGGTGGTCTTGCGGTTGATCATGCCAATGGCGGCTTCGTCGGCGATGATGGCGGAAATTATCTCCGCCGGGATGTCACCGGGGATGGCAATCATATCCAGACCTACCGAGCAGACGCAGGTCATGGCTTCGAGTTTCTCAATATTCAAAACACCTGCTTCCACGGCGTTGATCATGCCCTGATCTTCACTGACCGGAATAAAGGCACCGGATAACCCGCCTACATAGGAGGATGCCATGGCCCCGCCTTTTTTAACGGCGTCGTTGAGCATGGCCAGAGCAGCGGTGGAACCGTGCGCACCTACTGTTTCCAGTCCCATTGATTCCAAAATGTCGGCCACGCTGTCGCCGATGGCGGGCGTAGGTGCCAGGGACAGATCAACGATGCCGAAGGATACTCCCAGGCGCTGCGAGGCTGCGCGCCCTACCAGTTCTCCGCTGCGGGTGACTTTAAAGGCGGTTTTCTTGATTATATTGGCCAGTTCCCCCAGATCCGCATCAGGATATTTCTTGACGGCGTTTAACACTACTCCCGGGCCGCTGACCCCTATATTTATCGTACATTCGGGCTCGCCCACTCCGTGAAAGGCTCCGGCCATAAAGGGATTGTCTTCGGCGGCATTGCAGAAGACCACCAGTTTGGCGCAGCCCAAGCCGTCACGGTCGGCAGTCAGCCGGGCGGTTTCTTTTATGATGTTTCCCATCTGGAAAACGGCGTCCATATTGATCCCCGCCTTGGTGGTGGCCAGATTTACCGAGGAACAGACCCGCTCGGTAAGGGACAGGGTTTCGGGTATGGCTTCGAGCAAAGCGCTGTCGCCGCGGGTGAAGCCTTTATGCACCAGGGCGGAGAATCCGCCGATGAAATTGACGCCCACTTCGCCGGAGGCTTTATCCATATAGCGTCCGATTTCAATCATATCTTCTCTGGTCAGGCCGTCGGCCACCAGGGCCACCGGGGTGACGGAAATTCTTTTGTTTATAATAGGTATTCCGTATTCTTTCTCAATATCATCGCCTACTTTTACCAGTTGGGAGGCGTGATGCAGGATCTTGTCATAGATCTTCTGTCCGCAGCTTTTGCCGCTGTCGGCATGGCAGCTTAATATGTCGATGCCCATGGTGATGGTACGGATATCCAGGTTCTCCGTATGCAGCATGGCCACTGTTTCCAGGATTTCATCTTTGCTAATGCTGAAAGGCATACTCTATCTCCTGTCCATGATAGTTCTGGGGCTTCGCCATTTTGGCTCTGCCATTTTGGCTCTGCCATTGGGCTTCGCCATTGGGGCTATAAACGTAACGCTGGTCTGAGGTTTATGCATTAGCCCGCTTGGGGACGGTCTTTTGACTGATTAGATTTGCGGCTTTATCTCTCATCTGATTCTTCGGAATCCTTGTTCCAAGCTGTTTCTCTTCGTTTTGGTAGCGTATGTCTTTTTTAATTCTGCGGCCGCTCTTACCCCGTTACGTTCCGTCGCACGGCTGCCGCCTTACCCCCGGCGCTAAGCTAAAACATAAACCTCTACGGATTGTTTCTCTCGGGCTCTGCCATTGGGCTTCGCCATCTTGGGCTCGGCTGCGCCATTGCCCGGCTCTGCCATCTCGGCTTCGCCATTGGGCTTCACCTTTTTGGGCAGCAAACAACGTAACGTTGGTCTGAGGTTTATGCTTAAAACCGCTTGGGGCCGGTCTTTTGACTTGCCAAAGTTGGCAGCTTTATCTCTCATCTGATTCTTCGGAATCCTTGTTCCAAGCTGTTTCTCTTCGTTTTGGTAGCGTATGTCTTTTTTAATTCTGCGGCCGCTCTTACCCCGTTACGTTCCGTCGCACGGCTGCCGCCTTACCCCCGGCGCTAAGCTAAAACATAAACCTCTGCGGATTGTTTCTTTCAGGGCGATGCCATGGTTTAGATTCGGTGCATATACTTGAACAGGTCTTCGTGCTGGACGGTGACTTGCAGCCCCATTTCCTGTCCTTTGCCGACCAGGATTTCGCGTAGTTCCTTGACGTCGATATTGCTCTGGCTGATATCGACCACCATGACCATGGTGAAAAATCCTTGCAGGATGGTCTGGCTGATATCGAGGATATTGATGCTGTTGTCAGCCAGAATGTTGGAGATCATGGCGATAATACCGACCTGGTCAAGGCCCAGTACGGTTATGATGATGCGGTTGCCTTCTTCGGAACTGGTCACTTTATCCCTCCATCTGCCTAACGACCTGCGCACAGCGCTGACATAATGTTTCGTGCCGGGGATCGGCTCCGACGGTTAAATCGATGATCCAGCAGCGTTCGCATTTATGTCCCTCGGCGGCTTGTACTTTTACCCATACGCCGCTGACTTCATCCAAGGTCACGGCATCTTCGCTGCGGTTGGCGGCGGGCTCGAGATCAACCCGGGAAACGATCAGGATCTTGTCCAGTTCGGCGGTGTTTTGCAACAGCTCCAGCCATTCACGGTCAGCATAGATGGTCAGCCAGGCGCCCAGTGAATGGCCAATGATTTTTTGGCCGCGGGCTTCTTCCATGGCTTTGCTGGCTACTTCCCGCACCTGTAGGATGCGGTCGATTTTGTCTTCCAGTTTTTTATCCTGATACTCGCCGCTGGTTTGTGGCCAAGTTAATAATTGTACGCTGAGTGGATCGTTTTCCTTACGGATATAGGACCAGATCTCTTCACAGCTGAAGGCCAAAATCGGGGCCAGGATGACTACCAGGTCATTGATCAGCCGATGGAGAACGGTTTGGGACGCCCGGCGGGCGGGGTCATTTTTGTCGTTGCAATAGAGCCGGTCTTTGATTATATCAAAGTAAATGCTGCTCAAATCGACGGTACAGAATTTATGCACGGTATGGAATACGACATGGAACTCATAATCGGCATAAGCGCGGGTGACCCGCTGTACGACCTGCTCCAGCTTGAGCAGCGCCCATTTGTCGAGCTCGCCCAATTGTTCATAAGCTACGCTGTCTTTTTCGGGATCAAAGTCATAGATGTTGCCCAGGATGAAGCGGCAGGTGTTTCTGATTTTGCGGTACGCTTCACTGGATTGTTTGATTATATTGCTGGATACGGAAATATCGTTGCGGTAATCAGCCGATGATACCCACAGGCGCAGGATGTCGGCGCCCATTTCCTTGATCATTTTCAGCGGATCGACCACGTTGCCCAGCGATTTGGACATTTTATGGCCTTTTTCATCGACCACAAATCCGTGGGTGAGTACTTTTTTATAGGGTGCCACGCCGCGCACCGCTACCGCGGTGGACAGGGAGGAGTTGAACCAGCCGCGATGCTGGTCGCTGCCCTCCAGATAAAGATCGCATGGCCATTTTAATTCCGGTCTGGTTTCCAGCACCGCCATATGGGACGATCCGGAATCAAACCAGACATCCATGATGTCAGTTTCTTTGCTGAATTTCTGCCCGCCGCACTGCGGACATACGCAGCCTGGCGGCAGCAGTTCCGCCGCATCCTTTATAAACCAGATGTCGGAACCGTGTTCGGCAAACAGGTTGCTGATGCGTTCAATGGTTTCATTGTTGACGATGGTCTCGCCGCAGCTGTCGCAATAGAAAATGGGGATCGGCACACCCCAGGTGCGCTGGCGGGAAATACACCAATCGCCGCGGTCACGGACCATGTTGTAGATGCGCTCCCGACCCCAGGAGGGGATCCATTGCACCTCGTCGATGGCCTGCAGAGCTTGCTTGCGGAAACCGTCAATGGAGGCAAACCACTGGTCAGTGGCGCGGTAGATGATGGGCTGCTTGCAGCGCCAGCAATAAGGGTACTGATGTTCATAACGCTCGGCTCTGAGCAGCATGCCTCTTTCCTGCAGTTCATCGATCACATTCTGATTGGCCTTGTGAACATACAAACCTTTGAATTTGCCCGCTTCTTCGGTGAAGCAGCCGCTGTTGTCGACCGGGGAAATAACCGGAAGCCCGTATTCGCGGCCGACATAAAAGTCGTCTTCGCCATGACCGGGTGCGGTATGAACGCAGCCGGTGCCGGCCTCCAGGGTTACATGACGGCCTAATATTACCAATGAATCGCGTTCCATGAAGGGATGGCGGCAGACCGCCCGTTCCAGTTCCTTACCACGGAATTCTTTGCAAATGGCAACATTGCTCCAGTTCAGCTGGGCGGTGACGCTTTCCAGCAGCCCTTTGGCCAGTACATATTTTTCGCCGTTTACTTCGGCCAGCACATATTCGTAATCCGGATGCAAGGAAATACCGGTATTGGCCGGCAACGTCCAGGGGGTGGTGGTCCAGATGATGACGAAGGCATCCTCGGGTACGACCCCTTTGCCGTCCTTGATTGGGAATTTAACGAAGATGGAGGGAGAAATCTTGTCATTATATTCGACTTCCGCCTCCGCCAGGGCGGTTTCACAGTCACCGCACCAATAAACTGGTTTCAATCCTTTATATATGTAGCCTTTATTGGCCATGGCTCCGAAAACCTTGATCTGCACGCTTTCAAATTTGGGATCCAGGGTCAGATAAGGATGATCCCAATCGCCGCTTACGCCCAGGCGTTGAAATTCTTCCTTCTGAATATCTACATATTTCATAGCGTAGTCATGACAATGGCGGCGGAATTCAACCACATCAGTGCGATGGCGGTCGATGCCCATGGCTTTGATCGCCTGCTGCTCAATGGGCAGGCCATGGGTATCCCAACCGGGTACATAGGGTGAATCGTAGCCCAGCATGGAATGCTGTTTTATAATGATATCCTTTAAAATTTTATTCAAGGTATGTCCCAGATGGATGTCGCCGTTGGCATAGGGAGGTCCGTCATGGAGGATAAATTTCTCCTGCCCGCGGTTTTTCTCCTGGACCTGCTGATAAATATTTTTTTCCTGCCAGAATTTCAAAATCTCTGGTTCCCGGCTGGGCAGGTTAGCCCGCATGGGGAACTCGGTACGGGGTAAATTAAGGGTTTCATCGTATTTTCCTTTGGCCATTGTCGTAACCACCTCATCATATTTTCTAAAACGGTGTGCTATAATTAATAAAAAACCTCTCATCCCGCAGACGAAAGGGCCTCAACTATCAGCTGCCGCTCTTTTCAGCATAATGGTCTTTAAAACGTAATACATTTTAGCATATAGACCGCCACATAACAACTATAGCAGTTATTGGTACCATTTTCTCCGGGTTATTTTTCGATAAATTTTTTCAAAACATTCTATAAAATTAGAGGAAAATCAAACCACTATAAAGAATTTACAGGTCAATTGATAGTACTGGAGTGATCAGCTTTATGAATAAAGTTCTGTATGGCAGCAAACGTAAAATGCGGATCAGAGTATGTATGCGGGCTGGGATAGGCGGTGCTGTGCTGGGGGTAATGATTGGCACGTTCATTAAACTTAATCCTGCCATTAATCCCGTTGTCTTAGCTTTGCTCATCGGCGGGGTGGGCGGCTTTTTTATCGGCCTGTGGTCATCATCGGAAAATATTAGCGAATTTGCCGAACCGGCTGAAAAGCTGGCTAATTTCGCGCAGACGGTTGCCGACGGTGATCTGACCGGCAGGATCGAGGATTTTCACAGCGGCTATATGGGTAATCTGGCCGAATCCATCAATAATATGACCAATCGCCTTAAAAGTTTAATCAGTGAAACCAATATAATTAGCCGCCAGGTTTATGATTCTTCGGGAAAACTATTGCATTTGTCCAAAGTAAACAGTTCTGCCGCCCGGGAAGTTTCCATGGCGATCAGCAGTATTGCCAGCGGGGCTGATCAGCAGGCAGCATCGACCCAGAACACCACTCATCTGATCACGAATCTGGCCGATACGTTTGCCTCCATTGCTGAAAATACGCAAAAATGTGTGCAGACTTCGGTCAAGACCCGCCAGGCGGTACAGGGTGGGGTGGATGCGGTTGACCTGCAGAACCGCCGCATGAATGAAAGCCGGCAGGCACTGGAGGCCGTCAGTAATGCGGTGGCCATGCTGGATGAAAATTCCGCCCGTATCGAAGAAATCGTGGCCGTAATCCGGGGTATTGCTGACCAAACCAATCTGCTGTCATTAAACGCTGCTATTGAAGCGGCACGGGCTGGTGAACACGGGCGCGGGTTTGCAGTGGTGGCCGAAGAGGTAAGAAAGCTGGCCGAACAATCGGAAAAATCCGCCAGCGAAATTGCGGTTTTGATCAAGCAGATGCAGAACAATACCCGTCAGGTGGTAGATGAAATGGAGATCACCAAAAATGTATATGTACAACAGACCAAAGCCATCGAATCCACCAATAGTGTATTCCAGACCATCGTCGCGGAAGTCGGCAATATTGATAATGAAGTAATTGAAATTTCGGCGGCAACCGAGGAAATGTCCGCCTCCACCAGTGACCTGGTAGTAGCGGTAAAATCCATTTCCCTTATTGCCAAACAGATCGCCCTTAGTTCCGTAGAAGTTAGCAAGCAGACCCAAAGGCAGGAAGACTCCCTGCAGGAAGCCGTCTCAGAATTTGAAACGCTGCGCGACAACATCGTCAATATAGATAAACTGGCGGCCAGCTTTAAAATTTAACCGTCCCCCTGTTTGTTTATCTGGCCATCAGCACCTTGCCGAGGAATTCCTTGGTGCGTACTTGCCGAGGATGGATGATAACGTCTTCGGCATGGCCTTCTTCAACGATCAAGCCTTCATCCATGAAAATGACCCGGTCGGCCACCTCACGGGCAAAGCCGATTTCATGGGTTACCACCATGGTCATGTGTTCATTGGCCAGGTCCTTCATAACCTGCAGCACCTCCCCGGTCAGTTCCGGAAAATTATATAAGTTTAGTGACCTGTCGTTTGAGTTATTCTTGAGTTATTTGGTTGCCAAAATACAGCAAAACCACCATGGTAATATCGTCAGATGGTATGGCTCCGTTTACGAATTGATAGACCGACTGCAAGGCTTCATTCATCTGTTCGCGGGCACTCTTGCCGGCCAGGCCGGAAAAGACCTTTTCCAATCTGGCTTCACCAAACAGCTCTCCTGCCTCGTTCATAGCCTCAGTGACCCCATCCGTATACATGATCAGACTGTCTCCCGCATTTAAAACCAAGCGGGCACAAGTATAGGGATTTTCTTCCATGACCCCCAGCGCCATCCCCGGCAAACGCGGCAGCATTTCCACCAAGCCGTCCTGTCGCAGCAGGTAAGGCCGGTTATGCCCGCCGTTGCTATATACTATTTCTCCGCTGGAGATGGTTAAAATCCCTAGAAATTCGGTTACAAACATACCGGAATCATTGTCTTCGCATAGTTCATTATTGACCGCATACAGGATCTCATCAGGCTGCAGCTTGATATCAGCTTTGGCTTTAATCAGTGTCTTGGTCACCGCCATAAACAGCGAAGCAGGTACGCCCTTGCCGGAAACATCCCCGATCGTAAAACAGAGATGATCATCGTCCAGCAAGAAATAATCATACAGGTCACCGCCTACTTCCCGAGCCGGTTCCAACACGGCATACAGATCAAACTCGGGACGACCGGGAAAAGCCGGAAACAGCTTGGGAACGATACTCATTTGGATCTCGCGGGCAACCGTCAGTTCACCTTCAATCAGATCCTTTTGACGTTGGGTTTCTTTTTCGCGCACCAGGTTGTTGCTGATGAAGGCAAAGATTCCCATGCCCAGGGCGTTGGTACAGATCATCGGCAGGCTGACGTTAACAATAATGGGGTAGATTACGGAAAAAGGCCTTACCACAGCCAGGTTCAGTCCCATATGAAATGCTTCAAAAAGAGCTACGAAGATGACCGCGGACTTGATGTTTATAAAGGAATTCTTGCGTAAGCAATAGAACACTCCCCCTGCCAGACCGGCCAGAATGGTGGAAACTGAACAGGGCAGTGCGGTTATTCCGCCCATGCTGTAGCGATGAATACCCCCAATCAGGCCGGCGCCGAAGCCCACCAATGGACCGCCGATAATTCCGGCAATGATTGGCCCCAGATCGCGGATATTGGCAATCGCACCCATAATATCAATCCCGCTCAAGGTCCCGTATATGGAAAAGGTACCAAACACCAGGATCAGGCAAACCTGCTGCCCCAGGCTCATTTTTTGTTTATTCATCATGGCTGAATAGACTCTGGTTCTGGTCATTACATAGGCCAGCACCATGATTACCGCCATGTTTTTAATCAGGTTGATCAGCAGATCAATGATGTCATTAATTATAATCACCTTCCTGGCAGACATCGTTTATCAAGGCATCTGTCGCCGCCCCTAAACCCGTTACCCAGGCAAAAAAGCGCATTCACAAGCGAAACGGGGTATGTAATTCATTTGAAAAACCGCCGATACACTTAAGACGTTTCTTTTTTCGAAGCTTTTCAGCCGGACGCTAAAAACTGCCCAGGGCTTCCCCGGGCGTGGCAAAGATCGGAAAAATACTGGAGAATCCAGCAATATCGAACACTTCTTTTACGTTTTCAGTGAGTGCTGACAGAACCACCCTGCCCCCATTGGCCTTGCTCTTTTTGGCGGCCATCAACAGCACCCTCAGTCCGGCACTGCTGATATAGTCCATGGCCGTGAAGTCGAACAGGAAGTTGGTTTCACCTGCTTCCAGCAACGCAGTGATTTTTTTCTCCAGCATTCCGGAGTTGCTCGAATCAAGTCGGCCCTCAATCATGACGATGGTGGCCTGGTCTTTTTTGCTGTCTTTTATATGCACAAAAAATTCCTCCTTTAACTAATACCTGACTTATGCCAGTTTGATATGTTTACGCATCACCAGAACATTGTGGTCGTTTTCCCAGCAGTATTCGATTTCATCCATCATCTGACGAACCAGATGAATCCCCAGCCCGCCAATGGAACGCGCCTCAATATCCTGCCCGGTGTCCGGCGGTTCAATCTCCAGGGGATTGAAGGGAAAGGCGTCATCGCGAATCTCAACGATTAAATCTTTTCCGTTTTTCAGCTCCAGTTTTACGGTCAGTTCATTTTCACCGCCCTGAGGGTAACCATAATTAATGGTATTGGTCAGCAGTTCCTCCAGAGCCAGATTAACCTGAAAGACGACCTTGGGAGGCAAACCATTCTCCTCGCCGAAAACCTCGACTGCTTCAGCCAGCAATTGAATCTCGGCCAGATCATTCTTTAATCGAAATTCCATTGACTGTCCCCCCCTGAATCACAAAAATCAATATTAATAGTTTATTTTGACATTCAAGGGGATTATCCTTTAACTTCTTTTAAAATTGAAGGAAATTCTGGTTAGTTTGTCAAAGCATATGTTGTTGAAGTGTAATTCTATAACTAGGGGGAGATTTTTTTGGGTAATTTTGATGAAAGCCTGCGGATAACCGTCCCCAACAATCTGCGATATCTGCCGCTGATCTTGGATAGTACGGCGGCTTTTGCAGAGATGCTCGGGTTTGATGATAAGCAGATTAATGAAGTAACTTTGGGAGTAGAAGAAGCGGTGGTAAATGTAATCGACCATGCTTTTGCTGAAGGTGAACAAGCCAGCTTTGAGCTGATCTTTCAGCAGGTTCCCCTCGGAATGCAAGTCCTAATCAAAGATCAGGGGATGCCTTTTGACCCCCATGAACTGGCGAGAATGGCGGAAATGGATTCTTTCCGGGAAGATACCCGGGGGCTGGGCTTGCACCTGATGTACCGTTTCATGGATGAAGTATCCTTTGTCAATCTGGGCAAGAACGGCAAGGAAACGCGTCTGCTAAAATATCTGGGCAGGGTTCCTGAGGCGATGGATTCGCCTCCGCCTGAGGCTGAACAACACCCGGAAAATATTCCCGCTTACCAGATACGGCGCATGCTGCCCCATGAAGCGGTGGAAGTATCGAAATGCGCCTACATGTCCTACGGCTATACTTATTCAAATGAACACGTGTATTATCCGGAGCGTTTGCGGCAGTTGAATGAAGAAGGCAAAATGGTGTCGCTGGTGGCGGTCAGTGACAGCGGGGAGATCATTGGCCATGTCGCCCTGATCTTTGATGACAGCGACCCGCTGGTGCCGGTCTCCGACGATGCTTTTGTAAAGCCTCAATACCGCGGTTCAGGATGCTTGAATGATTTGGGCCGGGCTTTGATCGGCTGGGCCGTCGACAATGGTATTTTAGGCAGTTATGCCCTGGCGGTGACCAGTCATCCCTATTCCCAGAAGGTGGCATCAAAATGGGGATACAATGATACGGCCATCTTTATTTCCATCGATACGCCTTTTGCTTTCAAGGCCATTAAAGAAGAAGCCGGTCAGCGAGAAAGCGAATCGCTGTTGTTCGTTTATTTTCGTCCTCCCCAGGATGTGAAAATTTATGCGCCTTGCCATCATGCCGGGATGATCACCCAAATCTACCAGCATCAAGGGGTACAAGCTACCATTTTATCCCCTGCCTCTGACCTGCAGCTGCCCGACCAGGAGCCGATTATTGAAGTCAAATACGATCCCTGTATTATTGCCTATATAAAAGTAAAACAATACGGCCGCAATGTAACCGGCGAGGTCAGCCGCATATTAAAGGGTTTGTGTATCCAGAGAACCGAAACGATCTACCTCTATCTGCCTCTCAACAGCCCCTATACTTGCCTGCTGACGCATGAATTCGAAACGCTGGGCTTTTTCTTTGCAGGTATTATCCCCGGATCCGAAGGCCGAAATTTGCTCATTCTCCAATATCTGAATAATCAGGTTATTGATTACAGTCAGATCTGTATCAATTCAGCCATCGGACAAAAAGTCCTGGATTACATCAAGCAACACGATCCCAATCAGCGGGTGCAATCAGAGTAGCCAAGCATAACAAGATAACAGAAAGGGTGAAGTGCTTTTGTCATCAATCAGCCAGCGCCTGTCGCTCCAGTCCGGTGACCGGCACCGTTTGCAGCTGATGATTCCGGTTTTCTTCTCTCTGGGCATGGGAGAAGTGTTGGGAATCAGCTCCGCCACCTCCATCTTCAATATCCGCTATGGCGTAGAATACCTGCCGCTCATGTATGTGCTGGAGGCAGCCGGCCTTTTACTGGCCTCCCTGGCTATCGCCGATATGTCAGGGAGGATGAAGCGGGCTCGCTTTTTACGGGTGGCCTACGGGATCATGGCCGGTTTGATTTTGATCAATGGATTGGTGCTGCTATTGGTCAAGCTTAACGGTGGGGCTCCGGGAGCACTTTTCTATCCTTTCCTGCTGGTCAGTTCAATGGTGGTCTTTTTTCAGCTTACCCCCCTGATCTGGCTGGTAGCGGTAGATATCTGCCCCACCCAGCAGGCCAAGCGCCTGTTTCCCATCCTGGCAGGCTCCAGTACGATTGGCTGCATTATCGCCGGAGTCGTCGCCAAAGGATTGGCCCCGGCCGGAGTGGAGATCATCTATTGCCTATGGGCCTTCTTTTTGTTGGCAGGAGGTTATTTTTTAAGCCGGACCATTCAATACTATATTGTTCCGGTCAACCTGACCGAAGCAGAAGAGAGCGCCGATTTAAAGGACAGTATCAAAAGCGTTTACCAATCGCGCTTTTTACTGAGCATGCTGGGCCTGCTGACCTTTATTATGGTCCTCAACTTCGTGATGGACTACCAGTTCAATACCGTAGCCCGGCTGGCTTACCACAATGAGGCCGACCTGGCCGGATTCCTGGCCGTATTTTTAGCAATATCAAATCTGGTAGCGGTCGTCATTGAACTGGGCTTCCTGAGCCGGATCATGGCGGCACTGGGCGTAGGCAACATCATTTTGCTGGTGACCATCGGCTTGGGCAGCTGTTTTCTGCTGATGGTCTTCCTGGGGACGGGTCCGCTGGCGCTGGGCACTGTTTTTATGGGCTACCTGGTGACCAAGATCATGGTAAACGTACTGGGCGAGCCATCGTATCAGCTGTTGTTTAAAGTCGTCCCGGCTAAAGAACGAGACGGAGTGCGTTTCCTGGTGGAGGCCCTGTTTATTCTGGGCGGCATGCTGGGCGGAGCTGCCCTGTCGGCACTGCATTCCCAAGGACTCCTCTCTTTGCAGACGGTCTCCGCGCTGGCGCTGCTGCTGGCGTTTATTACCATTTATATCGCCTGGCAGACGCGGGCCATGTATCTGAACGAATTAATTAAATCAATCGCCCAGGGATTTCAGGAACTCAAAGAAAATGGCTCCTCCCTGCTGGGTAATCTGGTTCCGGCCGGTTTTTTGACCCGCCTGCTGACCTTTTTGCACTATCCCGATGATCGCATCCGCGGATTGGTGATGGAGATCATGGGACAAATCGACCCCGGCCGTTTGCAGCCGTGGATCAATGATTTACTGCAGGATCCCAATGCCGAGGTGCGCAGCCAGGCGCTCAAATACTGTGCCCGCATGGAAACGAGCCATTACCGGCGGGATCTGGTGCTGGCTGCCTGTACGGATGACAACCCGGAGGTACGCTCAGCTGCGCTCCCCCTGGTGATGACCCTCGATAATAGCAGCACCCTGCTGGATGCGGCACTCTTCGATTCCAATCCGTTGGTAGTGGCGCAGGCGGTTAAAACGCTCTGTGCCAGCCCGACTCCCGCTGACCCCGAAAAAATTCGTGCGACTGTGCAGCGCTGTCTGGAAGGCCCCCCCGCATCGGCAGCCATGATCTGCGAGGCCATCGGCACGGCTGGTTTAACCGAATTTGCCCCGCATTTGCTGGCTTTACTGGAGGCTGAGCCCAGTTTACAGGCGGCCGCCTGTGAGGCGCTGGGCAAGCTGCAATATCTGGATGCCATCCCCCCCATCATTGCCTTGTATGCAGAATCTGACCGGGCATTTCAGCAAATTGCCGATCAAGCTCTTCAAAATATGGGGGAAGCTGCGATTGAAGTATTGTGGCATGAGTTACCACTCTACCGTGATCTGCACTCCTGGCTGGCGGTTATCAAAGCTGCCGCTGCCTGCCCGGCCACGGAAAAGTACAGCCGACTGTTGGTGGACAGCTGCCTAATACAGTTGGATCAGTTGAATCGTTTTGCCCGCCTGCCAGTGTGGCTGGCAGCAGCCCATCTGCCCGAACTGGCCGGGCTGGCCAAACAGCGCTGTCAGGAGATCCAGGAGCTGCAGATGGAAGCTTGCTGGTCAGTGATGGGCGGCTTGTATGACGCTTTTGTGATTGAACGGGTAAAAGCAGCCAGCCAACAATTCGATCCTGAGCTGAAAGATACTTCCCTGGAAATCTTGTCGGAAGGGTTGGTGGACCGCAGACTGGCACGAGCCATGCTGGAAGTTATCAACCGGCCGCCGGATCGACAGCCGGCTGCCAAATCTGCCGAGGGAAAAGAATTTTTACAGGAAGCCCGCAGCTGGCGTGATGACTGGCTGAGTGAAATCGCCGAAGCGGCATGTTCCAGGCTGGAAGGAGGAAATGAAGTGGACGAGCAAGAGATGCTAAGTCGGTTGGACAAGGTTCTGCTGCTGAAAAGACATGAACTATTTTCTTGTTTGCAATTGGATGAATTGGGACATGTCGCCCGGGTCGCCCGGCAGGAAATTTATGAAGAAAACTCCGTGTTGATGGAGGAGGGGCAACCCAACACCAGGCTTTATTTGATTATAAAAGGAAAGGTTGAGTTGAGTGCACACTCCCTG
>ERZ764778.456-NODE-456-length-49287-cov-18.461834_pt1 | contig 49287 bp, 39 predicted proteins | sample MGYA00374951_ERZ764778 | MGnify/ENA primary metagenome ERZ764778 (study PRJEB28918, sample SAMN05720193) | bioreactor metagenome | isolation source: Anaerobic biogas reactor | place: USA:Washington, USA | collected 2015-08-08 ...
GATCAGGGCGCTGGAGACAGTGAAGCCCAGCAGGTTGTCGTTGAGCGAGTACACGCCTCGCAGAGCTTCCGTCGTGCCCGAGATCACCGCCGTATCGAACCCGAACAGAAACGACCCCAACGCCGCGATGATGGAACTGGTCAGCAGCATCGCGCCGCCATGTGTTTCCTTCGTACCGCTCTCGCTGGTCATATCCATATCACGTGGCCTCGCGTTTGTAGTAGTGGCCTAATTGAACTCCGCCCGTACCGTTACAAGCCCCCACGCGGGCACGTCAATGGGCCCATCCACGAGCTCGCCCGCCTGCTCGCTCGTATCGCTCAGGAAGACAGTCTTTGGTTGAACGCGGCCCCACGTCAGACGGGCGGATCGCGCTTCGCCTGCAGCGCCGAACAGACGAACGATCAGAGCGCGGCCGTCGTCGCTGGGTTTGACGGCCGTCACGAGACAATCGCTCGGCTCGACGTTCAGCAGGGACTTCGCGGGCGGCGGGCCTTGCGCACGTACAGCCAGGAGCGGCTGGCTGAAACCGGTGGCAAAACGCGACGCCTCGGCCGGATCGCGACGGCGGTGAGGCCGCAGAACGAATCGGAACACGGTCGGGCCCTCCTGGTAGGCGCGGTAGTTGGTGCCCCAGTGATTGTTCATGGCCCAGGAATAGACCTTCTGCGTCGGCTCCACATGACGCCGCCAGACGTTCGGATCGGTCTGCGAGTTGAGCAGTGTGGCGGTGATGCCTCCCACCTGCACGAGCGGCGCATCGAGCGTCACCCAGGTGATGCCGCGCTCGGCGTTGGAGACATCCGCCCAGCGCCCTACAGTGAACCAGTTCTTGCACGCGCTGGGCATCTGGTCGATCTCCGGACGCATCACCCCCAGCGGGATATCGAGGAGCACTTCCCCATTGGGCACGGCGAAAGGAAAGGCGAAGTTCACACTCTCCTTGCCCTCATTCGCGTGGTAGCTCTTCGCCTGCAGCCGCTCTTTATCCACCGTGTTGATAAGCTCGACATAGTCACACCCGGCCGCCACGCGCAGCTCCCGCACGAGCTTCCGGCAGCCCGGCGCCGCCGACTCGATCACAAGCGACGCAACCAACGGGCCCCTCTCACCAACGCGAATCGTCACGGGCCCATTGCGCTGAAGGTCCTTCGGATTGTCGCCGATGAGATATAGGTAGTCGTTCAGAGCCTCGCCGTCGCTGATGTCGGCGAAGTTGCCCGTGTGGCCCTCGGCCGTCAATTCAACGATGCCGCCAGTCTTCTCGTCGACCCGCAGACGAATGGCACTGTTGTCCAGAGTCGCGTCCCCCGCGACGGCCCGCCCCTCGACATGAGCGGCACCGGAAACCACGGCATACCGACGGGCAGCGAAAGGTGGTACATCGCGCGCCAGGAAGACAAGATCGCCCGATGCCAGTCGCTGCGACGGGACCGGCCGACCCGCCTCGTCGGTGACGCGATCGCCGCCACCGGAGACTTCCTTCGACAGAGTCACCAGCTCCGTACGCGGCCAGGAAAGCGTATTGAAGACATCCACCATCCCCGCCGCTGCGCCTGAAGCGGTGCGTTCGCCTCCAAGGGAGGCCGCCAACAACTCGCGCGATTGCCGGTCCGCCGACTCGGCGTAGCTTCGTTTGATGTCCCACTGTTCGAGCGTCTCTTTCCGCTGCGGCTCGCTCACGCTGCACCAGGCGCCCCACGTGTGCTCGGAGTACAACAGCACCTTGTTCCACGCCTCTTCGAAGGCCGCTGCCGAATACGCGGACGGATGCAACATCGCAAAAAGCGTCTCGGCCTGCGTAAGCCGGTCGGAGCTGGCGCGGTTCATCGCGGTCTCCAAAGCGGACGAGCCGGCGCCGTCCTCCCAGTACGGGGTCCAGTCCCCTCGCACAACGGGCAGCCTGTCGCCGTAGCGTTGCTCGAACGCCCGAAATGCCTCGCTCGCACCCGAGATGACAAAGCGAGGCCAGGCGTACTTGGCGTTCCAATCGCGGACAAATTCGCAGATGGCTGGGTCCGGCACCGCATTGTCGCCGTGGCCCGCCCAACGCACATAGGCGATGTCGAACGGATAGCCGCGTTGCTCCAGCCCGTCGGAGAAGTCCTCGACCAGCCGTGGCGACATCTTCCCGTAGCGGTGCGACATCGCGTAGCCCCAGAATGGAATCCAGACAAGAACCTTCGACCTCTCATCGGGGCCCACCCAATAGAATGGCTTGTTCTCCCATTCGCGCAGGATGGTGCCGATGCGGTCGAAGTAGTTCGGCGCCACGGAGAAATAGCGGATTCCCGCCTGGGCCATTGCGGTGACCGTGCCCCACGTGTACCCCGGGACATCCGAGATCATCGCCGCGTCGATCGGAACGCCGGTCTGCTCGGCCAGCTCCATGGCATACTTGAACAGGCGGACCAGCTCCTCCGCCCGGCACAGCCCGGTCAGCTCATTGAGGTACATGCCGTTGAGCACGACCTGTCCATTCCTGACCGCATCGAGGAACTCCGCGCGCTGCCGGTCGTCGAGACGGCGCAGATACAGGTCCGCCGCCCAGAGCACCTCGACGTTCCACACGAAACGAGACCCTTCGGGATAGCCGGCCGTTCGCTTGGCGGCGGCGATCCCATCGAGGAGATTCTGTACCTGTCTGGCCTCGATGGCGGTCTGAATCTCGGTATAGCCGATGTCGGTGTGCGAATGCGGCGTGATATACACCGTCAGCTTCCTCACCGGCTTCAACGTCACCTCTCGCGTCGCGACGTGGCAATAATTCACGATAACCGTCACGAAGTCCTTCGTCTCCGCTTCGACCGCATCAACCATCAGTTCCACTTCCTGCGCTCCCCGAACCAGACGCAGGGACTTTGCAGGTCCGTGCATAAGGCGCACCACGGCGTCGGTGTCCTCGCCGAAATGTCGCACGGTCACCAGGAGTGGCTGGAACATTCGTCCGTTCTGCTCCTGCAACGCGCGCACCGGCTTGACTGACTCCAGAAACGTTCGCGACTGCACCTGACACGGTTCGGCGCCAGGCGGCACCGTCAGCCCGAGGGAATCGTAGAGCAGCCAACTGCCGCTCAGCGTGGTGACGCGGACTTCGTTGTCGCCTCTCTTGAGCAGGTCCGCCGGGAAGGCGACCGCGAATTTGTGCTCCCGGCCCTTTTCCGGACGGCCGAACACGGAGGCATCTCCCGCACCATTGGGCAGGGACTGCTCGAACGCCTGCCCGTTCACCTCCACGAGCAACTTGGGCGGACCGGCGCTATGGGTGTCGATCAGATCGAACAGGAGCCGGCATTCACCGCTTGCCGGCAGCGTCCTCAAACCGAAGAGCACGACAAAGGTATGCGGGCGAGCGCCCGCCCAGCCATCCGCCGGGCCGGGCTGCACGTACGGCCAGTCTTTCTTCGGCTCGGAAGCCCCGACCACGAAGAACGCATCGTCCTCGAACTGCGCATAGCCGCCCGGCGCCAGGGCGAACTCCGCGTTGTCATCATCGGCCCGGCCGATATCCCAAAGCGCGACAGAGGAATCGCCCGAGGCGTCCTGCTGCTGTTCGGCCCAGGCAAGCAACTCGACAATGGCCATTCCGAGAACGCCCGCTGAGCCGCGGTATTGCTTCGAGCCTCGCGGCTGATTGTCGCGCGACCACCACTCATAGAAGTCGCCATGCCGGAGCACCCTTGTTACCATCGGCGTCAGTTCCCGGTAGGCCTCCGCGACGAATCCATTACGAATCAACTGCCGGATCATCCGCCCGCCGAACCAGCACCAGTCGCCGCCGTTTTGGTAGGAGTACGGCCCCATGGCAGGATTCTTGAAACTGCCGTCGGGATAGACCGGGTAAAGCGTCAGCCCGATCGACCCGGCGCCGGCACGTCGAACGTTGTCCATCATCTGCCGAAGCGAATCGGCGATTTCGTCCCGCGTCAGCAGTCCCGCTTCGATGGCGACCGCCGTACCGCCGTGGTAGTAGACTGCCGCCTCATCAAAAGCGATCGGGAATGGCGACCCTTCCAGATAGACATGGGGACGGAACTTGCGCCGGTCCGGGTCCCATAGATGCTTGCGCACGTTCGCTCGCAGATCGTCTCGCACCTTGTGCCAGCGTGCCGCCTGCGGCTCGGTCTTTCCGGCCAGCGAGAGGTAATCGTCGATAGCCACAAGGAACATGGCGTTGTCATAGATGTCGATGGCGCGATGGGAATTCTCGTCGAGCTCCACGCCCCACTCGTGCTCGGGTTGCACGTCACCCCAGTCGGCGGTAGTAGCGCCCCACACCAGACCATGCTGGGCATCGAATCGGTGGGCGAGCACGTACTCCAGCGTGCGGACCAGGCGATCGCGAACCGATACGCCGTCCACCTTCTCGTTGAGAATGGAAGAATCCCCCGTAACGGCAACGTATTTCCGCACGGCCTGAACCAGCGAGGATTCCTGATCGGTCTCCACGGTATTCTTGTGCGCGAGCAGCTCCGGCGCCAGAGGCGACCGGCGGTACTTGTAGGCGATGTTGCCCTGGGCCTTTGGGATATACCCGTCCACGATATCACCCTGCGGCCCTTGGAATCGGAAGAAGGTCAACAGGGCCTCGCGGACCGGCTCCGGATCGTTCACCTGGAGCGACAGCTCGATGAAGGTGTTCAGATCGCGGATCCACACCTCGCCATATCCGCTGCCGGCGGTGAATCCGGTCTTCAGCAGGCTCCTGGCCTTGTCCAGCACCAGCGGCAGATTCGGGTCGGTCAGGATTGGCCGGGCCACGGAGGCCGATTGAAACGATGGAATGCTGGAATGTCCGAATGACAGGTCTGTTGCCGGCCCTGCCGCCAGTATTCCAATACTGCCGTATTCCAGAATTGCAAGCAGGACGAAAGAACGATGAAGTGCGCCAGACATCTTTAGACCCTCGGGGTTTACTGTTTGCGATTGACCATCTACAATTCTGCTCAGCGACAGCCAGATAGTAAATCGTAAATGGTGAATTGTAAATGGTAAGCCCATGACCCCAAGACAAAGAGTCCTGGCCGCACTGAATCACGTCGAACCCGATCGCGTCCCGATCGATCTGTCCGGACATCGCTCCTCGGGCATCGCCGCGATGACGTACCCCAGGCTGCGTAGATACCTCGGCCTCGAAGCGAGGCCCGTTCGCGTCTATGACGTGATCCAGCAACTCGCGATCGTCGACGATGACGTACTCGATCGCTTCGGCGTCGATTGCATCGAGATGGGACGAGGCTTTGCCCTTGCCGACGACGACTGGAAGCCCTGGACCCTTCCCGACGGTACGGACTGCCTCATCCCCGCCTGGACCCGCATGGAACGCTGGTCCGATCGCTGGGTCATCCTCTCCGATTCCGGGACCGTTATCGCGCACATGCCCGACGGCACGTTGTACTTCGAACAGACGCACTTCCCGCTCGCCGAATCCGGCGACGACGGCATGCTCACCGACGCCTTCGGCGAATGTATGTGGACCACCGTGGCGTCTCCGCCCGGCCCGGTCGATTTGCAGGCCCTCCGCGAAGGGGCCAAGCGTTTCCGCGAGAGCACCGACCGGGCCATCATCGGTCTGTTCGGCGGCAATCTCTTCGAGACAGGCCAGTTCTTCTATCGGGCCGACAACTTCTTCATGCTGCTGGCCTCCGATCCTCCCAGGGCGCACCGGTTTCTGGACCGCCTGGTGGAAATCCATCTGGCCAATCTGGAGAGGTTCCTCGGCGCGGTCGGTTCGTCGATCGACATTGTCCTTTTCGGCGACGACCTCGGCATGCAGACAGGTCCCATGCTCAGTCCTCGCATGTACTGCGAGTTCTTCAAACCTCGCCACCAGATTCTCTGGAATCGCGCCAAGGAACTGGCCGACGTCAAGGTCATGCTCCACTGCTGCGGCGGCGTACGCGAGCTTCTTGCTCATCTCATCGAGGCGGGCCTGGACGCCATCAATCCCGTCCAGATCACCTGCTCAGGCATGGATGCGGCGGAATTGAAGGCGGAATTCGGGCGGGACCTGACCTTCTGGGGCGGCGGTTGCGACACGCGAGAGATTCTCACCGCGGCGCGCCCCCAGGAGGTGGCGGAGCACGTCAGGAATCAGGTTCGCACCCTCTCGCCGGGCGGCGGCTTCGTCTTCCAGCAGGTCCACAACATTCTCGCCAACGTCCCCGCGGAGAATGTCGTCGCCATGTTTGACGCCGTGAACGCAAACCGATGACGTCATGCCATCGGTACGTCTGGAGTCCCTGAAAGTAGACGGCATAGCGTGCAGGTATTGCGTCCTTGAAAGGGCATCTTGCTACCAAGATTATACCTTCGGATTTGTCGGAGCAAGATGGTATAAATGCGTTGGCTTATCGCGATGCAAACAAGCGTTAGGGAGTCTATAGCCATGACAAGATGGTTGGTCGCATCAGTGATGACATTTGTGATGTCTTGGAGTACCTCTGCGGTTTGTGCCCAGGTCGAGGAGGGGGCACAGTTCCTCGATGGAATTGGCGAGACCGCCCTGGTCGCCCGCTACCTATTCGATGGCACTGGCGAGGACTGGTCCAGGAATGCGCATCACGCCACCCTGCACGGAAGAGCGACCTATGTCGAGGACGAGCGGTTTGGCCGGGTTCTGTCTTTGCCCGGCGGCCGCAATGGGGGGCATGTGGAGATTCTGGGGCGAGCCCTAATGGGCGTAGAGAGCCTCACGGTGACCGGTTGGGTCAATGTCAGGAATTTGACGCCGTGGCAACGATTCTACGACCTGGGCTCGGGCAACGGTCGCTATCTCTATTGCACTCCTGTGGGCCAGGAACGATCTGATGGTTGTCGTGTCCGTATGACCGCCGCCGGGTATACGGCCGAAAAGGGCCCTGCCGCCTTCCGGGTGGCAACGGGACAATGGGTGCATCTGGCCACCGTGCTTGATGCCAGCACAAAGACGCTGAGCCTCTATGTCGATGGTGTCCGCGTCGGGCAGAGCCCCGGCGTAGACTGGACCATGACCGACATCCTCCATCGGGAGAATCCCTCAGAGAACCGTCTGTATATCGGCAAATCGCTCTATGATGGCGACGCCGACCTGGGCGGCAGGGTCTATGATGTGCGTTTCTACAGTATCGCGCTGACCGACCAGCAGATTGCCGTCATTCGCCGCAATGCCGTGTCCGAGGAGGCCGCAACCATCCCAGTCCCAGCCACAGAAAGGCCGGATGAACCCATCGCATCGGTCGCGGACACATCGAGCCCTTATGGGCCGCGATTGACTGCCGTACCGGATCTTGCCGCTGAGACAGTGGTCGGACGTCTGCCCCACCTGCCCGTCTACTTGCCGGCAGAGTACTCTGACGACGCCGATGGACCCAAAGTCCGTGTGGTTTGGCCTGCCCCCACCGATGCCCGCCAGGTGCAACAGCCGGGAGTCTACACCGTCACAGGCGCTGTGCCGGGTACCGCCTTCGCACCAAAGGCCGTGGTCACAGTCAAGCCGGCGCCCCCCAGCGAACCCCGGCCCGAGCAACAACTGGAGTCTTTCCCTTTGGGGCAGGTGCTCCTGAATCAGGATGACCAGGGACGCGACACCCCGTTTATCAAGAACCGTGACAAGTTCATCCTGACTCTGGCGCAGACGGATCCCAATCGTTTCCTCTATAATTTCCGTGACGCCTTCGGCCAGGAACAACCGGTCGCAGTGCGCCCCCTCGGTGGTTGGGACAGCCAAACCACCCGCCTGCGCGGTCATGCCAGCGGTCACTATCTTACGGCCATCGCTCAGGCCTACGCAGGCACCACCTATGACCAAGCCTTGCACGCCAATTTCTGCGCCAAAATGGACACCATGATCGACGTGCTCTACGACCTGTCACAGAAATCCGGCCGGCCCGCAACACCCGGAGGCCCCTGCAACGCCGATCCCACCCAGGTCCCACCCGGCCCAGGCAAAGAGGACTATGACTCCGACCTCGGTCGCGAAGGCATCCGCACGGACTACTGGAACTGGGGCGAAGGTTTCATCAGCGCCTATCCGCCCGACCAGTTCATCATGCTGGAGAAAGGGGCCACGTACGGAGCGCGGAACAACCAGGTATGGGCCCCCTACTACACGTTGCACAAGATCCTGGCAGGTCTGATGGACTGTTATGAGGTCGGGGACAATCCCAAGGCCCTGGAGATCGCCAAAGGCATGGGACTCTGGGTTTACGCGCGTCTGAAGCTGGTTCCGGCCGAGACGCGGATCCAGATGTGGAATCGCTACATCGCGGGGGAGTATGGCGGGATGAACGAGGCGATGGCACGCTTGTACCGCATTACCGGCGACGCGCGTTTCCTGACCGGTGCCCGGCTGTTTGACAATATCGATTTCTTCTTTGGCAGCGCCGAGCATGAGCACGGCCTGGCCTGCAACGTGGATACCCTGCGCGGCAAACATGCCAACCAACATATCCCGCAGATCACCGGCGCCCTGGAGACCTACAAGGGCACACGGGACCCGGCCTACTACCAGGTGGCCGCCAACTTCTGGCGGATCTGCACTCACGGCTATATGTACAGCATCGGCGGAGTCGCCGGGGCCAGGAATCCGAACAATGCCGAGTGCTTCACAGCACAGCCCAATACCCTTTTCGTCAACGGTTTTTCCGAGGGCGGCCAGAACGAGACCTGCGCCACGTACAACCTGCTCAAGCTCAGTCGCCAGTTGTTCCTGTTTGACCCGAACGCCCGGTTCATGGATTACTACGAACAAGCCCTGTACAACCACATCCTGGCCTCGGTCGACGAAGACAATCCCGGCAACACCTATCACGTCCCACTCCATCCCGGCGCCCGCAAACGCTTTGGCAATGCCCACATGGACGGATTCTCCTGCTGTAATGGGACGGCCCTGGAAAGCAACACCAAATTGCAGGACTCCATTTACTTCAGGAGCAAGGACAACGGGACCCTGTACGTCAATCTCTACATTCCTTCTACACTGACGTGGCCGCAGCGCCAGATTGAGATCCGACAAAGCACCAGCTTCCCCTATGCCGACACAACAAAGCTGACGTTGGCCGGTGAGGGGACCTTTGACATTCGCGTCCGTGTACCCAGGTGGGCCACAAACGGCTTCGACGTCAGGATCAATGGCCAGCAGCAGAAAGTGGACGCCATTCCCGGCACCTACCTGACGCTGAGCCGATCCTGGCAGGATGGCGACACCGTCGAGCTGAAGATGCCCTTTGACTTCCACCTCTGTCCGGTCATGGACAAGCCCAGTATCACCAGCATCTTCTATGGCCCGATCCTGTTGGCTGCTGAAGAGCCGGAACCCCGCACGACCTGGCGCAAAGCAACCTTACGCGCAGACGACCTGAGCCAGTCCATTGCGGGCGATCCGCGCACCCTTCGCTTCAACACCAACGGCGTGAATCTCAAACCCTTCTATGAAACGTACAGCCGTCATTCTGTGTATCTGGATGTGACTCTCGAGTGATGTCCTGATTGCGGATGGCGGGTCCCGGATTGTGGATTCGGCGACACAACGCAATCCGAAATTCGAAATCGCCAACGGTCAACACGGCTCTCGTCTGGCCGGTTTTGAATTTCGGGCATCGGAACATTCTTGCCTGTTTGGCGATTGGAGATTCGACATTCGTGTGGCACCGTCGCCCGCAACGACCAGGAAGCAGCGGATGCCGTGGCCTCAGTCTCCCCATCCCCGAACCGCCGCGCGCATGTTGTCGGCAGGAAGAGCGAGAACACGGAGGTTCCTCACCTGGATGGCCGCATCGAACGTGCCCGGCATCTCCCAGCCGAGATTCATGCTGGCAACCGCATATTCGGCGGGATCGGAGCTCTGCAGGTATCCTCTCTTGACCGCCTCCTGCAAGCCGTCCTTGATATGCGGCAGCAGATCTACACGCAGAGTGGTCCACCGGCCTTCTTTCAGCGACGTTGTGCCCGTCACCTTTCCGTCAAGCGTGTAGATGAACTTGCCCGTTGCATCGTCCTTGCCCGCATCCCTGGCCATATAGGCGGGCGGCACATCATATCGGCTGTCATAGAACGGCACGCCGAACCAGTAATAGCCACCACGGTCTTCGGACGTGGCATTGATGTTCTTGATGATGAAGAACATCTGAAATTGGGCTGCATGAAGCCCCGGGTCGGACTGATCCTCGGTCATGTGGTTCGTACAGTACAGCAGCCGCAGGCTGGCATCGAACTGGATCCGGTCCAGGCGATCGAGGGGAAAGAGATGGATCGCATCCTGCTCGATCAGAAGATGCGGCCAATTGTCACCAGGTCCTCGGACGTTCGCACCATACTCGAGCTTGCCGCGCAGCTCCAGAACCAAGTCCCGATTCGGGGAATTCGGCTCGCCGACGATCACCGTCTTCGCTGGGTTCTCGTAGCAGAAATCCCCATGACCGCTGCGCACGCACGGGGCGCCGGCCAGACTGTGTTTCGTCCCCCACTGGCACAGTCTCCAGACAGGGACATTGTCCACATCGTCAAGATGAAGAACCGCCTCAACGGAATGGCCCATCGAGGAGTCAGGGTAGCTCAGCAGAAAACCCCGCATGAACTGTAGATCGGCAAATAGAGCCACAGTGTCTGCTTCCTGCGCACCCTGCACAGCCAGACCGGCCGGCAGGATCACCAGAATGACGAGACTGGCGTGCACAAGGCCCCGCATGTTACCTGATCGATCTCTCACAACGTCCATCCTTCCCGGTACAGCGTCCGGGTGTACCGATGTGCCACCGGCCGATTCATCACCTGCCTGTTGGCCCATCGTATTCGATCTTCTACTGGTCCTGGCCGGGCACGCCACCATATCAAGACAGCGACACGCTCTGTATCTTACCACATTTTTGCCGTTCCGAAGCGTCTGGTCTCTGTAGCAACCGTCCTAAGGATTGTCGGATCATGCCGCGCCTGCTACATTGGATTCCTGACCATAAGGCCGAGCCTGTCGTGGGGAGCGGCCATGGAATCATGGATAGGAGGCGATGCGTATGGCACAGCAGAGAATTCCAGGCGGCAAGAGGGCAAGCCGGCAGGGTATATTCGTCGCGCTTCACGGCTCGCTGGTCGCTCTGGCGCTGCTGATCGCGTGTTCCTGTACCCCGCGCACCTCCATGCCCGCCCGGGGGATCGCACGCCTGACCGAATCGCTCCAGGTGGATGGCTCTCTGGATGAGCCTTGTTACAGACGAGTAGCCCCTGTAACGGATTTCAAGGTTGCGTCCCAGCCGGATGCGACGGCGCCGACGACCGAGACATGGCTCCAGTGGAACGAAGCTGGATTATGGTTCGCCTACGCCGCTCAGGACGTCGCCATCGTGGCAGCACCGCCTACCGGAGACGAACATGAGGTGGATGAACAGGATCGCATCGAGATCTTCTTGTGGCCGGAGAACTCGCAGAGCTACTTCTGCCTGGAGATCGCACCGGACGGCGCTGTTCACGACTATGCCGCACGCATCTATCGGCAGTTCGATGATTCCTGGACTCCTGTGGGGGCAGAATGGGCCGCCCGACGCACAACGAATGGCTACACCGTAGAGGGTTTCGTTCCCGCCGTCGCCCTGCACGCAATGGGCGTGCGATCCTGGAAGACCGGCACCCGGCTGCACGTGGGGCTCTATCGAGCGGATTTCCGCCCTGAGGCCCCGGAGGACCCAGTCTGGCTTACATGGGTAGAACCCAACCTGCCGAAGCCGGACTTCCACGTCCGCGCCACGTTCGCCCCTGTCATGTTGGCGCCCTGACGGCCATTGAGCCACAAAGCATGCCCAATCGTCAGGGCCTATTGTAACGGGATCGCGGCGATGAAGATCTGGTTGACGACGGTGCCGTCTCCTCGGTTCAGTTTTCGATTGAAGGCGATCCACTGGCCGTTGGGCGCCACGCAAAGGGCGTCGGGCGAACTGCCGGGATATAGCGTCGCGTCCGTGATGCGCTCCGACTGGCCGAACTGCGCATCGCCCTCGATCACGTTCGTCCGCCAGATCGAGTTGTCCGAGACGCAGTAGATGTAATCGCCCGAGGGATCCCACCACGGCTTGGTCGCGCCGGCCGCAAGTGATGTCGCCTGCACCGCATCGCCGCCCAGCGGGGAGATCAACTGAATCTGCCCGCCCCGCGTGAACGCGATCCGCGAGCCGTCCAGACTGCAACGAATGATCCCAGCGCAATCCGAGTCGCTCCACGTCAGGCGGCGCTGCACCGTGCCCAACGGCGGCATCGGGAACGTCGTCGCCGTTCCCTCCAACGGGCCATCCGGCCCGGCCACCGTGATGTCCTCCGGGATATCGACGATGTACACCTCGTTGCGAACCCCGCCGGCACTGGTCACCGTCTTGCCGATAAAGGCCCGCGCGCGTTGCCATGTCCCATCCTCTTTCTGATAGCCCTTCTCCCCCACCCACGAATCCTCCGACGCCTGGAAGATGTCGTCGCTGCCCGGCGTGATCTCCGCCTGCGGGATGACCTTCACCACCAGCACCGTGAAACCCACGCCGTCCTGGTTCCCAAGAGCCTCGTCCACCTCAACAGGGATGCCCAGCTTCGTCACGCCGATCGTTCGGAGGTTCTTGCCCAGGCCCTCCATGATCCGGTCGTTGTAGGTAAAGCCGATCCATTGTCCATCTCCGCTGGGCTCATGGCGATGCGTCCCGCCGCGAAGAGCGCCGGGGGTAAAGGGCTCGGTCACATCCCGGGCGTCGGCGATCACATAGTCCGCACCGCCCACGCTGCCGTCGGTCGGGCTGACCATCGCGCCGAACCGCGCGGTGCCGCCGTACTGCACACCGTCGATGCCGCGAATGGCAATCACCATGTCTTCGGCCGGGAAGTAGCTGACCGCCGCTGTGCCGGGGCCGAAGCCGCTGGTCGGATCGGGATTGGACGCGTTGTAGATCGTGACGACTTCCTGGCTCACGATGTTGACCTTCTCCAGCGTCAGCGTGTTTCCGATCCCGCCGGAGAAAGCCCGCGTGTCGTATGCGATCCAGCGGCAATCGGCAGACCAGTTGAGGTTGTTGTCCAACTGGTGATTCCAGTCCCCGTCAAACGTCAGTTGCCTCTCCTCCCAATAGGAGAGCGCGGTCGGTGCGGCCAGCAGGACAAACAGGAGAACGACGAGACCAGTCAGGATGAGCCTTTTCATAATCCGCTCCTTTGAGAAGTGATATGATCCGACACCTTGCACATGACCTCGCCCGGCTCACTGCCGAGCCGCGTTGTATTATCATGCCAGCCACCCCGTGTTCCTATTGTTTCTTTGGGATTTTATAGGACGACTGACCGGGTGCACCAAGCTCGCTCCGGCGCCAGAGAGGCTTCTTGGCCTCTGTTCAATCCAAGCCAATGGAAATAAGGGGCCACGCTTGCGACAGGACCCGGCACCGAGCGCGCAGTCTGGCGGGGCATGAGACCAAGCGAAGCGACCGGCATGGCCCTCCCCGCCGGGAGACGCGCCGGCAGGCCCGGAAGGACTCGAAGCTCGTCGGGTCGCCGTCGTCGGGGACCCGGGCTCTATCGTACGGCGAAGGTCGCCTGGACGGGTTGTGGGGCGCCGAGGTCCGTGCCGCGTTGGCCGGGCGAGCAACCGCCGACGGTGACTCTGAACTGGCCGGGTTCAAGCCGGCTGTCGCCGTTCTCATCGACGAGCGACATCATCTCCGGCGTGATCGTAAACGCCACCTCTCTGCGCTGCCCCGGCTTGAGGTGGACGCGACGAAACCCCTTCAGAGCAGAGATCGGCGTCCGGACGGATGCCTCGACGTCGGTCAGATAGAGCTGTACGACTTCGTCGCCGGCGACGTCGCCCACGTTCCTGACGGTGACGGTGGCACGCACCGTCTCACCCTGGCGCGGCTGCGTGTTGTCGAGCTTCAGGTCGCCGTACTCGAAGCGCGAGTAGCTCAGGCCGAACCCGAACGGATAGAGCGGCTCGGCGGTCATGTACCGATAGGTGCGTCCGACCATCGAGTAGTCGTCGTAAGGCGGCAACTGATCGGTCGATTTCGGGAAGGTCAGGGGCAGTCGGCCGGCCGGGGAGACATCGCCGAAGATCACATCCGCTACTGCTGCGCCGCCTTGCTCGCCCGGATACCAGACGTAGAGAATGGCGTCGGCCAGTTCGTGCACCTCGGGTATCGCCACGGGGCTGCCGCCGGTCAGGACGACGATGATGGGCTTGGTGTTGCCCTGACGCAGACGGCGCAGGAAGTTGACCTGGTTGGCCGGCAATCCGATGTTCTCACGATCTCCCTTGTGGGGTGAGGCAATCGCGGCGCCTTCCTCGCCTTCGAGCTGGGGCGAGTAGCCCATGACCACGATCATGGCGTCGGCCTCCTTGGCGTCGCCGCTCGTCCAGTCGATCGGGTTGACGTTCTCGCGGTCGAGCAGGAAGCCTTGCGTGTACCCGGCGAAGCTGCCGGGCTCGAGCTTGCCGGTGATGCCTTCGAGGATCGTCACCAGATTGTCGCTGACGCCGAAGTAATTGCCCAGCAGCACCTCGACGTTGGCGGCGCAGGGGCCGGTGACGTACAGCCGTTTGGCGTCCTTCTGCAGGGGCAGAACGCCTTTGGTGTTCTTGAGCATGACAATGGATTCGACGGCGGCCTTGCGCGCAAGTTGCTGATGTTCTTTGGAGCGGATGACATCCGTGGAGATCTTCGAGTACGGGTTCATCGCGGGCGGATCGAACATGCCGAGCTTGAACCGGGTCCGCAGCAGGATCGCCAGGACCTCGTCGATGGTCTGCTCGCTCACGAGGCCTTTCTCCACGGCTTCGATCAGATGGGGGAGGGTATTGCCGCAGTCGAGGCTGACGCCGCTGTTGACCGCCAGCGCTGCGGCTTCGGCGGGGGTCTCGACCACGTTATGGCCTTGGTAGAAGTCCACGATCGCCCAGCAATCGGACAGGATATGACCCTCGAAGCCCCACTGCTCGCGAAGGATCTTGTGCAGCAGGGTCTTGCTGCCGCAGCAGGGCTCTCCGTTGGTCCGGTTGTACGCGCACATCACCGCTTCGACGTTGGCATCGACCAGGGCTTTGAAGGCGGGCAGATACGTTTCGTACATGTCCTTGAGGCTGGCCTGCGCGTCGAACTCGTGCCGCAGGGCCTCGGGGCCGCTGTGGACGGCATAGTGCTTCGCGCAGGCGGCCGTCTTGAGATACCGGGGATCGTCGCCCTGGAGGCCTCTGACGAAGGCGGTCCCTATGACCGAGGTGAGATAGGGGTCCTCGCCGTAGGTCTCCTGGCCACGGCCCCAGCGCGGATCGCGGAAGATGTTGATGTTGGGCGTCCAGAAGGTCAGGCCACCGTAGCGCAGGCGGCGGTCCTTGTCGATGGCGGCCTGGTACATGGCCCGGGCCTCGTCCGAGATCGCGGAGGAGACTTCCAAGATCAGGTCGTCGTTGAAGGTCGCGGCCATGCCGATGGCCTGGGGAAACACCGTGGCCCGCCCCGCCCTGGCGACGCCGTGCAGGCACTCGTTCCACCAGTTGTAGGCGGGCACCCCCAGCCGCTCGATGGCCGGACTGTCGTGAGTCATCTGCGAGACCTTCTCGGCCAAGGTCATCCGACCAATCAGGTCCGCCACCCGTTCATCAGTGGGCAACTTCGGGTCCATGAACGGCATCTTCTCGGCCGACGAAGTGACATGGCTCTGCTCATGCCTGGCGCCTTCCCGGCACGAGGTTGCGCTCAGCAGGGCGACCGGCAGCAAGACGATGAACAGGTATGCGTTGTTCTTCATGGCTCCATCCTTTCATTTGCAGATCAAAAGGCAAGAAGCAAACATCAGAATAGCGGAATCCGCCTGCGGCGGATGACTTCCACATTCTTGCATTGTGCTCTTTGCTCTTTGCTTTGATCCGTTCGCTTCTACTCGGCGAGGATCTCGATGCCGCAGATCTGCGGGTTCTCGACGTTGGGGGTAAAGCCAATCTCCAACTGGCCGTTCTCCACCGGTACGCCCTTGTACTCCTTGACGAGGGGCTTGAGCGGACCGACGGTCTTGAACAGGTCGAGGTCCTCCAGCGTCTCCTGGCCCGGCACACTGACGGAAAAGACCCGCTCGGCCGGTCCCATGATGCCCTCGAAGGTCTCGGCGAAGTGCAGGCGCACGGTGTACTTGCCGTTGGGCACCGTGAACTTGTACGAGTACATGCTGTATCGCTCGGTCTCGTAGATTCGTGCGATGTCCGTGCCGGTGATTCCCACGTCCGGGCGATCGATGGTCATACCGTTGTCCGCGCCCCAGGTCTTGCCGGCGCCCAGTTCCTGGTCCGCCGCCCAGACATTGCCGAACCGATCCTTGTACGACTCAAAGGCGCCGCAATCGACCCGCAGCACGAACTTGCCGGCAGCAGTCGCCGCGGGCGTCTTGAAAATGTGTTGGGCGAACAGATACAGGTTGCTGGCCCATGTGGCTCCATCGTGACCGTGGGAGTCCACGTGCCAGACATGCGGGACGTTGTTCTCTTTGAGGTAATTGTGGACGCCTTGGCTGATGCGGATCAGGCCGTCCTTGTTGCCGCAGGACAGCCAGAGCAGCCTCAGCTTCTCCCTGGCGACCGCCGGATCGGGCACGAGTTCGGCGGCAGGCTTGGTGTTGGGGGCCGAGGAGAACCCGCCGACCCAGGCGAAGACGTCGAGGTGGCCGAGGCCGAAGTTCAGGGCCTGGCCGCCGCCCATCGACAGTCCCGCCAGGGCCCGGTTCTCGCGATTGGCATGTACGGAATACCTGGCCTCGATGGCCGGGATCACGTCCTTGAGCAGGTCGCCTTCAAATGCCGCGAACGCCGGGGCGGTGGCGAAGACATTCCCCTCGGCACGGTCGTTCTTCTGCGCCCGGCCGTTGGGCATGACCACGATCATCGGCTGGATCTTGCCGTCGGCCAGCAGATTGTCGAGGATGTTCTCCGGGCGGCAGAGGCGCTGCCATTCCGTCTCGTCGCCGCCGATGCCGTGCAGCAAGTAGAGCACAGGGTACTTGCGGTCGGCCGAATAGCCGGGCGGCGTGTAGACGAGCATCTTCCGACGCGTTCCGACCGTCTTGGAGTCATACTCGACCATCGTCATCTCGCCGTGAGCGACATTCTCACGCCTGGCATTGAACCCGGCGGGCGGATCGGCAAAGGCGGGCTTGTCGTCCGGGCCCAGCTCGATCGGTCCACCGAATCCGCCTCGTCCACCGCCTCCGCGAGCGTCTTGTGCAGGACTCCGTTGAGCGGCCGGAGCGTTGTCCTGGAACAGCAGTGGCGCGAACTCGCGCAGACTGCGCCGCCAGGAGAGAAATTCGTGGGCTGTATTCGGCGAGACGTAGAAGGCACTGTGGATGCCGGCTTGCTGCAACGCGTCGGCGCTTGCCTTGGGATCACCGCCGCGTCTGCCGCGGTCGCCGCCGAGCTCGCGGCTGCCATAGCTGACGAACACGAGCTTGACCTTCTCCTTGAAGCCGGGCGCGTTGCTGACATCGTCCAGGGAGATGGAACCGCCGCTGAAGAGGCCGATGTGCGAGAACTTGTCGAGGTTCTTCAGGGTGATCGTCTTGGTCTCCATTCCTCCCATAGACAGGCCGGCCATGGCGCGATGGGGTTGATCGGAGAGCGTACGGAAGTTGGCATCGATGTAGGGGATCAACTCGTCGACCAGGACGGTCTGGAAGGAGCGGATGTCGAAATTCCTGAGGCCGCCGAACCGGATCTCGTTCGTCATGCCGTAGGTCATCACGATGAGGAACAGCTTGGTCTTGCCTTCGGCAATCAGGTTGTCCATGATCAGATTCGCATGGCCCTGGTTGCTCCAAGCCGTTTCATCCTCGCCCCAGCCGTGCTGGAGGTACAGTACTGGATATCGTTTGGTCAGGTCCTTGTCGTAATCCGGCGGCGTGTACACAAAGGCGCGGCGTGAGGTGTTCGTGCTCTTCGAAGGAAAGAGAATCTGCTGCACTCGGCCATGGGGAACATCCTTGAGGGCGTAGAACTCCCGGTCATGAGCGGGGATTTCGATGCCGCTCTCCCACCGCGTCGAGCCGTAGAAATTCAACGCGCCGGGATCGTTGAAGGTCCCCCCATCCACCGTGAGATGGTAGTAGTGAAAGCCTTCGTCCAGCGGTCGCGCCGTGGTGCCCGTCCAGGCGCCGTCCTCGCCTTTCGTCAGGGCGGTGCCTCCGCCCAGGCTGACGCTGACGCTTTGGGCCTGGGGCGCCACGATGCGGAATCGGGCGTAGCCCTGAGAGTTGACCTGCGGGTACTCCTGACCGGGCTGGTTCAGAGTCGAGGGTTTCCAGTCATTCGCTTCGGCAGGCTGGTTCGCCTGCGCCACAGACAGCGCACCTGAGAAACTGACGAACAACGCAAGTACAATCAACTTCTTCCTCATGATTCTTCTCCTTTAGTCTCTGAACAGAAGTGGAGCGAACTCGTGCAGGCTGCGTCGCCAGCTCTGCCACTCGTGAGCCGTCAGCGGAGAGACGTAGAAATGACTGTTGATCCCGGCCTCTTTGACCGCATCGGTGTTCGCCTTGGGATCGCCACCGAAGCCGGTTCTGCGGTTTTCGAGTTCCCGGCTGCCGTAGCTGACGAACACGAGTTTGATCTTCTCTTTGAAACCGGGTGCCTTGTTGACGTCATCCCGGCTGATGCTGCCGCCGCTGAAGATGCCGACATGGGAGAACGTATCAGGGCTGGCCAGGGCGATCACTCTGGTTTGCATGCCGCCCATGGACAGACCGGCCATGGCCCGGTGCCGCTGATCCGCCAGCGTGCGGTAGTTGGCGTCGATCATCGGGATGATGTCTTCCAGCAGGGTCTTCTTGAAGTTGTCGGCCCAGCCTTCCGGGGGCCAGGTGCCGCGACCACGTTCGCCGCGTCGGGGCGGAGAGGCTGTTGTCCAGGTGCCGTTGTCCATGACGATGATGAAGGGTCTGGCCTTGCCCTCGGCGATCAGGTTGTCCATGATCAGATTGGTCTTGCCCTGATTGGGCCAGCCGGTCTCGTCCTCACCGCCGCCGTGTTGGAGATAGAGCACGGGATAGCGGGCTGTCGTGTCCTTGTCGTAGTCCGGCGGTGTGTAGACGAAGCAGCGACGCAAGCTGTTGTTGACCTTGGAGTAATAGAGATTCTCGCGGATCTGGCCGTGCGGGACGTTCTTGAGGGCGTAGAAGTCCTGGTCCTTGGCGGGGCATTCCACGCCACTGCCCCAGCGGCCGGCCCCGTAGAAGAACAGGCTGCCGGGGTCCGGGACCTGGGCCCCGTCGATGTTGAGCTGATAGTAGTGGAAGCCTTCGTCCTGGGGCGCCGAGTCGCCGACCCACGCGCCGTCGTCGCCCTTGGTCATGGGGTATCGTACACCGCCGATATCGAGCAGGACGCTCTGCGCGTCGGGCGCGACGATGCGGGCCCGGACGCGGCCTTCGGAGTTGACCTGGGGATATTGCCGCCCCGGCTGATTGGAGGACGCCGGCTTGAAATCGTCCGGCCCGGCAGGCGCCGCCTGCTGCGCCCAGCACGCCTGACCCCAGAAGACCGAGATCATCACCCACACCGCGAAGTTTTGTCTCATCATGATCGCGCCTTTCCCATTAGACTGTTCATGTCAGGCTAAATACCGTCTGTATAACACCGCTCGGAAAGACCGCAAGTGAGATGGAAAAAGAGATTCGCGCGCGATTTTTTGTCTTCTCGCCATTTTTCATATCACATTTCGCGGTTGCTCCCGGTGACAACGTAGAGAGCATGGTACCGAAAACCGCATGGGTTGGCTATGGGGCAGGACAAACGTACTCTGGACTTTCTGGGGCTCTTCGTGAGGCACCAACAGGAGATCTACGCTTACATCCTGACGTTGGTCCCCCACGTCAACGATGCGGACGACTTGTTCCAGGACGGGATGACCGTGATGTGGCGGAAGTTCGACCAGTTCACGCCGGGGACAAACTTCGCCGCGTGGGGCATCCAGATCATGCGATATCAGATTCTCGAATACCGTCGCAATCTGGCCCGCAGCAAACGCGTCTTGATGGAGGATTCGTTGTTCGAGGCGTTGCTGGACCACATGCCTGCCATTCAGGATGAACTGGCCGCGCGGATCGAGGCGCTGCGCAAGTGCCAGGGACGTCTGGACGATCGGGCCAGGCGGATCCTCAAGATGCGCTACGAGCACAACAGCCCCGTCGAGGAGATCGCTTCCTACCTGAAGGTGTCCCGGCGTCACGTCTATCACCTTCTCGGCCGGATCAATAGCGTGCTGCTACGATGCATGCGCAGGACGCTGGCGGAAGGGAGCCGGCCGGCATGAGTGCATCTCCTTTCCCGGATATGGACGAGCTGATCCAGCGTCTGCTGGACGATCAGATCGAGCCCGACGAGATGCAGCGTCTGGGGAAGGCGATCCGAGAGGATCCACGGGTGCGGGACTACTATATCGACAGCCTGGTCGTCTCTGCTGTGATCCGGCGTTCCAGCCAGGTGACCGGGGAGCTTTCCAAGTCGGACCTGATCCGGGCGATCTCAAGCGGCGCCAATCAGAGCGGTTCCAGGCGCGTTGTGCGATATCTCTATTCGGTTGCGGCCATCCTGGTATTCGGGGTGTTGATCCTTGCGTCTGTGACGTTGCTCCGGCAGAGAACGCAAGGTCCGGCGGTTGGTAGGCTGGCCGGCGTCTACGAGGCGCAGTGGCGAGGGGCCCGTCCGCATCCAGGCGAGACGGTGCACGTCGGCGCGTACGATCTGCGCGAAGGTGCGGTGAAGATCGATCTGGACCAGGGAACGAGTCTCCTGCTCGAAGCGCCTTGCCAGGTCGAACTGAAGAGCGTTGGAGAAGTGACCCTGAGCAGCGGCAGGCTTGTCGCTACGGTCCCTCCGCAGGCCAAAGGGTTTCGCGTGCGAACGCCCACGGTCCTCATTACGGATTTGGGTACGCAATTCGGGGTCGTCGCGCATCCCGACGGGAGCACCGAGACCCATGTTCTGAAAGGCCGTATCAATGTAGCTCTCGATCCGAACCGATCGGCTCGGTCGATGTCGCTCGTTGTCAATGACGGGCAGGCGGCGGCAGTTGACGCCGCCGGACGGACGATTCGAGGCGGGCTGACTGCTCGGGAGGATTTCTTCGTCCTTCAACTGCCATCGTCCAGCCGGCCCTCCAAGCCGTCGGGGCGACTGAATCTGGCGGATATCGTGGGCGGCGGCAACGGTCGCGGCGCCGGCCGGCTGAATCGGGGCATCGACCTGGCGACCGGCCAGGCATTCAAGGGGCCCGCGACCGCGATTCGGCGGACCCCGCGAAGCGAGTTTCGCCCCGCCCCACAGTTACATGGCGTTGACGGCGTGTTCGTGCCGAACGGAGCCGCCGGTCCAGTCGTAATCAGCTCCACCGGATTGACCTTTGCCGAATGTCCCCGGACAATGGGGACCTACTATGGTGGCCCGGCAAACAGCGGCACGTTCTTTGATATCCCAAGTCGGCAGACCCACGCCGCCCGGCTCGACGGCGTCCGCTTCGGCACGTCCGCCCATCCGGCCCTGACCCTCCATCCCAACGCCGGCATCACGTTCGATCTGGACCGGATTCGCCGGGACAATCCCAACGCCCGGATTGACCGGTTCACCGCCGTGTGCGGCATCCCCAAGGACCTGCCTCAGGCGCCGTTCAGTCCCGCGGATGTCTGGATCCTTCTGGATGGCGTCGTTCGTCTGCACCTGCACTATCCTGTCGAGCGGAGCGCCGTCGAGACGATGGACGTGCCGATCCCCGCTCGGACCCGATTCCTGACGCTGGTCGCCACCTGCTCCGGGCGGGCCGACTATTCCTGGGTCCTCGTCGGCGATCCTTTTCTGGAGTAAGCATTCGTTCAACTTCAGGAGTGTCATTATGAAGGAACATCTTCGTCCATTCCGTTCCCGTACGGGGAGACTGACAAAGACCGGTCTGCTTGTCGGGACTCTGTTGCTGGCTGCCTCGGCCGCTTACGCCGATCCCATCAGGCTCACCGTTCAAGCCGGCGAGTCGGGAAAGGCAATCAGTCCTCATCTGATCGGCATCTTCTTCGAAGATCTGAACTACGCCGCCGACGGCGGGCTGTACGCGGAGCTGGTCCAGAATCGCTCCTTCGAGTACAGCCCCACGGAGCAGTCGTCATGGCATCCACTTTCGTTCTGGGAACTCCAGAAGCGCGGCGGTGGCGACGGTTCGGTGAGCGTGGCCGATATGCGGCCGATCCATGAGAACAATCCGCATTACGCGCTGCTGCAGGTCCGCACGCCCGGCAAAGGCGTGGGGATTGCGAACGGCGGATTCGGCGGCATCCCGCTCAAAGAAGGCGAAGCCTACGAGGCGTCGTTCTGGGCCTATCAGGCGTTCATGGGAATCATGTGGGGACGGGGTGACAACAGCAAACCGATGCCCGTCAGCTTGCGTCTGGAAACCACCGATGGCGAAGTGCTGGCGGAAGCCGGAATAGAGATCCTGGGCCGCCAGTGGCGGAAGGTGAGCGCGCGACTGACTCCGACCCGCACGACTAACGACGCGCGCCTCGTATTGCTGGCCCACGCGCAGGGCGCGCTCTGCATCGACATGGTCTCGCTGTTCCCGGAGAAGACGTTTCGCAACCGGCCCAACGGGCTTCGCGCCGATCTGGCGCAGGCGTTGGCCGACCTGAATCCTAAGTTCGTCCGCTTCCCCGGCGGCTGTCTGGTTCACGCCGGCGGCATCCGGCGCTACTACAACTGGAAGGACACCATCGGTCCCGTGGAACAACGGCGGGCCCGCCCGAATCACGCCTGGGGCTATCACCAGACCATGGGGCTCGGCTATTTCGAGTATTTCCAGTTCTGCAAGGACATCGGCGCCAAGCCGGTCCCCATCGTGGCCGCCGGTGTGTCTTGCCAGCACGCCGGTCATTCGCCCGGCCGCGGGCAGGAAGGTCTGCCCATGAAGGAAATGCCGGCGTACATCCAAAACGTCCTCGACCTGGTCGAGTGGGCCAACGGCCCGGCGACTTCGAAGTGGGGCGCCAAGCGCGCCGCCGCCGGCCATCCGGAACCGTTTGGTCTGCAGTATCTCGGCGTCGGCAACGAAGAGGCCGTTACGCCTATTTTCAAGGAACGCTTCAAGATGATCTATGAGGCGATCGAGGAGAAGCACCCCGAAATCGTCGTGATCGGCACCTCCGGTCCTTTTGCCGGCGGCGAGGACTACGACAACGGCTGGACCTTTGCGAAGGAGCTCGATCTCGCGATGGTGGATGAGCACTATTACGTCTCACCGCAGTGGTTCTGGGACAACCTGGATCGCTATGACGGGTACGATCGCAACGGCGCCAAGGTGTACGCCGGCGAATACGCCGCCCACGATCGCGACCGGCGCCGCAACACGCTGCGCTCCGCGCTGGCCGAGGCCGCCGGCTTGACGAGCTTCGAGCGCAACGGCGATATCGTTCATTTCACCTCCTACGCTCCGTTGCTCGCCCGGCGGGGTCACACGCAATGGCATCCCGATCTGATCTACTTCAACGGGACCGAGGTGTTTCTCACGCCCAACTACTACGTGCAACAGCTCTTCGGCCAGAACAGCGGCGATCGCTACCTCGAAACGACGTTCGAGGCAGACAACACAAAGAAGCTGGCTGCCTCCTCCGTGATCGATTCGGCCAGCGGTGATGTGATCGTCAAGATCGTCAACGGCGCCGAGGAACCGATGGAACTCGACATTCGGCTGACGGGACTGCCCTTCGATGTCGCGATGAAGGCGGTCAGGACGGTACTGACCGGTCCCGACGCCGACGCGGCGAACAGGGATGGAGAGCCTCTGGTTGTCAAGCCGGTCAGTTCAACCGAGACGATCAAGCCGAGTTTCACCTATACTGCACCAGCCCATTCATTGACCGTTATTCGTATCAATCGATAGCCTCATGGAGACGACATCATGAAGATGCATTCGTTGCACGTGCTCATATTGACCTGTGTCACGTTTCTTGTCGGCGGGCAGGCGCGCGCCGAATCGGCGAAAAATCCCGTCCTCTGGGCCGATGTCCCGGATGTCGCGGCCATTCGCGTCGGCGACACCTATTATATGGCCAGCACCACCATGCACATGAGCCCCGGCCTGCCGATCATGAAGTCGAAGAACCTGGTCAACTGGGACCTGGTCGGTTATGCCTACGACACCCTGACCGACAACGAGGCGCTCCGGCTGGAGAATGGCAGAAACGCCTATGGCCGGGGGTCCTGGGCCCCTTGCCTGCGATACCACAAGGGGACCTTCTATGCGTCCACCTTTTCCGCCACGAGCGGCAGAACGCATATCTACACGACAGCGGACATCGAGAGGGGTCCGTGGAAGGAGACGGCGTTCGCGCCATCACTGCACGATCACTCTTTGTTCTTCGATGACGACGGCCGGGTCTACATGCTCTATGGCGTCGGCAACCTTCGACTCACAGAGCTGGAACCAGATTTGTCGGGCATTAAGAAGGGCGGCTTCAACGAGGTCGTGATCCCCAACGCCAGTGCCGTAGCCGGTCCCAATATCAGCCTGCAGGCCGAGGGGTCGCAGATGCGCAAGATCGACGGCAGGTATTATGTGATGAACATCACCTGGCCACGCGGCGGCGTGCGTACGCAAATCATCCACCGGGCGGACAAGATCACCGGTCCCTATGAGAGCAAGCTGATCCTGCAAGACCAGGGTGTGGCCCAGGGCTGTCTGATCGATACGCCCGACGGCAAGTGGTATGCCCTTCTGTTCCAGGACAACGGCTCAGTCGGCCGCAGTCCCTGGCTGATACCTGTGCGATGGGAGGACGGCTGGCCGGTGCTGGGTGTCGATGGCAAAGCGCCCACGACACTCGATATCGAGGTGGATCATCAGGGACTTGGGAACCTCGTGGCCTCGGACGAATTCAATCGAAGGTCCGGAGAGCCGCTGCCGCTGGCCTGGCAATGGAACCACAACCCCGACAACCGTTACTGGTCGATCGGCGAGCGGAGCGGCTACCTGCGGCTGACCACCGGACGGGTGGACAGTGATGTTCTCCAGGCCCGCAACATGCTGACCCAGCGAACCTTCGGTCCGGTCAGTTCTGCGACCACGAAGATCGAGGTCAGCAACATGAAAGACGGTGACATCGCCGGCCTGATCGCGCTGCAGAGACGATACGGCCTCGTCGGCGTCAAGAGGCAAGGCGACAGCAAGTCGATCGTCATGGTCAGCGCCCAATCCAATACGCCGGAGCAGGTCCAGAGCCTGCCGCTCGAGCAGCAGACCGTATATCTCAGGATCGACTGCGACTTCCGGGAGCGTGCGGACAAGGCGTATTTCTACTACAGCCTGGACGGCACGACGTGGACGAAGATCGGTTCGGTCCTGCAGATGGCCTACACGCTGCCGCACTTCATGGGCTACCGCTTCGGCTTGTTCAACTTCGCGACCGAGACGGCAGGCGGATACGTGGACTTCGACTACTATCGCATCGGCGACGAGCTCGTGTCGCCCGCGCCGGCAGCGGCAGATGCGGACACGCCCAAGCGGCCCTTCGCTGCGCCGCTCAAGTGGACGTCCACGGACGTTCTGATCCGCCCGATTTCCGATGAAACGCACACCATCGTATCCGTCAAAGACCCGACGGTCGTTCGTTACAACGGCCTGTGGCACGTCTACGCGACGGTCTACTCGACGTCCGCCCGGACCTGGAACATGGTGTACCTGAACTTCGCGGACTGGTCGGATGCGCCCAACGCCAAGCTGCACTTCCTCGATCGGAATCCCAATATGGGAGGGTACAAGTGTGCACCGCACCTGTTCTATTTCACCCCGCACGAAAAGTGGTATCTGGTCTATCAGACACAGCCGCCGGCGTATTCCACCACCGATGACATCACCAGGCCCGAAACGTGGACGGCGCCGCAGAGGTTCTTCGACCGACAACCTGCGAGTATGCCAAGGCTTCCGATCGACTACCATGTGATCTGCGACGACACGCATGCGTATCTGTTCTTCACAGGCGACGACGGCAACTTCTATCGCAGTCGAACCACGATCGAGGACTTCCCCAAGGGTATGAGCGATCCCGAGATCGCCATCCGAGACCACCGAAACAACCTTTTCGAGGCCAGCATCACCTACAAGATCAAGGGCACCAGTACCTATCTGACGATCATCGAGGCCCTGAACCCGGCACGGTACTATCGCGCCTGGACGTCAGACCGTCTCGACGGACAGTGGACGCCCGTGCCGGACGCCGACTCGTGGCAGACGCCCTTTGCCGGGATCAACAACGTGACCTTCGAGGACGGCGTGACGCCTTGGACAAGGGACATCAGTCACGGAGAGCTGATTCGCGACGGATATGATGAGAAGATGATCCTCGATCCCGACAACCTTCTGTTTCTCTACCAAGGCCGCGATCCGGCGAGCGGTGGGCGATACGAATTGCTGCCTTATCAACTCGGTCTCCTGAAACGGGACCGTTCGGGGAAGTAGCGTTACCGGGCATAGACCGGCTCTATCACGACCCTGAGGAGCCGTGGTGCAAGGAGCAAACCATGAGTATGAAGAGGATAGTCACCGTTGCGAGCCTGGCGGTCCTGTTGATCGGTGTGGCTCAGTGCACCGCCGGGCCGAATGTGCCCGCGCTGAAAGATGTCTTCAAGGACCACTTCCTGATCGGCGGGGCCCCGAACCGAAGCGTGGTGACAGGGCGGGACCCCAATGCCGCCGCCATCGCCGAGAAGCACTTCAACACGATCACCCCAGAGAACGACCTGAAGTGGCAACGCATCCATCCGCTGCCTGACCGATACAACTGGGAGCCGGCCGACAGCTTTGTCGCCTTTGGCGAGAAGAACGAGATGTTCCTCGTCGGCCACACGCTTGTCTGGCACAGCCAGACGCCCCGGTGGGTGTTTCAGGACGAGGCGGGCGACCCCCTGACGCGAGATGCTCTCCTGGCTCGTATGAAAGACCACATTACGACCGTCGTCGGCCGCTACAAGGGCCGGATCAAGGGTTGGGACGTGGTGAACGAGGCCCTCAACGAGAACGGCACGCTGCGAGACAGTCCGTGGCTGCGAATCATCGGCGAAGGCTCCGAGGACAAGAGATACGACTTCATCGAGCATGCTTTCCGCTGGGCTCACGAGGCCGATCCCGACGCCGAGCTGTACTACAATGACTACAATCTCGAAACGTCGAGGGCCAAGTGCGACGGCGCGATGGCGATCGTGAAGCATCTGCAGTCCAAGGGCATCCGCATCGACGGCGTCGGCATCCAATTGCACGGCGGGCTGACGTACCCCAGTGTCGAAGGTCTCGAATACGCCATCACGTCCCTGGCCGCGACCGGTGTCAAGGTGATGATTACGGAATTGGACATCCGGACGCAGGCCCGCGGCTATCGCGGCGCCGACGTCGGCCGGGTCAATCGGGCGGGCACGGATGACCCGACCGCCGCGACCGCTGAGACGCAGAAGAAGCTCGCCGAAAAGTACGCCGAGATCTTCTCCGTGCTGCTCAAGCACGAGAAAGACGTCACCCGCGTCACGTTCTGGGGCATCTATGACGGGAGGTCCTGGATCGGCGGCTCGCCGCTGCTGTTCGATCGGGACTACCAACCGAAAGAGGCGTTCTTCGCGGTGGTGAAGGCCGCCGGACAGCGATGAGCCATTAGGCGCGTTCCGCTAATGGTTCGATTTCCAATCAGCGTGGCGAATCTGCCTCAGACGACGCATTGAGGTGCAAGAACCCGGCCGCTCCCGGCTCGAATCGCAAGGTTACTTGCCGATCGGCGATGCCAAGGAACTCAACACCTCCGGCCTGCTGGGTCCATTCTGCATTCCTCACCCAGTCCTGCAGCGTCAGCCGAAGCGTCACCGCCTTGTGGAAGGAGCGGTTGACCACGAGAGCGTACTGCCTGCCATCCGGCAGTTGGTGGAGCCCGACGATGGCCTCACCTCCATCGATGCGTGAGAACGGGCTCGATACATCCAGACCCTTGGTTCCCGCCGGAAGCGGCTCGGTGTGATAAACGGCGACGACACGGCTGCCCAGGAGGATGTCGGCGCACGCCTGCACCTCCCGGTTGAAGGTCTTCAGCAAGTCCCAGGTCGGGCTGCACGTGCCGTCGAGCCGAATCGGCGCGTCGTGGAAATCCCAGGTCCCCGGAGTCGGTGTCCAATAAGTGAAGTACTGAAGCCCTTTCGCCCCGTAGGCGAAGTTGCTCCAGGCCTGAAACCGGATGTGCCCGAGCGTCGGCATGGGGTACGGTCGGTGCGGGCAGGTCAGCGCAAAAGCCCAGAACGGGGTTCCGAACTCAATCGAGATCTGTCGAATCCACTCGAGGTTCTCGAAGAAATCCCTGCGGAGTTGGTCTCCTTCCAGAATCGGGTAGTGATCGAAACTCAGAACTTCCGGACGGAATTCCAGAAGGAATCGTCGCACGTGCTCGGGATACGTCTCGCAGCCAAGTTGGGCGCCGCTGGCGTACGTCGGAAACAGATTGACGTAACTCCAATGGGCCGGATCGACAGCCTTGAGCGCGTCGCGCGATGCCGCCAGTGCGGCAAAATCTTTGACCGAGGGCTCATCCCGCAGCAGATAACCGGCGAGCGCCGGATGATGCCGATACGCCTGCGCTGCTTGTTTCAGATCCTCCCCCGGTTGCGCAAAGCGTCCGTCCCCTATGAACAGCTTCACCCCGGCTTGCGCCGCCAGGTCCAGCGCTCGGGCATTGCCGGCGGGACTGTAATGCATCAGGCTGTGCGTCAGCCCCATATCCGCCAATTGACGGAAGCGATCGATGGACAACTGATCTTCCGGAATGCTGTGCCAACCCAGGATCGGGACACGAACCACCGGCTCTCTTGAATCGGCAGCCGTCGCCGCAACGCAGCACCCCGCGGCGATGAACAGGACCAGTAGCTTCTCGGAGAAGCGCCTCTCTACCCTCTTTCGCCAGGTGGACTTACGACGTCCGGCGCAGATCATACCATAGGAACGCTCACACTCAGAGTAGGCACGTGGTTTGATGATGTCACGACAGTTCATTGGTGACCTTTCACTTGTCGGATGTCATATCGGCCTGCTTCAAAGGCATAGCAGCGGGCCGGCGATGTCCCGGTTGTCGTTGAGTAGTCGAAAGAAACCATGCGACCCGGGTAACAGACGGTTGTCACAAACAGAACTGTGCCTCGTAAGAAAGGACCGCATGATGGGCACAAGCTACCAGAGAAGGACACGTCGTTCCAGAGGAAAAGGGCAGACTCTCCAGGACCAGATCGTGACCGTAGACGTGGGCGAGGGTCAGGCCCACTTTCCGATGGTTCTGCCGACCGGCCCACTGCTGTCGGAGGTTGCCGAGACCACCGAGCAGATCAAGTCGTCCAGCACCTGGCAGGGCATTTGAACATCGCGACGACCTGGAAACACCACCTGACGGTTCGGCCCGAGGACATGGCGGCCGCCGGCCGGGTCCTGAACCAAATCCTGGACGTGCGAAGAAAGGAGTGACGCAGAGGTGGCGCAAAGGGGCATTTCGGCGCGACATACGAAAGAGGCTGCCAAACGCAAATGCCTGGCAGCCATCAGCTTACCGCAATGGGCAGGGGCGGATTTGAACCGCCGACACACGGATTTTCAGTCCGTTGCTCTACCAACTGAGCTACCTGCCCGCAGGTGTATCAGCAAACCTTTACTGTAGCAGATCATGCGATTGATGCAAGAGTTTTTACAGGGCCGGCCCTCACTTTCTTGCGAAGGACCGCGAGCCAATCCGACAGACCGCGGCCGGCCGAGGCTCTCAATCGCCAACATCCGCCTTGGGGGTAAAAAACACCAGCGAAATGAGCACAAGCCCAGCCCCGGCCAAGAACAAGGCGATCCGATGTCGCGGCTCGCTGCACCGCTGGAGCCACTTCGGGAGAACGGCTTCGCCTGACTCCTGTTCAGTGCGGTCCATCAAGGCCCGGCGCGCCACCGCCAGTTCCCGGGCCCTCGCCTTGGGATAGACGGCGTTCGGGTCCTCCGGCAGAGTCCCCAGGGTAGCCGGAGCAATCCGACGCAGCAGGTTCGGATCGTTCTGGAGTTCGGCCAGCAGGGCATCGTACTCCTCATTGAGGGACCGTAGACGATCCAGCGACAGGTGGGCTTCTTTGACGAGCTGCTCGTTTCGCCAGAAGACGATCAGGTCATCGCACAACGCCGCCAGCCCCAGCGCCCCAGCGCCTACACTGAAGAAGATCACAAAGAGCAGGAAGTGAACAATCTTCTGAATCAGCATCGCCCGCAGTCATAGCCGCGACAGGGGTGGCCCTTCCCGGCGTCGCCGAGGGGACAGCCACATCCGCCGATCTTGCCTTCCGTTCAATCGTTCCGTCGGTCCTTCACCCTGAAGGGCCCTACCTTACTGGGTTTATCGGCAGGCCACCGTGAGCCGCTCGAATGTTTCGGCGGCACCGAAGACCCTAAAATGGGCATCGGGACGCCCGTGCGTATGCTTTTCCTGCCCGCCGACCGCCGGACCATACCCACTTGGACCGGCCAAGTCAAGGGCCGTTCGACCCGGACGAGATTCCGCTTGCGACCGGAGGGCCGTTGCGTTAGCATTGCCCCGAATTGCATCGGGGCACGAAGAAAAGACCAGATGACGCCTCGCCGCCAGGGATCCCAAGAAGTCGTTTCTCGGACCTGGGGGTAAACCGCTGCGGCGGTGCGGGCCAATCGCCAGAGTGTTCGTGCCACCGTGCTGGACGCCAACCCCCGGTCGCGGCCGAACGCCGTGCGGCGGGAGCAACACGAACGAAACAGACAAGGAGAGTAGAAGACATGAAAACGACGATCTCGGCCGTATGCGCGATGGAAATCCTGGATTCGCGAGGCAACCCCACCGTGCGGGTATTCTGCAAACTGGACAATGGCATCAGCGTTTCGGCATCGGTGCCTTCGGGCGCATCGACAGGAGAGAACGAGGCGGTTGAACTGCGCGACGGCGACAAGAAGCGTTACGGCGGCAAAGGCGTCCTCAAGGCGGTCAAGAATGTCAACGATCTCATCGCACCGAAGCTCGTCGGTATGGATCCGAGCCGGCAGGCCGAGATCGACCGGCTGATGATCGATCTGGACGGAACGCCCAACAAGGGCAAGCTCGGCGCCAACGCCATGCTGGGTGTGTCGATGGCGGTGGCGCGGGCGGCGGCTGTCGCGGCGGACCTGCCGCTCTACAAGTATCTGGGCGGCGCCGGGGCCGTGCGGCTGCCGGTTCCGATGATGAACATCCTCAACGGCGGCAAGCACGCCGACAACAGCGTGGACCTGCAGGAGTTCATGGCCATGCCCGTGGGCGCTCCGACGTTCGCCGAGGCGCTGCGGTGCGGGGCCGAGACGTTCCACGCCCTCAAGAAGATCCTGGCCAAGAAGGGCTATGCCACAAGCGTGGGCGACGAAGGTGGCTTCGCACCCAACCTCAAGAGCAACGACGAGGCCTGTGAAGTGATCGTTGAGGCGATCAAGGCCGCCGGCTACAAACCGGGCCAGGACGTGGCGATCGCGCTGGACCCGGCGGCCAGTTCGTTCTACGAGAAGGGCGCCTACAACCTTGCCAAGAGCGGCCAGGGCAAGAAGACCAGCGACGAGATGACGAAGCTCTACGCCGCCTGGTGCAAGAAGTACCCGATCGTCTCCATTGAGGACGGCCTGAACGAGAACGACTGGGCCGGCTTCAAGAAGCACACCGCCACCTTGGGCGATACGGTCCAGATCGTCGGCGACGACCTGTTCGTAACCAACACGAAGTTCATCGCCCGCGGCATCAAGGAGCAGGCCGCCAACGCCGTGCTCATCAAGCTCAACCAGATCGGCACAGTCACCGAGACCATCGAGTCGATCAACCTGTGCCGCCAGGCCGGCTGGGGATACGTGATCTCGCACCGCAGCGGCGAGACGGAAGACGCCTTCATGGCCGATTTCGCGGTGGCGATGGGCGGCGGACAGATCAAGACCGGCTCGGCCTGCCGCAGCGAGCGAACCGTCAAGTACAACCGCCTGCTCGAAATCGAGGCCGAACTGGGCAAGACCGCCACGTTCAACAATCCATTCAGCCGGTCCTGAAGTTCGAAAGGGCAACCGTCGAACAACAGGCAAAGACCGGACGGAAACCGCAAGAACAGAAAGAACGCCCCATCGGAATCTGCGACGGGGCGTTTCCTTTTCTCGGCATTCGTTTCGGACAGGTGTTTCGTTCGTTGCCGGGACGCGGCGATTCGGCGGGGGATCGGCCTTTTCTGTTGTCCGGACGCGTGTCTGTGCCTATCATACACTGTATGAGGATACCGTTGACCAAGTACGGATGGCCCCAGGTGGCTGTCTACCCGACCCTGCTCGTTGTGGCCATGTTGGCCGTCGCGCTGGGCGCGGCCTCGCGTGCGCCATCCTGGGCCATCGTCGCCACAGAAGCCGTTCTCGCTGTGATTCTGGTCTGGGCCCTGATGTTCTTCCGCGACCCCCTGCGGAGCGCGCCACCCGACAGGAATCTGTTCCTTGCTCCGGCCGACGGCAAGGTCACGGATATCGAGCAGATGCCGCAGAGCGACTTCCTCGACGGACCGACGCTGCGGATCGGCATCTTTCTGAGCATTTTCAACGTGCACATCAATCGCGCCCCGTGCAACGTTCGCGTCGAGAAGATCGCCTACCATGAAGGCAAGTATCTCAATGCCATGAATCCGCTGTCAGCCAAGGTCAATGAGTCGAACACCCTGACGCTGGTGCGAACCGATGAGCCCGGAGACCGTTTGATCGTGCGACAGATCAGCGGGGCCATCGCCAGACGCATCGTCTGCGAGGCGAAGGAGGGAGACACATTGCGTCAGGGGCAGGCGTTTGGCATGATCAAATTCGGCTCACGGACCGAACTCTATGTGCCCGCCGGCGAACAAACCGAGTGCATGGTTCGCATAGGAGATACCGTCAAGGCGGGGACCACTCCACTTGTGAGGTACAGATAGATCGTGCGACGATTCCGATCGAAAGCCAAACGGGATAAAGACCGGCTGCTGAAGCGCATGCGCGGCCAGCGGGTCAAGTACATCGCCGTGCTGCCCTCTCTGATCACCATTCTCAACGGGGTCTTTGGCTTCATCGCGATCGTCTTCGCCAGTCGAGGGGCCGAGAAGGGCATTGGGGGATTCTCGCACTTCGCGATGGCCGGCTATATGATCCTGCTGGCGATGTTCGCCGACATGCTCGACGGACGTCTGGCTCGAATGAGCCAGTCGACCTCCAGTTTCGGTGGTCAGTTGGACAGCCTGTGCGATATGGTCAGCTTCGGCATCGCACCGGCGTTCATCATGCTCAATGCGATCCAAGTCCACCTCGAGTTGACGACCCCGCTGGGCAGCGGCCTGTTTCACCGCTTCATCTGGCTGGCGGCCTTGGCCTATATCAGTTGCGCCGCCATCCGCCTGGCGCGTTTCAACGTGGAAAACGAGGAAAACGAGGCCGCCCACATGAGCTTCGCGGGCCTGCCAAGCCCTGGGGCAGCCGGCGCAATCGTCAGTCTGGTCATCTTTCAACAGGAGGTGGCGCCGACTCTCGATGCGGCGATCTACGTACTGCCGTTTCTGACGCTGGGAGTGGCCGTTCTGATGGTCAGCCGCATCCGATATCCGCACGTTCTGAACGTCTATCTCAGGGGCAAACAGCCCTTCAGCTATCTCATGAGGGTACTGCTGTTTCTTGGGATGGTGCTGTGGCTGGGTATGCAGACGGCCATGATGCTGATCTTCCTGATCTTCGCAGGCAGCGGATTCGCTCGCTGGGCTTACCAGCGGGTGCATCCCGCCAGGAATCCCCTCGTCACACCCAATCCGAGCGTTTCCGCTCCGTCCTCAAGCCATTTGGAAACGCACGGTTAGTGCTGGGCTATTGCAGGGCCCCCGCCGGCATGTGAGAGGCATTCGGGCCTGGTTCCGACCGGTGTATCTCCCGGTGTGATCCTGAAGACTGGTTGATCTGGTAGTAGCGGTCCACCACCGCCGCCAGTCGCGACAGAACCTCCCGGCCTTCGTCGCTCGCTTCGAGCCCGACGATCTGCAGACCCAGACACAAACCTGCACGGTCCGCGGTGGGAAGAACGTTGCGGATCTGGGCGCTGAACATCAACGGCGTCTCATACGGCATGGGTGTGAAGCGAACGCCGATGAACTGCCCTTTCCGGAACTCCGATTCGCTGACACCGGAGGCATCCGTCTCCGAGGCCTTCATCGGAAGGGTCAACTGGGCCCCGCCGGCCGAGATGTCCATCAATCGGCCTTCGAAGTACTCGTGACCTGACCCTTTCGACTTGCGCTGGCTGGTGCGATGCCAGAGCACAATCTTGACCTTGAGCGATTCCGGGACGTTGACGCGGAAGTAGCTTCGCCGCTGCACGACACCGATGCGATCCGGCAGGGCCAGGACGATGGTCCCGCCGGCCGCCGGGTCGGGCGAGGGTTCCAGCGCGACGACGCTGGTATCGAAAACGAACTTGCCGTAGGCGTGTTTGAAATTGACGCCGACGGGCTGGTCGACACGGATGTTGATCGGGTGCGGCTTGCCGGAAGCGTGGCAACCTTCGACGTACAGCCTCCCGCCGGAAAGTTCCCTCATGACCACCTTCGCCACGTGCCACTTGTCCTTCGACAGATACGACATGATCGCCGGCGCACGCTCTGCGACCACCGTCTGAAGCACGGACTGAGACTCATGCCCTTCCAGCATGACGATTTCGCTCATGTCAACCTCCCGTACCCACATCCAAGATTGGTGCTCTGGGGGCAAGCCGACGCAACGGCCCATCTCGATTCGGCGGGACGGGCCGTTACACATCCGCCCTCACCCGGGCCCCCATCCGGTCAGCCGGACGAGACCCCTTCGGAGGCCCCCGTTAAAACATAGATTATAATCGGCTATCGACAAGACTCGCGTTAGGCGAAATCCCCCTTGCTCCTGATTGTGCGGCGACGTCCTCGGGGCAGTCCGTTCGCAGAAACTCCGGCCGAAACAGGTCCTGTAATCACCGGCGTGGCAGTATCGAAAAGAGACGGTTCGCTCTTTGACGTCGCGTCTCACGTCGCGCCGACTCTGCGTGGGACGTTCCTGCGCACTCGGACGTATTCGGTCGCGACCGCGTGAATCGCACAAAGCGATTGAAAAGGGCGCCGCCGGCGACTATTCTACGACACGGCAGGTCCCGGCGATCGCCGGGACCGCATTGGAAAGACCGATATGCAGAAACGAAGACTGGGCGATACCGAACTGCACTTGACCACTGTAGGCCTGGGCACTTGGGCCATGGGTGGTCCGTGGGAATTCGGCTGGGGCCCGCAGGACGACGAGGAGGCCTTGGCCGCCATCCTGGCGGCGCTCGAGCGCAGCATCAACTGGATCGACACAGCGCCGGTATATGGCCTGGGCCATTCGGAAGAGCTGGTGGGCCGGGCGCTGAAACAGACCCGGTACAAACCCTATATCGCCACGAAGTGCGGCCTGCTCTGGAACGACAGGCGACAGAAGGTCCCCTGCCTCGATCCTCAGAGCATTCGCCGTGAGTGCCACGCCAGTCTCGAACGGCTGGGCGGCGAGACCATCGACCTGTACCAGATGCACTGGCCCGATCCCGACGACGGGATTGAAGCGGCCTGGGAACAGATGGCCCGCCTCGTGCAAGAGGGCAAGGTCCGATACATCGGCGTCTCCAACTACAGCGTGGCCCAGCTCGAACGCATTGGCAAAATCCATCCGCCCGCGTCGTTGCAGCCGCCGTACAGCATGCTCCACCGCGAGGCCGAAGCCGAGCTGCTTCCCTATTGCGCGGAGCACCGCATCGGCGTCGTGGCCTACAGCCCCATGCAGCGCGGGCTGCTTACGGGCCGGTTCAGTCGCGAGAGACTTGCGGCCCTGGCGCCGGACGACCATCGCAGACGCCACCCGGACTTTCAGGAGCCCCGGTTCAGTGCGACACTCAAACTGGTCGAGCAATTGAAGAAGATCGCCCAACGCAGTGGACATACCTGCGCTCAACTGGCTGTCAGTTGGGTCCTGCGGCACAAGGAAGTCACCGCCGCCATCGTCGGCGCCCGTCGGCCCGACCAGATCGACGAGACCGCGCAAGCCGCCGATTGGAATCTTAGTGACGACGACATCGAGCAGATCGAGAGGCTTCTTGCGGAAATGCAATAGGTCCTATTGGACCGATAGGACCTATGATTCAGGAAGAGAGAAATGGCAAAGGACAAAGAGCTGTACACCAGTCCCCTGGTTGAGCGGAACGCCTCGCCGGAGATGGCGGCCCTGTTCGGGGCGCAGAAGAAGTTCAGCACGTGGCGACGGCTCTGGCTCGAGCTGGCCAGGGCCCAGAAGAAGCTCGGACTGGACATCAAGAAGAGCCAGATCGATCAGATGGCCCGCCACCTCGACGACATCGACTTCGAGAAGGCGGCGCGATACGAGAAGGAGCTGCGTCACGACGTGATGGCGCACATCCGCACGTTTGCTGACGCCGCCCCGAAGGCCGCGCCGATCATCCACCTCGGCGCCACCAGTTGCTACGTCGGCGACAACACCGACCTGATCGTCATGCGCGAGGCCCTGCACATGGTTGCGGGCAAGCTGGCCTCGGTGATCGACCTGCTCGGCGAGTTCGCCGCCAAACACCGGGCGATAGCCACGCTGGGCTTCACGCACTATCAGCCGGCTCAGTTGACCACGGTCGGCAAGCGCGCGACGCTGTGGTGCCAGGAATTCGCGATGGACCTCCAGGAAATCGAGTACCGCATCGCGAACCTGCCGTTTCGGGGCGTCAAAGGCACGACCGGGACGCAGGCCTCGTTCCTGGCGCTGTTTGACGGCAGACACAACAAGGTCAAGCAGCTCGACAAAGACGTCGCTGCCGCCTTCGGTTTCACGAAGCTCTGTCCCGTCACCGGCCAGACCTATTCGCGCAAGATCGACACCCTCGTGGTCAACGCTTTGGCCTCGATTGCCCAGTCGGCACACAAGGTCTGCAACGACATCCGCCTGCTGGCGAACCTCAAGGAGATGGAGGAGCCGTTCGAGAAATCGCAGGTCGGCTCGTCGGCGATGGCCTACAAACGCAACCCAATGCGGTGCGAACGTGTGACCTCGCTGAGCCGGCTGGTGCTGAGCCTGGCGACCAGCCCCGCCATGACGGCCGCGGAGCAGTGGTTCGAGCGGACACTCGACGACTCGGCCAACCGTCGCGTGGTGCTGCCGGAGGCGTTCCTGGCTATTGATGGCATCCTTCGGATTCTGATCAACGTCTTCGACGGACTCGTCGTGTACCCGAAGGTGATCGAGGCCCACGTCGAGGCCGAGTTGCCGTTCATGGCCACGGAGAACCTCCTCATGGCGGCCGTCAAGGCCGGCGGCGACCGCCAGGAACTCCACGAGAAGATTCGCCTGCACTCGCAGGCCGCTGCCGCCCAGGTCAAGACGTTCGGCAAACCCAACGACCTGATCGGACGCCTGCGGGCCGACGTCGCCTTCGCCAGGATCAACTTCGCCAAAGTGCTCGATCCCCAGGCCTACGTCGGACGAGCGCCCCAGCAGGTGGACGAATTCATCAAGGCCGTCGTGGCCCCCGTTCGCAAACGATACAGCAAGCACCTCAACCGGCGAGTTGAACTCAACGTCTAAGGAGATCGTTCCCCGTGACCAGGAAAGAACTGATTCAGCGGATCAAAGAGACCGCGTATCTCGAAGGCGACTTCACGCTGCGCAGCGGCAAGAAGAGCAAGTACTACCTCGACAAGTATCTGTTTGAGACCTGTCCGGACATCCTCAAGGCCCTCGGCGCCGAGTTCGCCAGACACATGACTGACGACGTGACGCTGATCGCCGGCGCCGAACTCGGCGGCGTGGCGCTGGCAGCCGCGACCGCGATGGAGACCGGCAAGAACTGGGTCATCATCCGAAACAGCAAGAAGGGATATGGCACCGGCAAAATGGTCGAGGGCGTCCTGAAGGCCGGCGACGTCGTGCTGCTGGTCGAGGACATCGCCACCACCGGCGGCCAGGTCCTCGAAGCGGCGAAGGTCATCGCCGACGCCGGCGCGACGGTCAAGAAGATTGTCTGCGTCATTGACCGCCGACAGGGCGCCGAAGAGAACATCACCGGCGCCGGCCACGTCTTCGAGTCCATCCTGACCAAAACCGACCTGGGAATCGTCGATTGACGACTGATAATAGGACACACGGAATGATCATTGGCGTACCGAAAGAGATCAAGAAGGACGAGTACCGCGTGGCGTTGTTGCCGGTAGGAGCAAAGCTGTTGACCAGCGACGGCCACACGGTGCTGCTCGAACGAGGGGCGGCGCTGGGCAGCGGCTTCGATGATGAGACCTATGCCGAGGTCGGCGCCGAGATTGTGGAGTCGGCCGAAGAGATCTACCGGCGCGCCGATCTGGTCGCCAAGGTCAAGGAGCCCCAGCCGTCGGAAATCGAGCTGCTTCGACAGGACCAGACGCTGTTCTGCTATTTTCATTTCGCCGCCTCGCAACCTCTGACGGTCAGTTGCCTGAAGTCCGGTATCACCGCGGTCGCCTATGAGACCCTGGCCGATCCGCGCGGCCGGCTTCCCCTGCTGACACCCATGAGCGAAATTGCCGGACGCATGTCGATTCAGGAAGGGGCCAAGTGCCTGGAGCGACCCATGATGGGACGGGGCCTTCTGCTGGGCGGGGTCCCCGGCGTGGCGCCCGGCGAGGTCCTGGTTCTCGGGGGCGGCGTCGTCGGCACCCATGCCGCGCGAATGGCCGCGGGGCTGGCAGCGCATGTGACGATCATGGACATCAATCTCGACCGGCTCCGCTATCTCCACGAAGTCATGCCCGCCAACGTCACAACGATCTATTGCGATCCGCATACGGTCGAAGAGTACGCCATGGAGGCCGACCTGGTCATCGGCGCCGTCCTGATCCCGGGCGACCGCGCTCCTCATCTTATCAGCCGCGCACTCGTATCCAGAATGAAGCCTGGCAGTGTCATCGTCGACGTCTCCATCGACCAGGGCGGGTGCGCCGAAACCTCCAGACCGACCACACACAGCGATCCGGTCTACCTCGTCGATGGCGTCGTCCACTATGCAGTGGCCAACATCCCCGGCGCCGTCAGCCGTACTTCCAGCGTCGCTCTGTGCAATGCTACGCTGCCCTACCTGCGGGAGCTGGCCTCCAAGGGCGCCGACGCGTTCGCTGCAACCGACGCCGGACACGCCGCCGCCGTCAACATGCGCAACTTCCGCCTCACCAATGCCGCCGTAGCCCATGCTTTCCCCGACCTGTCCACCTGACGAAATCAGCGCCGGGCAGTCGATTGTGCGGGTCATTGCTGGCGGAAGAGTCTCTCGGTTTCTCGAATGATGCGTCGGCTGCTGGCGGTCTTGTGCGATTCGTTGATCTTGATCCAATCGGAATCGATGGGTTTGATATGAAGAATTGAAGCGGTGGCGTTGATGGCAGCCGGGGTGTTGGCGACGATCATGTCGAGGTGCTTGTCGCGCATCTTGCGTTCGGCGTTGGCGTGCAAATCGCGGTCCTCGAGGGCGAAACCGACGATGATCTTGGAATGGTGTGCGGTGCACACCCTACGTTGCCGTCCGGCCCAGCGGAGGATGTCGGGCGTGGGTTTGAGCCGTAGGGTGGGCTTCAGCCCACCTTCCTTCTTGATCTTGGTCTTCGACGGCCTGGCCGGGGTGAAATCGGCGACGGCCGCCGCCATAATCAGGCAGTGGCACCGGGCGAAGTGCTCTTTGACGGCCGCGAACATCTCGGCCGCACTCTCGACGGCGACGAGCGTGGCGCCGGCCGGCGGTTTCAGCGCCGTCGGCGCCGAGATCAGCGTCACCTCATGGCCGGCCTTCAGCGCCGCGGCCGCCAGGGCATAGCCCATCCTGCCGCTGCTGGCGTTGGAGATGAAGCGGACCGGATCGATGTACTCGCGGGTGCCGCCGGCTGTGATGAGAAAACGCATGGGCGATTCTCGTTCATTCGACAGGACCTATGGGACCGATAGGACCTATTGCTTGTTGTCGGTCAGGGCCTCGATAGCCGCGATGATCTCGCTCGGCTCGGCCATTCTCCCGGCGCCTTCGGTGCCGCAGGCCAGGCGTCCCGTGGCGGGACCGACCATTCGAAAACCCAACTTCGTCAGCGTTGCGACGTTCGCCTGAACGATAGGGTTGGCCCACATCCGGCTGTTCATCGCCGGGGCAAACAGCATCGGCGTGCCCCAGCAGGCACAGAGAGTCACGCTGAGCAGATCGTCGCAGATCCCGTGGGCGACCTTGCCGAGGATATTGGCCGTCGCCGGTGCCACGACCACGAGGTCGGCCCAGTCGGCCAGGGCGATGTGGGCGCTGCTGTGTTTCTCAGTGGCGCTCCAGAGAGTGGTGAACACCGGCGCACGCGTCACGGCCTCGAAACTCTTGGGCCCCACGAATCGGCAGGCCCCCTCGGTCATCACCGTCCGTACGGCGGCGCCGGCCGCCGTCAGCTTGCTCGCCAGGTCCACCGCCTTGTAGGCGGCGACGCCCCCGGTGACCCCCAGCAGGATGTTGCGCGTCTCGACCATGGAAATGCGATGCCCGGCCAGGCCGGACCCCGAAAAGGCCTACAACTTCAGCCTCCACAAATCAGCTTCGCCGCCCTTGCCCATGCCCGAGGTCCCCTCGATGGTGATCTTGTCCTGCAAGATCTCCTGGGCCACGATTTCCAGCAGCGTCAGCCCCGACGAATCGTCGATCAGCGGCCGCGAGCCCTGGAGCAGTTCGGCCATCCGCTTCTGCACGAGGGCGGCCAGTTTGAATCGCCCCCCAACCTTGTTCACGACTTCAGCACTCTTGAGTTCGTCCAGCATCACTGTTCTCCAGCGGAGCCACCGCGTCCACTCGGTGACGGTGTGCCATCGAGGGCGCGCTCGATGATCTGCACCACCTCATCGACGGCGTGCTCCAGGTTCTCGTTGATGACCATGTTGTTGTAGTGTTCCCAGGCCGAGGCGATCTCGGCGCTGGCCTTGTCGAGGCGTCTCTGGATGACCTCGGCACTGTCACGGCCCCGTCGCCCAATGCGATCGGCCAGTACTTTCTCGTCCGGCGGCAGGATGAAGATCATCACCGCATCGGGATAGACGGCCTTGGCCTGCCGGCCCCCCTGCACGTCGATCTCGAGAATGACGTTCTGCCCGGTCTGGAGCACCTCATCCACCTTGTCCTTCGGCGTGCCGTAGAGGTTTCCGAACACATCGGCATATTCGAGGAGCAGCCCCCGTTCGATTCGCCCGCGAAACTCCTGCTCGGAGACGAACCAGTAGTCTTTGCCGTTCTGCTCGCCCGGCCCCGGCGGGCGGGTCGTCAGCGAAACGCTCAAGTGCACGTTCTTCAGCCGCCGCAGGACCTCGCGGCAGATGGTGCTCTTTCCCACGCCGGATGGGCCGCTGATGACAATTGCTTTGCCGCGTCGATGGGTCTGCTGATCTGCTATGCTGGTCATGGTCACAATCCGATGCGGCACGACCGGCCGGAAGACCGATCCGGCCCGTGAGGCTCCACGGATATGCCGCCCGTCACTCCACGTTCTGGATCTGCTCTTTCAATCTTTCGATCAGGCATTTCATATCGACGACGCGCCGCACGATTTCGGCGTCGGCCGCCTTGCTCGCCACCGTGTTCGCTTCCCGAAGCATCTCCTGACTCAGGAAGTCCAGCCGACGGCCCGCCTGGCCCTCCGTCTGGCAGATCTGCGAGAACTGCTGCAAGTGCGCATCCAGTCGGGAGATCTCCTCGGAGATGTCCGACCGATCCGCAAGAATCGCCACTTCGCGCGACAGCGTTTCCTCGTCCAGCTTCAATTTCGCCTCCGCCAGCAGCGCATCGACCCGTCGGCGCAGCCGCTTGGCATACTCGTTGATCAACCCGCCGCTCTTGCTGCGTACGGCTGACAACTCGCGGGCCATCGCTTCGCAGTTGCCCCGCAGATCGGCTTCGAGAAAACGCCCTTCCGCTTCTCGCATCTGCTGGAGCCTGCCGATCGCCTCACGAGCGATCGCCAGCACCACCTCGCGGATCCTCTCGCTCTCCTGCTCGTCCGGCACCACCGGATGGACAACGCCGGGCAGGTCCAGCAGACTGGCCAGATCGATGGTCCCCCCGACGCCGACAGACGAGCCAACGGCGTTGAGCCGCTCGACAACCGACCGCAGTGCGACCTCGTCGATTTCGAACAGGGCGCTGGCGACGACTCCCTTGAGTCGGACCACACAGTTGATCGTGCCGCGCGACAGGTTCTTGCGCAACAGCTTGTCGATATCGTCTTCCAGAAACGCGACGGCTTCGGGCAGCTTGATAATGGTCTTGAGGTAGCGATTGTTCACCGCCTTGATCTCGACGGCATAGCAGACTCCGTCGAGCTGACCATCGGCGCTACCATAACCAGTCATGCTGTTGAGCATACTCTCTTGCCTTCAAGAACGCGAAACGACGTCCCTGCGCGTCGGGCCCGACCACACCCGCCCGCACGAGGATTCCGCCCTGTCGCCCAGTTTATCGGTCCGATCCGTTTGCATCGGCGCCCGCGTCGGCGGGCACCTGTGGGGCCGTCTCCTGCGGAATCGCCTCGCCGCCGGCCGGCGCCGGACTCTCGGCGGGCGACTGCGGCATCGTCACCGTCGATTCGGTGCCGTACTCGCTGATCGTGGGCCTGTAGTACTTGTTCATCACCACCGCCAGCAGCAGGAAGACCGCCACCAGGACGATGGTCACCCACGTCAGAAAGTCGCCCGTCTTCGAGCCCAGAAGACCGCCGGCCATGCCCCCGCCGAAGGCCGCCGACAGCCCGCCGCCGCGACCTTTCTGGACCAGGATCACCAGAACCAGCACGATGGCCACGAGAACGAACAACGCGGCCACCAGCTTCATCAGAATACCAACCGCCAAAATCGGTAGAACAGTCATGTTGGTGCCCCAAACACACATCATTCAATTGGATCTCCGTCGCGCTTCGGCCCCAAAGCGGTCCGTCAAGCAGCGGCCTCGATGATCTGCACGAAATCATCGGCTTTCAGACTGGCCCCACCGACCAGACAGCCGTCCACATCCTCCTGACCCATCAGTTCCTCAGCATTGTCGGCCTTGACCGATCCGCCGTAAAGAATCCGCATCTCGTCGGCCACGCTCTGACCGTACATCTCGGCCAGCAGCTTGCGGATGAATGCGTGAACCTCCTGAGCCTGCTCGCGCGTCGCCGTTCGGCCCGTGCCGATCGCCCAGACCGGCTCGTATGCGATCGTCACGGCGGAGACCTTCTCGGCGCTGAGTCCGGCCAGCCCAGCGCGGGTCTGTCGCTCGACGACCTGCTCGGTCTGTGAGGCGTCGCGCTCTTCGAGCAGTTCCCCGACGCACAGAATCGGCAGCAGGCCGCCTGACAGCGATGCCGTCAGCTTCTTGTTGATCAGCTCGTCGCTCTCGCCCAGAACGTGTCGCCGCTCCGAGTGTCCACAGAGAACGTACGTGCAACCGACGTCCTTGAGCATCGCCGCGCTGATCTCCCCCGTGAACGCCCCTTTGGCCTCGAAGTAGACATCCTGGGCGCCAAGCGCCACGCCCGACGAGCTGATGGCCTGCCCGACCGACGACAGATACACGAACGGCGGGATCACAGCCACGTCCACGCTGCCGCCGGCCAGCCCCGACGAACCGTCGACGACGGCTTTGGCCAGATCCACGCCCGAACGGCAGTCGGTGTTCATTTTCCAGTTCCCGGCTACAAACGGCTTTCTCATTGCGCTCTCCTGTCGTGGTCTCTCACTGTCACAGTAACTCGGTGGCCCGCGGGAAGCTGCCCAGGATCGACAGTTGCAGGCAGTGTTGTCGTGACTCTTCCAGGCCGACCTGAATCCTCTCCTCGGTGTGATGCCCGAGGAAATCGACGAAGAAGTAGTACTCCCACCCGCGCTTCTTGCTCGGCCGCGATTCGATATTGGTCAGGTTGATGTTGTACTTCTTGAACACCTCCAGCACGTCGGCCAGGGCCCCGGCCTTGTGCGCCGTGCTGAAGAGGATCGCCGTCTTGTCCTCGCCGGTCGGCTTGGCGTCCTCCCTGCTGACAACCAGAAACCGCGTGACATTGTTGGCGATGTCCTCGACGTTCTCGCAGATCATCTTGAGCCCATACAACTCGGCGGCAATCTTCGATCCGATGGCGGCGGCATGCGGCTCCTCGGCTGCCATCTGCGCCGCTCGGGCGGTCGAGGCCACGGGAATCGTCTTGGCCTCCTTGAACGTCGCCGTCAGCCAGTTGCGGCATTGGGCGAACACTTCGGGCTTCGAGTAGATCTTCTCCACCTCTTCCAGCGAGCAATTCGCCAGCAGGTTGTGGTGAATCGACATCAACACCTCGGCACAGACCTTCACGTCCGTGTCGATCAGCGCATCGAGCGTCTCGATGACGCCCCCGCCCGTCGAATTCTCGATCGGGACGATCCCGAGGTCACAGTGTTCCCTGCCGATCTCGTCGAAGACGCTGCGGATGTCGGCCAGCGGTTCGTACTCAACGCTCTGGCCGAACTTGAGCACGGCGGCGGTGTGACTGAAGCTGCCCGCCGGACCGAGATAGGCGATCCGAAGCGGCTTCTCCAGCATGAATGACCCGCTCATCAGTTCCCGCCAGATCGCAATCAGCGTGCGGTCGGGCAACGGCCCCTGATTCGCCCTGCGAATCCTGGCCAGCACCTGCTTCTCGCGATCCGGCGCATAGATCGGCCCGTCGGTGCGGCTCTTGAGCTTGCCCACTTCCACAACCACGCGCGCTCGCTCATTGAGCAACTTGACCAACTCAAGGTCGATTTCGTCTATTCGATTTCGCAGGTCGTCTAACGACATAATCCCAACTCGACTTCGTTCGCGACGCTCCCCGGCGGCGAAAGGCTGGTCGCTCCACGCGGAGGTTACCCGTGGTCAAACCCCTATTGCCGGCCCGGTCGTCCTTCACAGGCTCGATTCGATCTCGTGAAAACTCTTTTTCTTATCAGGATTTTGCCCTTGCGTCAAAGGATTTCGCCCGTAAGGTGAATATTTGTGTGAGAAATGCCGGTTGCAGACCGACCGGCCGGCGCGCGACCCACGTAGGAACCGAAGCATCCTTCACATGGACAGGAACTTTGGGCAGGAGGCCGATGGCATGACGGCAGGCATGCTGCGATACACGATCTTCGATACCTGCTGGGGCTGCTTCGGCCTGGCCTGCACCGGCGAGCAGGTCCGGCGAACCATCCTTCCCATGCCGGATGCCGCAACGGTCCGGACGGCGTTGCTGGCGGGCTTGGACGAGCCATCATCTCAGAATCTCGTCTTCGAAAGGGACTTGGCCCACAGCCTGCAACAGCGCATCGTTGCCTATTTCGAGGGCGACAACACCGATTTCAGTACGGATCCGGCGGTGGACCTCGGCGGTCTGGGACCGTTTTCGCAGGCCATTCTGACGGCCTGCCGACAGATTCCGATCGGCCGGACGCAGACCTATGCGGCCCTGGCCCGGAGCGTCGGCCGCCCTCACGGGGCTCGGGCAGTCGGCAACGCCCTCGCCACCAATCCCATGCCCCTGATCGTACCGTGCCATCGCGTCTTGCGAACCGATGGGGGCCTTGGAGGCTTCTCCGCCCCCGGCGGCACGGCGACCAAACAGAAGATGCTCCTGCACGAGCAGTCCATGTGCCCTACGCAGGCACAGGCCATGTCATGCGGATCCTTATGGACACACTGAGCCGATCAGCCCGCAGGAACCGGGCCCTCTCAATTCCCTCTGACGCCTGGAGGCCGGCCCTGTTGGCCGCCGCACTGCTGGTCTGGACGCTGACGGGATGTCGAACGGTCAACAGGCGTCTGACGGAGGGCGTTCTGGATGGCGGGCATGCCCGACAGTGGCACATCCGCTACGGAAGTCAGAGCTTCTACAGCCTCGGCGACGAGGGGTTGGCCAGGATCGAATTCGAAGGCCTCATCGGCACAGACCGCGTTCGGGTGCGATACCAGCGGGGTTTGCGGGACCAGGCTCAATGCGTCGCCGATATCACGATGGACCTGATCGAGGAAGTCGAGCGGCGGGTAGGCATGGCCATCACCACGTCGAGCAGCATCGACCTGCTGCGGTTCGACGAACCACCCCAGAACTTCGACATCCGACTGACGGTCGACCCGAACGAATTTCCGCTGCCGCTGTTCGTCCGCGCCGGTGACGAGTCCTGTGTATCGATTCTCGCCCAGAACTCCAGCTATCCCTACGTTCTCGTGCATGAGCTGGTCGAGACGTCGCTGGCCGGCCGGGAAGGGGGCCGGGTCCTCCCCGACGTGGGGTATGGCCGGTTTGGGCTTGGTGGGTCGGTCAACAACTATACCCGCTGGTTCCGCGACGGGCTTGCCAACTACGCCGGCTATCTGGCCTGCGAGATGCTCTCCGACGAGTTAGATTGCCCCGAATGCCCCATGGGCGTCGCCTCCCTTCTGCACACCAGCCCGCTTTCGCGGCTGGCCACGGTCAGGACGCGTCTGTTCTCCTGGTCTCAGTCGTCGTCGGGCGAGCACGAACGCGACTATTACAACGCCGCACTGGGCCTGTTCCTGCTCATTGAGGACCGGTCCGGGCAGCAGGCGATTCGCGACATCGTAGCCGAGATCGCCACGCGAGAGACCGTAGACGGGCGGGACCTCCGCGCGATCACAAGCCAGGTCATCGACACCGACGTCAGACAGTTTGTCGCCAACTTCGAGTTTCCCACTGTCGGCGGCGAACTCACACCTGTCACCCGGGCACTGGCTGCCAACAAAGGCCTTAACGTGGTCGAAGGCCTGCTTCTCGATTCGATCGAGCCAAACGGCTTGGCCGACCGGGCGGGACTGAGGCCCGACGACGTGATCGTGGCAGCCGATTCGGCCCCGATAGCCGATACGCTCGACTTCGAACTGGCGCTGCTCAGAGCCGGACCGCGACCCGCCATCCCCCTGGCGATCTGGCGAAAGGACGCCGGGACGATGGCCGTCGGATTACCGCTATGGCCTTCGGACAAGGATCGAACGCAGCCGGGAAAACGCCATAACCCATTGAAAAAGGGCAGGATAGACGTCGTCAGTGCCTTGCCTTTCATCCCATGACAGGCTTCAGACCCCAAGCGAGAGCACGCGCTACAGCCCGACGCCTCGGCCATTCATCAGTGCAACTCCGGAAAAATCGCAAAAACCAAGTAATTTATCTTTGACATAATGTAATGTAATAATTACATTGTGTACAGTCAATATTACACCAATGCGGTTCCGAGTTGAGCGAATTGGCTTTGAAGGAGTACACGCATGAATCGGGCACAGAAGATCGCTTGGGCAGTCGTTATCACTATCTCAGCGGCTTTGGCTGTCAGTCTCGTCGCCGTGGGAATCCTGACGTGGTACGTCGGCATGCCAAGGGCCTTGCTGGGCTTCTGCTTCATGAGCCTGTCGGGCTTTGGCGGGCTGGCTCCCCTGGTGTTCAAGAAGGATCCTGGTGCCGCCCACGCCGACGAGCGGGATGAACTCTTCCACAGGCGAGCCGCCATCGCAGGCTTCGCCACCGCCTATCTCGTCTTCGGAGCCGCCTGCATGATCCCCTTCTTCGTTCTCGGACCGAAGGCGATGGTCCCCGTCCGCTGGCTGCCCACGATCTACATGGGCGCGGGTCTGAGCCACTACTTCGTCTACTCGCTGACTATCCTCTCCCAATACGGCTGGAAGGCAAGCGATGTCGAAAACTGAGATCACAAACCAGATTCGGCGGCTGCGGTTCGATCGTGGCGAGATGACCCAGCAGCAGTTGGCCGACAAGGCGGGTGTAACGCGCCAGACGATCATCGCCATTGAAGCGGGCAAGTATGCACCCTCGCTGCCCCTGGCCTTTCGCATCGCGCGCGCCTTCGGCTTGCCCCTCGAAGAGGTCTTCCAATACAACAGCCAATCCGACGTGGCGCCATCCACGAAGTAGACCTCACACCCGCCTGAGTGCGAGCGAGCATTGACACAGCATGCGTCCATCGCTGTCGTTATCGTTATCGTCATGCTCCGCCGAGCCGGAGGGTTTCATCCCGGTGGCATTTGCGGCAGAAGACTCAGAAGTGAAAAGGTGTTATATTATCGCGGGGCCCAACGGGGCCGGAAAGACGACATTTGCCAGGGCCTTTCTTCCTCTGGAAGGCGAATGCGTCAATTTCGTCAATGTCGACCTGATTGCGCAAGGCTTGTCTCCCCTGGCGCCCGATAAGGTACGCATTGAGGCCGGAAGATTGCTGCTGCAAAGGATTGAGGCGTGCGCCGCAAGAGGTGAAGCGTTTGCTTTCGAAACGACTTTGAGCGGGAAACGCTACGTGGAGCGGATTCGGCGTTGGCAAGAGGGGGGATATCAGGTCATCATCTACTACCTAAGGCTGCCCTCGGTTGAAATGGCGATCGACCGCGTCAAGATAAGAGTCGCTCAAGGTGGACACAATGTCCCTGAGGAGGATGTTCGACGTCGCTTTGAAAGGGGCTGGAGAAATCTCCAGGAGATCTATCGGAACATGGCGACGCCTGGGTCATATTTGACACATCGGCACATACCCCTGAGATTATAGAGGAGTCGCCGTAGAAGATGAGCAAGGGTGAGTATTACGCACGTTTGGGCTATGCGGCTCTCTGTCGAGCGGCGCTAGCAGTGGCGGAAACGGCACGGCGAGAGAACCGCAAGCTGCCGATCTGGCATGAAGGCCGGATCATATACGATTTCCCGAGCATCACGGCTCGTCACGTTGTCGAGGCCGAAGCCAAAAGACCGCCGCGCTGAGCCCGGTCGTACCGACGGAGTTGAACCCGCCGGATCGTTCCATGCCAGCAGGCGACCACCCGGTCAGTTGCCGTCGTCATCCATGTACCGGCCTCTATCTTTGGGTACGGCCATCGTGCGTCCTCTCTCATCTCTTGACCCTATGGGAATATGGCCTGTCTGCGTCGATTCACCTGCGGGGGCGACCTTGTTCCCGGATTCTACGGAATCTCAGGCGGAATTGGCAAGCGGCATCCGCGAGAACGCGCCCGACGAGAATTGCGCTTGCGGGTGGGAGTACGGATGTTGTAGGGTTGTGGAATCGCCGGATGGGGGTCGCCAACGGACCGGCACGGGTGCGAAGGGTTCACGCCATTTGACGAGGTGCAAACGATGGACACATTGAATCGTCGCGCATTCTTGAGACACTC
>ERZ764778.461-NODE-461-length-49178-cov-19.335098_pt1 | contig 49178 bp, 41 predicted proteins | sample MGYA00374951_ERZ764778 | MGnify/ENA primary metagenome ERZ764778 (study PRJEB28918, sample SAMN05720193) | bioreactor metagenome | isolation source: Anaerobic biogas reactor | place: USA:Washington, USA | collected 2015-08-08 ...
CGGCATGAAGGTCCCCGACATCCTCCTCTCCGGCGACCACGGCAAGATCGCCCAGTGGCGACGCGACCAGTCCCTCGAACGCACCCGCCAACACCGCCCCGACCTGCTTGACGACAGGGACAGCCGCCGGTAGCATCGGGCCTGGCTGCTTTGCAGTCCCATCCGGCCTCGGCCGGAAAGATTCGAATCGCGGGATGTGGGAGAGCGCTCATGCGATGTCCGACGTGCGGTGGCGAGAACATAGACGGAACAACCGAGTGCGTTTCGTGCGGCCAGCCGTGCCCCGTGTCCCAGTGCCCGCCGCCGACCGTGCAGATCAAACTCAGCGGTGCGGCTGTCGCTTCTGCCGTCCTGGCGGCGCTGGCCTAGCTTTGTCTCGTGCCTGCTGTGATTGCGGAGATGGATCGATACATTCTGAATCCCGACTCGGACTTCGTCAAATCCGCGGCCCTGGTGACCCTCTTTGGCACCCCCCTTGCGTTCATCCTGGGGATCGTCGGCCTGGTCGAAATCAGCCGAAGTGGTGGCCGCCGAACGGGACGCGGTTTTGCCGCGATCGGAACGAGCGTTCCGCTGGCATTGGTTCTCGTGATGACTTACGCACCGTCCATCGGTCGCCCGACTCCGGTGCCGAGGATGACTTGCGGCGTGAATCTGGCGGGGATTGGCAAGGCGATGCTGATCTATGCCAACGATTACGATGACAAGCTGCCCGTTGCAGGGGGACGGGGCACGGTCTGGGGGCCGGGATTGGCCGACTGGCGCAGCGAGCGCCGCGCTGTTGCCTTCGGACTCGATCCCAACGGTTCCGGCGGGCAGGCGACGATTAGTTCGAGCCTGTACCTGCTCGTTCGGTACATCGAGGTTCCCACAAAATCCTTCGTTTGCAGCAAAGACAGGGGGATCAGGGACTTCGATCCAACGAAGTACCGCATCGACGGCAAGAGACTGACGGACGTCTGGGACTTTGGCCCGAATCCGGCCAAGCACTGTAGCTACGCCTATCATCAACCCTATGGCCCGCACGGCCTCACAACATCACATCCGCCGGGGCTGGTTGTGGCAGCCGATCACAACCCGTGGATCGATGGGCCGAAATGGAAGGCCGACGACTTCGCTGCATTCCGACCGGTTGCGGGGTCTGCCGCTATTGGTGATGAGACGGGGCTGGGCAACGCAAAGGCCCACAGGCGAGACGGCCAGAACGTTCTGTTCCTCGATTCGCACGTGGAGTTCATGCGCCGGCCTTTCCGCGACATCGAGAACGACAACATCTACACCGCCTGGGACGGCGACGACAAGGCCCGCGGGCGGGCGCCGACGCCATACGACAGCCAGCCGGCCGATCCAAGCGATTCGCTGCTTCTCAACGATCCGCCCGTGAAGCGGTAGGGCGGTAGACCTCGGCCGCACGGCGACCTACAAATGGTGGGCGTGGCCCAGCCTACGGGGGGGCGCGTGGGGAATGCTGGGGTGTGCCCCGACATCCTGCTCTCGGGTGACCACGGCAAGATCGCCCAATGGCGACGCGACCAGTCCCTCGAACGCACCCGCCAACACCGCCCCGACCTGCTCTGAGATCGTCGACGGCAGGGTGTCGGATGGGCATATCCCGTGCCCACGCTGATTTGCTGTACTCAGTGGCGGAGAGGATATCCTCCTTGCAGTGACCGCTCCTGTCGCAGTCGAGCCCAGAGGCATTCCAAGTTTGGGTAATGGTCCACTTCGAAATGACTGTTTGGCTTGATCGTACCGTACTCTGCAAGGACCAACAACCGAATCGGGTGATTCCTTGGCCATAAGTGCACTGCAAAAAGGGGATTATGTTCATCGTCGCCAAATTCTATTAACAGTCGTGCATCAAAGCGATGTAGAATGTAAAGTAAATAAGTCCCCAGATAATGTTGGGAAGACTATGGAGTATTGACGTGCGTGAGTTCTTCGGCATCAGGAGATTACATCATGGCAGCGGTACAGGGACAAATGAAGTGTAAGTTATACCCAAGCGCTTTTTCAGGCGAAGTGGTTTTTCAGGTCACTACAACGGTAGGGAAAGACTACGAGGGAGTGGCCCCGAAGCACTACGTTCAGCCCACTGCGGCGCCGACCGAAGGTGGTACAGATGGCTGTGTAAAGGTACGGGTCCTCAGTAATGGCGGCAACGAGGCTCGGGTTTATGTCCCCGACGGACAGATTCTGACTGTTTCAGCCGATAAGGTCCACGCATCGTAGGCGAGCGATATGTACCTCTCTGATGTTGACTTGCGTAAGGCAGTGGAATCAGGTGATCTTATTGTCAGCCCTGTTCCCAAGGACGAGATAGGGCCCACATCGATAGATCTACACTTGGGCCCCGTTGATGAAGCCAAAGTATGGGATTTTGCGGCACTTGCCAAGCACAACGAGGAATTGGGCCTTCGTGCGAGAGAACTGAATGTCGCGAGGATGACATACGGAACAGTCTCCAGAAAGTTCCTCGTTCAGCCTCCGCGTGAGGCGAATGTTGGAGACGGGCTCGTATTCAGGCGAGAAGATGCTATAATACTGCGCCCTTACGGTTTCGTCGTATGGCAAACAGAAGAGATCGTTGGTACCCCTGAGAGGGATCCAAAGTATATCTGTTTCATTGACGGCAAGAGTACTCGGGCGAGGACTGGTCTGGTTGTGCACCTGACGGCGCCCACGATCCATGCCGGTTGGAGTGGCAACATAACACTGGAGATGACCAACTGTGGTCCTTTGGATTTGGTTCTACACGCCGGGGATGCCATCGCTCAGATCACAGTAGCGCAGATAACTCAGCCACCAGCCCTGAATGTAAGGTTATATCAGGCGGCTACATATGGCCAAACAAGTGTCTGTGGTGCTGACCCCGATTCGGCTTCGCAGTCCGGCTGAATGACATTCCAAGGCGTTTGTCCAACTGTCCATTAGCTTGTCACAGGACTCAGGGGGATGCCGTGCTTCCTCGTTGCCTCAACCCTCTGGCTTATCTCTTTGGATTGACGATGGCTACTCATGATAGTCCCACAACAAGCGAGCGGTTCGGGCCTTCGAGGGTGAGGGCAGCATGGTTCTTGTTGGTATACACGGAGAGCCAGACACTTTCGCGGTAGGGCATCGGAGGCCGTGTGGGTGGTAGGGGCGAATAATCCTCTGCCCTTGCAGGGTTTCGATGGCGGCGAGGAGGGGTGCGAGTGGCCGGGCATTTCTTTTTCCGGGGGGCTGAACATTTTTTTCCGTGGGGGGTAGAAAACGCGCCATAGCATATTCCGCCGGTCGAGGGTTGTTGCTATTTTGATTGAAGAAATCATCTCATGTTTGCCGAAGGGTGCCGGCAGAGTCTCACGAACGCACCCAACCGTCCCAAACCTTCTGCATGAGGCAGACGACCTGTAAAGGAACGAACAAACGATGGAAGCAAAACCTGGATCCGCGAATCCAAGACCGCCCGACAAGGGCAAAGCGACCTCCGGCGGGACCAAATCCCTTGGGCCGGTCCCCAACCTCGAGGAGCACGTCAACAGCGAGTGGTGGCGGCAGATCTTCAACTCGACCTACCTCAAGACCGACGGCGACGTGGTGGACGATCTTGGCGTGACCGCCAAGGAAGTGGACGCCTTCTGCGAGATCCTCAAGCTCCAGAAGGACCAGCGTCTGCTCGACGTCTGCTGCGGCCAGGGTCCGGACGTGCTCGAACTGGCCCGTCGCGGCTTCGCCAACGTCGAGGGGCTCGACCGCTCGCACTATCTCGTGCAAAGGGCCCGGACGCAGGCCAAGAAGGAAGGCCTGAACGTCCGGTTCAAGGAGGGCGATGCGCGCAAACTACCTTACGCCACCGACACGTTCGACGTGGTAACGATCCTGGGCAACAGCTTCGGCTACTTCGAGACGATCGAAGACGATATGCGCGTGCTGAAAGAGGTGCGGCGCGTGCTCAAGCCGTGGGGCCGCCTGCTGATCGACGTCGCCGACGGCGAGTACCTGCGGCGCAAGTTCCAGCCCCGCAGTTGGGAGTGGATCGACAAGCACTATTTCGTCTGCCGCGAGCGGTCGCTGTCGCTGGACAAGCAGCGTCTGATCTCGCGCGAAGTGGTCACCCACGTCGAGAAGGGCGTGGTGGCCGACCAGTTTTACGCCGAGCGGCTCTACAGCCGCAAGGGCATCCAGGAGCTGCTGACCAGGGCGGGCTTTGCCGACGTGATCGTCCACGGGCAGATCTCCGGCGACTCCCAGCGCAACCAGGACCTGGGCATGATGGAGAAGCGCATCATGGTCACCGGGTCGGTGCGGAAGGAGTGGACGCCCCGCAAGCGCAAGAAAGACTTCAAGAACGTCACTGTTCTATTCGGCGACCCGGCCAAGCCGGACCCCCTCAAGCCGCTGTGCGTCTTCGACGACGACGATTTCTACACGATCGACCAGCTCAAGAACGCCCTGCGCGAGCTGGACGCCTATCGCTACACCTACCTGAGCAGCCACGACACCCTGATCGACGACCTGCGGAAGCTGATCGGCAAGACGGATTTCATTTTCAACCTGTGCGACGAGGGCTTTGGCAACGACCCGCGCAAAGAGCTGCACGTGCCGAGCCTGTTGGAGGTGCTGGGCATCCCGTACACGGGCGGCGGGCCGCAGTGCCTGGCGTTCTGCTACGACAAGTCGCTGGTTCGCGGCGTGGCCAAGGAGATGCAGGTCCCGGTGCCCGAGGGCTTCTTCATCAAGCCGGAAGACAGCACGTTTGAGCTGTCGTTCGCCTTCCCGGCGATCTGCAAGCCGAACTTCGGCGATTCCAGTTTCGGCATCACGCAGCGCAGCGTCAGCAACACCGTCGAGGAGCTGGTCAACGCGATCACGGAGATTCGCGAGAAGTTCGGCTATGAGAAGCCGATCCTCGTCGAGGAGTTCCTGACGGGCAAGGACTTCACCGTCGGGATCATCGGCAACCCGCCGGAGTCGTATACGGTGCTCCCGATCATCGAGGAAGACTACTCGATGCTGCCGCCCGAGCTGCCGCGACTGTGCGGCTATGAGGCCAAGTGGCAGCCGGACTCGCCGTACTGGCAGATCAAGTCGATTCCCGCCCAACTGCCCGATGCGACGGAGAAGCTGGTCGTCGAGTGCTGCCTGAAGCTGTTCGAGCGGCTCGAATGCCGTGACTATTGCCGCTTCGACTGGCGGCTCGACGCCCAGGGCACGCCCAAGCTGCTCGAAGTCAATCCCAATCCCGGCTGGTGCTGGGACGGACACATGGCCAAGATGTCCAAGATCGCCGGCATCTCCTATTCCGAAATGCTCGAAGCGATCCTCAAGGCTGCCGAGGACCGTCTCGGACTCCAGGCCGCCCGCGCCAAGACCGCCAACGGCACCCGCAACGGCCAGGCCAACGGCATCGTCGCCATCGACGCCCTGCGAACCGCTGCCGAGGCCGAGTGCCCCAAATCGTGACACGCAACCCGCCGGAGAGGGGCGCCCCCGCGCCCCTCTCCGCGTCGCTCGTCAGGGAAACAGCCCATCCGCGCACCGCTCTGGCCCATGCCATTTCATCCCAAGCGAAGGAATCTGGTTGCGAATGGAACCGCTATGGTCTCTGGCCAGACCCTTCGACTTCGCTTCGCTTCGCTCAGGGTGACAAGAAGCCGGCTGATCTGTCACTTGAGAATGGAATGGGCCCAGGACTGTGTCATCTCGACCGGAGCCTTGGCGCGAGCCAAGGCGCAGCGGAGAGATCTGGTCGCGAATGAAAAGCTGCCTGCCCCTGTTGTGCGGCCCTTTCGCGCGAGCTTCGCCCTCGCTTGACGGGCAGGGCATGCCGGCATAGAATGCGTCGCGTGAGGTTGGGACGTGCTCTGTCCCGATCGTGGTTGGCTCTTGGGGATCGGCAGGGGACTATGGTGACAGGGATTTCGCAGGATGTGGTCGAGCGGTTTGTGGGGGCGTGTCGCGAGGCCCAGCGGCGCGGGCTTCTGCGGTGCAGCAGCGGGAACCTCTCGCAGCGGGTCGATGGCGGGCGGATGCTGGTGACGGCGACGCGGAGCTGGCTGGGCCGGCTGACCGCCGATGACGTGGTGCTGTGTCGGATCGACGACGGCGCGTGCCTCGACGGCCGGCGGCCGACGGTGGAGGTGAACCTGCACGCGGGCATCCTTCGCTCCCGGCCGGAGATCGACGTCGTGTTGCACTTCCAGTCGCCGCACGCCACGACGCTGGCCTGCTGCGAGTCGCGCGGCGTCAACTTCTTCGTGATTCCCGAAATTCCGTTCTACATCGGCCCGATCGGACGCGTGCCGTACCTGACGCCCGGCTCGCAGGAACTGGCCGATGCCGTCGTCACGGTCATGCGGAACCACAACCTGGCGCTGATGGCCAATCACGGGCAAGTCACCGTGGCGCGCGACCTCGACCACGCAATCCAGAACGCCGAGTTCTTCGAACTGGCCTGCCAGGTCATTGTCCACGGAGGCGAGAAGGTGACACCGCTGAGCGACGAAGCCGCCCGCAACCTGATGGCTCTCGGCGCCGTCTGACCGAACGCAACGCCGCCTGTGACATTCAGCGCCCGGCGGTCGGGCGGGAGCAGGCGTCGGCCAGTTCGAGGAGGCGCCTGACGAGGATCTCGCCGGTCCGCTCGCAGAGGCAGGTGCGGGTGATGTAGTTGTAGCGGTCGAAGCTGTCGAAGTCTTCCTTCGTGAGGATGTAGCCGAAGGCGTCGTTGGTCAGGCCGAAGAGGAAGTTGTGCCGGCCGTGCATCTTGCGTTTGAGGTAGTAGCCGATGTTGGGCATCGCCTCACCCGGCATCGTCGCCATCTGGGCGTCGCCGAGGTTCACGACGTGGATCCGCGTGGCGATGTGCCCGTCGTCGTCGAGCGTGAAGCCCAGGGGCGAACGCTGCACGACGGTCCGCAGCATGTCGTTCTCGACCGGCAGGCGCACGATCGCGCTTTCGCAGACCAGCGCCGGGTCTTCCTGGATCGCCGCATTGCTGACGATGCGCAGCGTTTCGTCGGCCAGCAGGTGGCCGATGCGAATGCACTCGTCGCACGTCCGGACGTCCTTGCCGTCGGGGCCGCGACAGTCGGCGGTGACCATGCCGCCGAGCGCCGAGTTCATGAAGAGGCCCACGCCGCCGCCCCTCGCTTCGATCCGCTCGTACAGAGGTCCGACGAAGTCGGGACTGAGGATGCCCTGATCGGCGCCGAGGACTTCGGGGTGGCAGGCGTAGTTGACGAGTGTGGCGATCGGGTTGCGGTCGCGATCCACGACCTGGACGACGTGACATCGCGGATCGTAGAGCGTCTCGGCGTAGTAGTTGTAGGCGATCTTGCCTTGGGCGTTTCCCGTAGCGATCCTGACGGCCGCGGGCTGTAGACCGGCCGCTGCGGCGTCGATCGCCCCGGCCAGCGCCGCGCAGACGCTGTCGAGATAGGCCAGGTCGCACGAGGTCTTGCCTTCCCGGTCGGGAAAGCCATAACAGTCCGGGGCGCTGTGCGTGTGCGTGGCGCCGATCAGGATGTTGGCGGCCGGCACGCGCGACACCTGCGCGCGGACCTTCTCGCAGAGCACGCCCGGGAAGCCGAGGAAGTCGGTGCTGCAAATCGCGATGCGCGTCCCGTCCTGCTCCAGCACGAGCGCCCGGACGGTCAGCTCGCCCATCTTCCTCGTCGTCGGGTTCGACGGCCCGACTCCGCCGGAGACGGGCAGCAGCGGCTCAGGCGTCACACAGCGCACGGCGATCGCCGCGCGAAACTCGGCCGACGCCGACCCTGCAAACAGCAGGCCCAACGCCGTAACGATACACGCCAGAGTGAGAAACGGTCTGCGTCCCATGCCTGTCTCCTTTGCCGTCCCTGTTGTTCGACCGACGCGGGCCATTGTAGATCGTGCGTCCCCGCACGACAAGGGCGCCATCGGTCGCGTAGGGGCGAGGCGTGCCTCGCCCTTCCCATCGTGTGCGGAGATGGCGCAGAAAAAAGGGCGAGCGGGGACGCTCGCCCTGCGGGGCCAAGTCTGCGTTGTGGGTTCAGACCTTGTTCAGGTCGAAGCCGTCACGATACTCGGCTTCGACGAACTTCTGCGCCTCGGGCGCGTTGGTGACCTTCATGTTGGGTCCGTCCCAGAGGATTTTTCTGCCGGCGCGGATGGCGACGTCGCCGAGCAGGACGAACTCGGTCAGGCGGGCGCCGTAGCGGAAATCGCTGCACGCCTTCGGCCCGCCCTTGCAGGCGTCGAGCCAGTCGCGATGGTGGCCCTTGCTTCGCGGCAGCACTTGGGGGGGCCGGCCGTACGCCCGCATCTTCGATTCCGGGATGATGCGGGGCGACTGGCTCCAGCCGCCGCCCAGGATCGTGCCCTTCTCGCCGATGAGCAGTACGCCGTTGTCGCCACCGCCCATCTGCCGGCCTTCCTCCAGTTCCGCCGGCCGAGGTGGTGTGAGATTGCCGTCGTACCAGTGGACCGTCACCGGGCCCCGGTCGCCCTCGGCGCCGAACTCCCAGACGATGTGGTTGTTGCCGGCGATGACCTCGGCATCGACGAAGTCGGTCTTGACCGCCTCGACGCTGATCGGGTGGCCGAGCCTGAGGGCGGCGAACGCCGGATCGAGATTGTGCACCGCCATGTCGCCGACGGCGCCGGTGCCGAAGGCCCACCAGCCGCGCCAGTTGTACGGGGCGTACGCCGGGTGGTAGGCACGGTCGGGTTTGGGGCCGAGCCAGAGCTTCCAATCGAAGCCGGCCGGCACGGGGGGCGTGTCGGTCGGACGGCCGCGACCGCTCGACCAGCCGCCGGTGCTGCTCCAGGCGTGGACCTCGCGGACCTTGCCGATCGCGCCGTCCCAGACCATCTCGCAGGTCAGCCGGTTGCCTTCGTCGCTGCGGCCCTGGTTGCCCATCTGCGTGGCCACGCCCGCCTCGGCGGCGGCCTTGGCGACGGCGCGCGCCTCATAGATGTTGAGCGTCAGGGGCTTCTCGCAATAAACGTGTTTGCCGCGATGCAGCGCCGCGACGCTGACGTAGGCGTGGGCGTGGTCCGGCGTCGCGCACAGCACGGCGTCGATGTTCTTCTCCTTATCGAGCAGCTCGCGAAAGTCGATATAGTCGCTGCATCGGAAGGCGGGGTTCTGCTGGCGGTAGTGTTTCTCGACCTCGGCCTTGACCGGCAGGCGGCCGGCGACGCCCTGGTAATAGTACTGGCTGTAGTCGTCCTGGTCTCTCGGGTCGGCCACGGCGACGATCTGGACATCGTCGTGGGCGAACAAGCCGCGCGCGTTGGTGCGGCCCTGCCCGCCGCAGCCGACGATCGCGATGTACACCTTCTCGCTGGGGGCGACGAACTTCGGCCCGCCCAGCACGAATCGCGGCACGATGGTGAACCCCGCCGCCGCGCCCGCCGCCGAACCGAGGAACTGCCGTCGTGACAATCTCGAACTCCTGCTGCTCATGGTACCCTCTCATGCTTGAACGATTGAATGTGCTCCATTGACCTCGCCCCATCATACCGCAGCCCGCCCCCGCAAACAAGCCGTGCGCGGAGGCGGGTGTGCCCAGTTCTTCCGGCAGAGGCTCTGCCGTGCGTATGAGCCGGTCGTTCCATATGTTCTGCCAATGCCGAGTTTGACGTGGCCGAAGTGGTTGTGTCGAGGGCGTTTCCCCGGTAGATTCTTGAGCGAATCATCCGGTTGAGATCCAGCCCGGATTCGGTGAGGACGGGATGGATCGCAACGGAGCGGGAGCCGGCCAGATTGGTGGGCGGACCGCCGGCAGTCGGAGTCTTGATTGGTGTGTCATCGATCGCGTTGGGTGCAGGAGTACGAACTATGGCGGCAAAGGGGACATCCCGGACGACGGAACTCTCAACGAAGACGAAAATCGGCGCCCTTCTCGACAGGTATCCCTTTCTTCTTGAGTATCTTCTGTCGCAATCGCCGAAGTTCTCGAAGTTGAAGAACCCGCTCCTGCACAAAACGGTGGCGGCCTTCGCCTCGATTTCGAGCGCGGCCTCTCTGGGCGGGCTCGATCCGGATGATCTCCTTATGGGCATCGCCGCCCAGATATTCAAGAACTCCGATGATACCGTCACCCTGGTCAACAGCGCCGAGCGGACGGGGTCGGCAGACGGTATGAGCCGCGAAGAGCGCATCCAGACGTTCAAGGAAATCGTCATGCGGCTCCACGCGGGCGAACCCCTGGACAATCTCCGGCGCACATTCCATGCGATTCTCAAGGACGTCTCACCGGCCGAAGTCGGCGCCATGGAGCAGCAACTCGTCGCAGAAGGTGTCCCGGAGACCGAGATCAAGAGGCTGTGCAATCTGCACGTGGAATTGTTCACCGCCGATTCAGACCAACCCCAACTGCCGCCCTTGCCCGAAGGCCACCCGATTCACACGTTCCAGGCGGAGAATGCAATCGCCGAAGCCAAAGCCGCCGAGCTTCTTACTGTTGTCGGTGGAATCGGAGATGAGCGCGCGTACTCGGCGGTCCGAGGCGATCTCAAGAAGGGCATAACAGATCTGTCTGATATTATCCGCCACTACGAACGAAAGGAAAACCAACTCTTTCCCGTCATGGAGGCTCACGGCCTGACGGCGCCGCCACAGGTCATGTGGGAGATTCACGACGATATTCGGGCCATGTTCAAGGCGACCCTTGCCAGGCTCGACACCGAAGACCGCGCCTCGGTGGTTGAGGCGGTGTCGGAACTGACCGCGGCCGTTCGCGATATGATCTTTAAGGAAGACAGCATTCTCTTCCCAATGGTGTACGAGGCGTTCTCCGAGGCCGACTGGATCAAGGTCCGGCGGGGCGAGGCGGAGATCGGTTATGCCTGGGTAGATCCGGGTCAAGCCTGGTTGCCCGCCGCCGCCGCGCCATCCGAAGAGCGCGCCGCAGCGCGCGGACGGATCCGACTCGACGCCGGACAATTGGAACCCGAGGTGATCAACGCCATGCTCAAGCACCTGCCCATTGACTTGACCTTTGTCGGTCCGGACGATCGCGTTGCGTATTTTTCGCAGACCGACGAACGCATATTCCCCCGCAGCGAAGCCATCATCGGCCGGGAAGTGTCCAAATGCCATCCGCCCAAGAGCGTGCACGTGGTCGAAGAGATCCTGTCGCGATTCAAAAGCGGGGAACGCGATACGGCTGAGTTCTGGATCGAACTCAACGACCGATTCATTCATATCCGCTATCTTGCCGTCCGTCGTCAGGGCCGCTATCTGGGTTGCCTCGAAGTCAGTCAGGATGTGACCGATATCCGGGCTCTGAAGGGGCAACAGCGCCTGTTGGACTGGAAGTGAAATCAGCGACCGTCCCCGCTCGCCTTGGCCCTGTCGTGCGGGGGACGCACGACCTACAGGGCAAGCCGAGCCCGAAGTAGGTCAGGCGTCTGTGGAATTGCCCCGGAAGCCTGACTTCCGTTTAGATCAGCGCTCTGGCAACGCCCTTGGGGTCCTTCTCGAACACTCGCAGCAAGGCTCTCGCCGGCCCCTGTGGACTTCTCCGGCCCTGTTCCCAGTTCTGTACCGTGCTCGTACTGACGCCGATCATTCTGGCGAACTGAGACTGAGAAACCTGTACGGATTCCCTGAGCGTTCGCACGTCCACGGCATCATAGGTAAATGTGCGGGAAGCGGGCCGTTCCCTTCTTCGAATCCGGCCCGCCTGTTTGATGCTCTTCGTCAAGTCGCTGAACAGTTTCTTATTCATAGGAGTTGCTCCCTTACCAGCTTTGCCAATATCTTCTTCTGCTGGCTGGTCAAGTCGTCCTTGCCTGTCTTGCTGTAGGCGAGCAGCATGAAGATGCTGTCGTCGGCAGCTACGTGGTAGTAGATGACTCTTATGCCACCACGCTTGCCGCTGCCTTCCACGGCCCATCGCAGTTTCCGTATACCGCCGCCCCCTTGAATCACCGCCCCGGCCCTGGGATGTTTCACGAGCTTCCCCTGGAGTCTCATGTATTCATCGTCGGGCAGGAGATCAACGATCTGCTTGGTAAAGACGTCGGTTTCAAAGAAGACCATACCCTTTATAGTATACGTCGTTGGCGTATAGTGTCTATCAGAAAATCTGACCTTTTCTCATATCTTCTGGGGACTTCACGTGCGAAGGCTGCTCGACGTTCCCATAACCCCGCCCGCAAGGGCCTGGCCATGCACACCGCTTCCGAACGATGCCTGCGAGACTTTGCGAAGATCGTCCACAGGCGACAGGTTGCGTTCGTAGGGCGAACGTCCCCGTTCGCCTTGGCCCTGTCGTGCGGGGACGCACGACCTACAGCATGCCAGAAACACCGCCGTGCCCCTCCCCCCCGCGGAATTCGCCTCGGAGAACGACCTTGACGCATCCGACGCACCGTGTTATCATTGTGGTTACGTCCAGGGGAGAACTCGATACTGACAGAATGCGAACGACGTTGGGCGGACCGCCATGGAATCGGTGTGCGGTGCACACCCAACGAGACTGGCCGGTGTAGGCCAGGCACATGCCGAGTCAACTCGACGGATGGCCATTTCCATAGTGCACCTCCGTCGTATCCACCGAGGTCCCCGGCGACTCATGTAGAAATTCATTGTACTTTTCTCTCAACTTACGGGCCAAACGTACCAGGAGCCACACCCCGGCAACAACCACCAGATACGGAAGCACTCGCACAGGATCGAAGTTCCGCCAAGGTGCGCCCAATCCAGGCAGTACCCTGATAAAGAAGTGGTAGAGCGTCGCGAGCGTAATGATGCCCAACCCGAAGTAGTACTGAATCTTGAGGTGCGTCAACATCACGTTGCCTCGACGGTGCTTTCCGAAATAGTAGTGAATGTCACGCAGGTCGCCACTGATAAGGAACTGGCGTTCGATGTTCGCGATGATAGCGAGATTTCGATTGTACCAATATGCCGCGTCTTGCAGATGAGCGAGCAACCATACCCCGACGAGTAGGATAATGGCGGCGGCGAAATCCAATGGAACGATTCCTTTCTCCACCAAGCTCAGCAGAGCAACGGCGGCAATCAAAGTGCCGACTGCCTGCCACACAACGACAATATGCCTGTTGATGTCATTAAACATCTGGTCATACATGTGCATGAGGAACTCTTCACGTCTCTGCGGTGTTACTACTTGCCTATCGACGTCGCTCGGTGCCATGAGCGTGCCCTTTCTTGTAGCTGTTCCACATCCTGTTTATATTCTTCACCGAATCGACGATACAGCGATCATACCCGCCAATCGGGTGGGGGCGAAAGGTCTCCCCGTCAAAATAATCCCCAAACTGCGCATCGAGAGTGAAGCGGTTACAGTCAAAGCTGAAGACATCCATCGACTCCGCTAATCTTCGCTGTACGTCGGGTCGCCCCCCAAGGAGATGAACTGGTCGCTTGAAGTAGCCGGGGCGCAGGCGTGTCTGGCCGTAACGGGTAGGCACGCTGTACCCGAGCAGGAACTCCTCAGGTATTAACTGCTCAAGATCATTCGCCGACAAGCTTATTTTGGGCACCACGACAACATACCGGACATGCTGCGCTAATTCCCATGCCTGGTCCACTATACGCTCAAGGGATCTCCTGTCTTGTATGTCCTGTGCCACGGTCGTCCATGGTTGTACCGCTTTTACAGCCGACAAGTGTCTGCAGAAATCATACTGCTCCCAATCGATATCCAGGAACCCGATTTCGTCGAAGCGTTTTATATCCCTCAGATTTGTATAACGTGCACCAGGGAGCCAGCCATGCCGTACCGCGATCGCAGTAGCACGATGGCTATGCGTGATAAACCTGATGGGCTGTAGCCTCCGCGCGGTCCAGCTGCATCTCAGGGGACTAGGCTGGCGAACTGATAGTCCCTTCGGCGCAAGTTCTCTCACCATGATCTGTCCTCACCCCAAAAGGCTCTCCAAGGCATTCAACTAACACCAGCATCTTACTCGGGGAAGGTTGCCAAGCAAGCAGAAACGTTGTAAGATACAGTCGGCATTGCTGGGGCCTGCCCTTAAGATGCAGGTTGGCCTTCTCCACAGGGGGGCACGGCGTGCGAGATGTTCGGATGGGTCATGCCATTGCGAGCGTAATCACCCGTCTGCTTGAATCTGTTGCCATCGACGGCGGTGTGGGGTACGATATGCGGGGCAATCGCCGTTGAACCGTCTGATGGGTGGGGTACTGCCGATGTGTCGTGGTCTGTGCGTGTTTTGGGTATGCGTGTTGTCGATGCTCTCGGCGAGCGTGTTCGGGTGCCGGCAGACGGTCCGGCTGGCCGGGTCGGCTGTGCGTCAGAATCCGCTTCGCCGCATCGGGCCGTCCGGCGGTTGGACCTTCAACGGTCTGGACGCCCGCGTGCCGCCGAGCTATCGGCCGGGCTCCTATGCCAGCGCCACGCGCCGCGTGACGTTCCTCGATCCGGCCGACCTGGGCCCGCACGGCTATCGGTTCGACGGCGCCGAGCGCAGCGGGATCGTGTACACCTGTCGGGCCGGACATATCGACATCGCCCACGTGCGCAAGGCCATCGATTGGACGGGGTACCTGGCCGCCGTTGTGCTCGATCGCATTGAAGCCGGCCGGACCACGTTTCAGTTCAAGCAGATCGAGCCGTCTCTGTACCACGTCGATCTGACATTTCCCGACGATTGGACCGATCTCGACGATGGGCAGCGCGAGCGAATCGCCAGAGAGGTGGCGTGCGATCTCGGAGCGCATCTGGCCTGGACGGGGCTCACCTGGCACGAGATCCTCACGTGGTTCGGGTATCGATTCAAAATCTGGCAGTCGGAGTTCCCGTCGGCCTTCTCCTGGGAAGACAACTATTCAAACCTGCTCGGCACGCGCATCGCCGTGGCCGCCCTCGGCGACGAGAGCCGGCCGTTCGATGAGGTGGTGACAGACCTGCTCGATGAATGGCTGGTGGAACTCGGGGCCCAGCCGGCCGAGGCGGCGGAGGAGATCACCGGGGCGATGCGAGATCGGTGGTTCTCGTCGCAGGGGTTCTTCACGGTGATTCACGAGCGGAACTTCGACATCGGGCTCGACGACGGGCACGTGACGCCCCGACTGGCCCCGACTGCGGTGGTCTGTGACGATCCCGAGCCCCGGCCTCTGGCCATCCCGACGCTCGACCGTCCGGCTCGGCACGGGTTCTTGGTGCGGGTGCAGATCGAGCCGAGGGTGTGGGAGGAACGTCGCATCCTTACGGCGGCGTTCGGTCCGAGCGACGAGGCGACCGGGCCGCTCGAACCGGTGGTGGCCTTCCCGCTGCTCATGGACTATATCGAGCGGGACGCCGTTGCCCGGGGGATTCCCCGCGCCGAAAGCGAAGTCGCAGGCAAGTGACAGTGAAGGGGTGTTGCATAATGCGAACCGAAACGGTTCAGCGGACCATGATGTCGATGCTGGCGGTGTGGATGGGGCTGGCGGGCACGGCACGAACCGAGGTCTTGCCGTCTAAGGCGCCGATCGACGTAGTTCACTACATGATCGTCGTCACCGGGGGGGAGTTGCTGGCGGGCGACTACGCCGACGGGCACACCCACTTTCTCACACGGACGTTGTATCCCTTGGGTTTGCACTGCGTCGGCTCGATGTGTGTGGACGACACGCGGGCCGACATCCAGGCGGCCCTTCGGTTCGCCACAGACCGCGCGGCCCTGGTGATCGTCACCGGCGGGCTGGGACCGACCGACAACGACGTGACGCGCGAGGCGATCGGCGAGTTCACAGGTACGCCGCTGCGCGAGCACCCGGAGTTGCTGGAGGCGATGGCACAGCGCTTTCGCGTGCCGCCCGATCAGCTTCGTGCGAACCTGCGCCGCCAGATTCGGGTGCCGGTACGCGGATCGTATCTGAACAACGCCAACGGCACGGCGGTCGGCCTGGTGTTTGAATCGGACAAGGGCGCGATTGTGTCGCTGCCGGGCCCGCCGGGCGAGTTGCAGGCGATGGTCCGCAGCGAACTGGTGCCCTATCTGGCCCGTCGGTTCGGCACGCGGTTGCCCGGCCGCTCGCTGATGCTGCGTTTCGTCGGACTGGGCCAGTCGGAGATCGACCATCGGATCAAGGAGCGCATGACGCTCGACGCGGACATCATCATCGGCTCGCACTTCGAGGGCGGACGCGTCGATTTCACCTTTACGCTGCCCGACGACACGCCGCAAGCGAAACAGCGACTCGATGACCTCAAGCGGAAAATCGTCGGTATCTTCGGTGAATCGATTTACGCCGCCGACGAGACATCGCTGGAGCAGCACGTTGTCAGTCTGCTGCGGGCGCGCAGCGCGACGCTGGCGCTGGCAGAGATCGGCAGCGGCGGGATGGTGGCGGCCGCCCTGACCGGCGCCGACGGCATGGGCGAGGTCGTGCTCGGCGCCTACGTTGCGCCTACGATGGAGCGATTGCACCATCTGCTCGACGTCCACGATGCGAACTGGGCGAAGAATGCATCGGGCGGCGATGCGGTGGAACGGCTGGCAACCGCCGCTGCCCAGGCCGCCGAGAGCGAATGGGCTGTCGCCGTCGGCCCGCTGCGCGACGACGGTTCGGTAGAGGTGGCGTTCCGACGCCCATCGGGCGCCGTCGAAAGCGAGCGAATCGCCCTCCGCGGCACAAGCGAGGCGGCCCGCATCCGCTTCATCACCACCCTGCTCGACCGCCTCCGCCGCAAACTCGCGCTCGTCGCCGCACGTTTGTAGTGTGCCCGTCAGGGCATAGGCAACGCCTCACGGTGTCACTACAAACGCGCAAGGGAGCCTCAGACGACGCCACCACAGGCGACCATCCCCATGCCAGGAAATCTTCACACATACGGTGCGGGGGCGGCCCAGTGAGATTTCGCCTTGACATGACAGACCCTTGCGATGGTACAATGAATGGCTGATACATATGTGGGGCAACTGTAGATGGGCAAATTGATTGTCATCCCGGTGATCGTGGGTCTGCTGGTTTGTGCGCCGGCGTACAGCTTCGGCGCGCCTCGCGAAGCGGAAGGGTTGGAGGCAAGCCCTGCGCCCCTGTGCCATTGGCCTGGCGAGGTGAACCCCTGGCGGTCACATCCGCTCGTCTCGGAGTATCTGACGCCTCCCAGGGGGCAGGTGTCGCTCGAACGCTGGACGGAACCGGTGCAAACCACCGTTGCGGCTCCCTTGGTTCCGTCGGAAAGTGGCGGCTCGTGCGTGCGTCGCAGCGGGTCGGCCATGTCGGTGCTTCCTCATGTCCCACGCCATTCCCTGCTTTCGGTTCTCTGCATTCTGATCGTGTAGCCCACGTCAAGCGGTTCGGCACGTGTGGCAAAGACGGACGACGTGCCGAACGACATCCTGCCATCGTCCGCCGTTCCCGATAGATAACGATCCCTACCCGTGCGCCGACGCTGCCTGCGCTTTCGGCCACATTCAGAGGAGAACCGCTATGACAACGAACAGTAAGCTGGATCGCGTTCGTGAACTGCTCGATCAGAACCGGCCCGAGGAGGCGTTCCGTCTTCTCGACCATCATGTAGAAGAGACTCCTGAGGTCAGGAACGCCCGTGCCGTGTGCCTGCTGCGGCTGGGCAGACTCAGCGATGCCGTATCGATCCTCCGTGACATCACATTTCGCGGCTACATGAACATGCCCGACGATACCCCGCTGCGATTCCAGCTCAACTTCGCGACGGCCATGTTGATGATGAACTTCAAAGATGCCGCCATGACGGTGATGGACCGGTTGGAGTTGGAGGAGGATCCGCAAGCAGATCAGTTGCGGAACGCCATCGAGCGATGGAAGAAGAGCCTTGGTCCGATCGCCCGATTGTGCTGCCGCATCGGCTTGTACCCGAAGCGGCCGGTGACGCTCGATGCCCCTCCGGGCCGAGTGTAATCGTCCCAGGGTATGTGCCGCATGCGGTTGCCATGTGTCTATGGGATTGGATCGGCGCACGACGGATGGGTGGCAGTCTCTGTCCCGATGGACATCGGGATTGTGCGTGTGGGGCTGCCACCCCCGCCGAGCGGCCTTGCGGATCAACGCCTCACGGCGAACGGGGCGTCAGGACGGTGGGATGTTCAGGAACGTTCGGACGCCGGTGAAGATGATCTGGGCGGCGATGGCGGTGAGGATCAGGCCGGTGAGCTTCATCATCATGTGCAGGCCCTTCTGGCCGAGCAGGCGTCCGATGGGCACGGCCAGGAACAAAAACAGCGAGATCATCAGCACCGCCAGCAGGATGGCGGCGGCGGCGATGAGCTTCTCGTCCATCTCGCCGATCTCCATGCCGAGCACGAGGATCGTGCCGATCGTGCCGGGCCCGACGATCATCGGGATCGCCAGCGGGACGACCGCGAAATCGCTGTCCTTGTCGGGCCCGACCTCCGAGCGCTTGCCCGAGACCATGCCGATCGCGGTCAGGAACAGCAGGGTGCCGGCGCCGACCTGAAAGGCGGGGACGGTGATGCCGAGGACCTTGAAGATCAGGTTGCCGAAGAAGTAGACCGAAAAGCAGATGACCAGGATCGCCACGCTGGTGCGAAGGGCGCAGTGGTTGCGGGTCCGCCGGTCCATATCGCCCGAGAGCAGCAGGAACATTGAGATCGAGAAGAACGGCGAGAGGATGAAGAACACTTTCGTGAAGATGCCGAGAAACAGGCCCATGGGCGTCCCTTCGAGCGGGCGATGCGTCAATCGATTCGGATTCGCGCGTAGCTGATCGTATGGCCGCCGCCGTGCCTCGGCCCGAGCAGTTCCAGTGCTTGCGATGGGGGCGAGCCGGCGCGGACGGTGGCGGTGAAGAACTCGGTGAAGGGCTTCTGTAGCGGCACGCGGACGGCGGGTCCGACGGTCGCGTCCGGTCCGATCTCCAGCAGGCGGTTCTCCGAGACGCTTCGGCCGGTCGCATCGTGGCCGCTGACATAGAAGAAGACGAACAGTCGCCGGTCCGGCGTGACGTGGAAGCGGCCCCGGCCCGGGCGCTCGTTCGAGATGTTCTCTTCGGCCGCCAGCAGCGTGCGACGCGTCCGCACCTCGCCTTCGCGCACGACCGCGTAGTTCAGCGAGTGGCTCTGTCGGGCGTCGGGGAAGAACCTCTCGCGCAGCCGCTCGTCGAGGGTCCGCTCGGTCCAGAGGATGTGGACGTCACCGTCGGGCCCGATCCACAGGTCGCCCGGCGTGACCCAGCCGCAGGTCTTCTCCCGGCTGGCGATCTCGACCCACGGCCGGAACGGCTCGCTCGCCACGTCGGGCGTCCACGTGTAGAACAGCCGGCGGAAGTCGTAGTCCCACTCGCGGCCCGTCAGCTCTTTCTTGAACGCACGCCACGTTTCGTTCGGCTCGATGATGTCGCTGACCCCGCAGAAGTGCACCGCCCGGTCCTTCATCGCGACGTTGGGATAGCAGATGCGGATCGGCTGTGGCTTGCTGTACTCGGCGCCCCACGGCCACGTTAGCCGGCCCTGCGCGCTCCATCGACCCTCGCGGTCGAGGAACGACCACTCGGCGTGGGTATAGCCGACGTTCTGCATCAGGATCAACTCGCGGCCGGGGCCGTCGGCGGCGAAGCTGCGATAGGAATGCTCGGTGAACTTCGGCCCGCCTGACCAGACGGGGCACAGCGTTTGTGGCACACGGGTCGGATCGCCGGCGTCGAATCGGAGGACCTTCGGCTGTGCGGGGCCGGCGTACGCGTCGGGGGCCAGCGTCGGATTGGCCGAAAGGAACAGCGGGCCGCCCGCGAAGCCGGCCAGCGGGCAGGGCTCGCGGGTCCGGCCGAACTCGTCGAAGCCGACCTTCTTCCAGCCGCGGTCCGTGCGGGCGAACAGCATCCAGCGGCAGTTGTTCAGCGGCTCGGCGTCCGTGAGCGTCTCCAGGCCGCCGGCGAAGACCGTCTCGCCGATCCGCACCAGACAGGTGGACCCGTGGCACCACATCGGCCCGGCGCCGTTGTCGGCGGGCCTGTAGCTGTAGACGTCCTCTTCGACCTCGACCACCGGCCGAGGGGCGTTCGCCGCCGCAACGGCCGCCAGCATCAGACACAAACCGACGACAGGAAGTCTTCTCATGGCAGGACCGTCCTCAAAAGATTGCATACCACACATACGCTCAACGCCCCCGCATTGTAACCAGCCGCCCAAACGAATCAAGCGCCCCATGCATAACAGCGCGATGTGCGGCGGTGCACAGCGTGTTTGTAGGTGGCGGCATGAGCAATGGTCAGGTCGCGTGCCGTAAGGGCGACGCATGCGTCGCCCCTACACGTCGCCGTGGGGTCAATCGCAGTCGGTGGGCAGGGACGGGTTGCGGAGGTGGTCGAACATGCGGGCGATCTGGAAGGGCAGGGTGCGCGAGATGGATAGATCGGAGGGGATCTGGTCCTCGGCGAAGAAGGCGACGCCGGTGGTCTCGTGGCTCTCGGCAGCGGCGCCGCCGGTGATCTCGCAGAGGAAGAACAGCTTGTAGATGTGGAAGGGGATGACGGGCAGGTGCGGGTGCCGGCTGCGGTCGTAGACGGCGGCCAGCTTGCGGACGCGGGCCTCGAAGCCGGACTCCTCGAAGATCTCGCGGACGACCGCCTCCGACGGGCTCTGGCAGGGGTCGGCCCAGCCGCCGGGCAGGGTCCAGCCGCCGTCGAGCGCCTCGCGGACGAGCAGGATCTTGCCGTCGCGAAAGGCCGCGCCGCGCACGTCCACCTTGGGCGTGGCATAGCCCTGCTCGCGCGCGAACAGATCGAGGAAGCTCTTCTTGTCCAGATCGAACCCCTCGGCCATCATCTCGGCGGCGATCTCGCGGAGGTGCTCGTAGCGTTCGATGTCGTAGGGGTTGTCGGAGAAGGTCAGGCCGTTCTGCGCCAACGCGGCCAGTTGCTTCGCCCATCGCAGCCAATTCGGTTCTGTGCTCATCGCGTTCCCGTTCCAACAAGGTCGATGTCGGCCTCGAACGAGTTCGTTACTCCTTCGATGAGTCCGGCCTCAATAGGGTGACACAGAATCGGGCCGGCCGCAAGGGCCAAACGCGGAACGGCACGGGCATTGACCGGACGCCAGGGGTCCGCTATGGTATTCGGCTCGATGGGAGACCAATCTCGTTTCGTTCGGAAGGCAAGAGTATGAGCAAGGTGCTGTTGGTTCTGGGATGGGCGGTTGTGATGGTTCTGCTGCAAGGATGCGTGGTCATCAACTGACCGCTCAATGCGACACCACGTCTATTGGGAGGGGGCCGGACTGCCATCTGCCGCGGTCCGGCCGGGGAGATTCCGCCAGTTCTGCAAACGGGGGCTTCGTTTGTTCGTGGTGTGCCTGTCAGGGCATATGATAGCGTCTGACCACGCCACTACAAACGGCATATATCGCGTCTGACGACGCCACTGCGAACGGTTGCGGTTCGGCCGGGGCGAATCTCCCCAGTGCTGTGGGGCGAATTTTCGCACGGGGGGTATTGCTTTCGGACTCAGATCGAGGTATACTACAGGGCTCATCTTGTGGGGGTGGGGCCGGCTCGGTTGCGAGTCGGCGGCCAATAGCGGATTTCAGGCAGACTGTGAATCTGAGGATTACCGTGTATGTACGCTGAGACGGTTCGTAACGTGGCGATCATCGCTCACGTGGACCATGGAAAAACGACGCTGGTGGATCAGCTCCTGTACCAATCGGGGATGTTCCGCGACGAAGACCTGGACAAGCTGGCCGGCGGTCAGCACGGGTTGATTATGGACTCCAACCCCATCGAACGCGAACGCGGGATCACGATTCTGAGCAAGAACTGCGCGATCCAGTACGTCGATGCCGACGGCGGGGTGTACAAGATCAACATCGTCGATACGCCGGGCCACGCCGATTTCGGCGGCGAGGTCGAGCGCGTCCTCAAGATGACCGACGGCGTCCTGCTGGTCGTCGATGCCTTCGAAGGTCCCATGCCACAGACGCGGTTCGTGCTGGGCAAGGCCCTCCAGCATGGACTCAAGCCCATCCTCGTGGTCAACAAGGCCGACCGCCACGACGCGCGGCCCGACGACGTGGTCAGCGAGGTTTTCGACTTGTTCGTCGATCTGGACGCCGACAACGAGGCGCTGGATTTTCCCGTGCTGTTTGCTTCGGCGAAGGAAGGCTGGGCGACCACCGATCTGGCCAGACCCAACGACAATCTCAAGCCGGTGTACGACGCCATCATCCGGTCGGTTCCGGCCCCGAAGGTCGATCCTCACCGTCCCCTCCAGATGCTGGTGACCACTCTGGAGTATTCCGATTACGTCGGGCGTGTGGCGATCGGGAAGGTCTTCGCCGGGCGGCTGACGCAGGCCCAGTCGGTGACGGTGATCGACAAGGACGGGCGCCACACACAGCAGAAAGTGGTGCAGTTGTACGAGTTCGAACGGCTGGGCAAGAAGCCGTCGCTGACCGCCCAGGCCGGCGACATCTGCGCCGTGGCGGGCCTCGACCCGGTCGATATCGGCGATACGATTGCCTGCCCGGACGAGCCGAGCGCGCTGCCGATTGTGGCGATCGACGAGCCGACGATGAGCATGACATTCCATGTCAACAACGGCCCGTTCGCCGGAAAGGAAGGCAAGTACGTCACGTCGCTGAACCTTCGCGACCGTCTGTACAAGGAGCTTCAGACCAATGTGGCGTTGCGGGTCCAGCCGGGCGAGAACGCCGACGCCTACGTCGTCTCCGGACGCGGGCTGATGCACCTCGGCATCCTGCTGGAGAACATGCGGCGCGAGGGCTACGAGGTCTGCGTGGGCAAGCCGGAGGTCATCATTAAGATGGTCAAGGGGTACCGGCAGGAGCCGATCGAGCGGCTGGTGATCGAATGCCCGGCCGAGTGCCAGAGCGCCGTCATGAGTCTGATCGGGAACCGGCGCAGCGAGATGATCAAGATGGACTCCAAGAGCGGCGTCAACGATTACGTCCACATGGAGTTCATGATTCCATCGCGGGGGCTATTCGGTCTCAATGCGCGCATCCTCACCGCCACGCAGGGCCGGGCGGTGATGCACCACACGTTCGAGAGGTACGAGCCGATGCGCGGCTCGATCCCGCAGCGGCAGGCGGGGGTGATGATCGCCACCGAGACCGGCACGGTTACCGCGTACGCGCTCGATGCGCTGTACGATCGCGGCGTGTTCTTCGTGCGACCAGGCGACGAGGTCTACGAGGGCCAGGTCGTCGGCGAGCACTGCAAGGACAACGACATTCCTGTCAATCCGGCCAAGACCAAGCAACTGACGAACATGCGCACGTCATCGAAAGACGATGCGGCCCGCGTGCGGCCGGCCCGCCTGATGAGCCTCGAGGTGAGCCTGGAGTACATCCAGCAGGATGAACTGGTAGAGGTTTGCCCGAAATCGATTCGGATTCGCAAGCGCTTCCTCAAAGAAGCCGACCGGCGTCGCGCTGCAAGGCGCGAAGGCTGAACCACCGATTCGGATCTATCGACGCCGGCCTCCCACGGCGCCGACAACGTCAGGCAGTCCGGACGCGGAATTGTAGCCTCCATACCCGGCGCCGAGGCTTTGGCCATAGCCTCCCATCGGACTGCCATAGCCCTGGCCGTAGCTGCTACCCATCATTCCGCCGCCCATCATCATTCGCGTCGTTCCGGGGCTCGGCGCGTACGACGGCTCGGCCACAAGATCGGTGACGTCGTAGACGCGCGGCACGCTCTTGCGGACGGGCAGGGCGTCGACCGTCGCGATGATAATCACACCGCTGTCTACGGTATATCCAAGCCGGGCGGCGCTGCCCGCCGAAACGGACGACAGCAGGATCTCCAGAACCTGACGCAGACGAAGCCCCGGGATGCTGTCGAACCCGATCGGCGTCTCGCGATGGATGTCCGCGCCGTCGCCGATCTGTCGCCAGAGCACCACGATGTTCAGCGGGGGTGTGGTCGCGTTTCGCATCGCGTCAATGGCCTCGCCGAAGGTCGTGTCCCGCGTCAGCGTCGCGAGGCTCGCCTTTGCCGTCGGTGGGGCGGCCGCCGCAAGAACAGCCGCCGGGCCGCCGGCACAGAGCAACACCGCCGTCGTCAGAAGCCGCCACGTTGTCCTGTATGTCGTGTCCATGTCGTTTCTGCCCCCCAAGACGCATCTTGCGTCTCCATTCGTACCACCGACAGGCCGCCGCCGCAAGGTCGGCGTTTCACCATGTCGAAAAAACGCATTGCGGCCCTTGAACACCCCCTCCGTCGCCGGGTATTATGGGGGGATGACCTGTGGGAGCAAGCCAACGCGGACGGAAACCCCTACAATCCGGCGGACAGAGCCAGCGACATCGCAAAGGGCCTGCGGCAACCCATCGTGCATGCCGGCCGCCTCACACGCCGCATCGGCGCCAGCCGCACGCCGCCTTGCGGTCTGGGCCGTAGCCGTCCTGTGCGCCTTGGTCCTCCTTGCCACCTCGTGCCGCAAGCAGGCAGAGCAGCCGGAACAGGCGAACACCGTAGCCTCAGACAGGTACGCTGTTCCAGAGTGGAAATCCGTTCCGCCGCCGGACCTGAGCAGATGCACGCGTCTGGAAGTCAAGTACTCGCCCTCTACGCTCTGGGCCGTGGCTGCGCTACAGTGGGAGCAAGCTCTGCTTGATCCGCTTGAGAAGGAGTTCTTGGAATCTTTGAAGCCTCCGCTTGTGGTCGAGGACGCAGAACGTATCCGGGCCTTTGCCGAGAGCGTTTTACAGACATCGTATAAGGGCCAATACGATGGTGGCGTTGGTACCCGGCCCGTAACGTATGTTGTCTGCTACCGTGGTGGACACCGAGTAGAATCCATCTCCGTAGGCGGTCCGGACATATGTACGGGGAAAGGACAGCTCTTCACAATCCGATCGAGGCGTGGGTTTCTGTACCTCACGCCTCAGACAGCCCCGTTTGAGTTTCGCGTGAATTGTGCGCGCAATCTGTCGAAGATGTCGAATGGGATGCATAGACTGGTTGACAGCGGCCAAGGCTACCCAAGTCCCGACGAATGGTGCGATGTTCTCGTGCGTCATGAGCGTCTGCGCCGCCACATTGGCACGTACCCCGTCCCCTGGTTGACCTGTCCCAGTGCCGGCGAGGGGCACTCACACTACGCGATGAATCCGAATTGCGGGGCGGATTCGGCGGGGGAGATGGTCCTGCTGTTTGAGACGAAGGCGGGGTGGAACCAGCACGGCGGGCCGGAGTTGTTTACGTTCGACCACCACGACCCGAAAGGCGGCTGCGTCCTGCTCAACGACGGCACCGTCAAATTCATCCGCACCGAAGAAGAACTCCACGCCCTGCGCTGGAGATGAATGTGTCATGGTGTGCATGGCACACCTACGGGACTACTGGCTGGAACATGTCCATGGAATCCGCGGGAGGAATCTGAAATGCAAAGACATTATCTTCTGTATGCGGTCCTATCCGTCTATTTCCTACCGGTGTTATGCCGAGATCTGGCGGGTAAGAACGACATTGACATGGGCAGAGAAGGACAGGGCGTGGCGATACATTGCGATCGGTTGGAGGTCGCCGACCCTTTCGTGGAACTGCGCTACCGGATCAGCAATGACTCCGGACACGATATCTGGGTGTGCCAGACGAATGGCGACAACCCAGGTTTTGAGGTCTTCCTATCCGACGACGACACGAAGCTCACGATTCGCCGTCGGCATTCGTTCTGGTTGGCCGAGAAGATGTGGGTGGTTGAGGAGGGGGTCTATCGCTACGCGGAATACGTGCGTTTGCCTGCCGGAGAGACTCGGGTAGAGTCCTTACTGTTGGCCCTGCCGATTCATCACCAGGGTTACTTCGATGGACATGGATTGCGTTTCTCGGATGGAGCAGAATTCTCGAATCGCTCCGCGTATGCTGATCGCGTGACCCTCGAGATCGGCTACTTCACTGAAGACCCTCTCGCCGCGATCTTCGCCACTTGGGGGAAAGAGATGAAGACTGCGAAGAGACGCTTCGATGGCCACTTCTCAGGCGGCCTATCGCGTCTCGCAGTAGTCAATGAACACATGAGGGGCCGCGATGAAAGGGCACTATTCGATGTCGAGGTTAGTGGACGCAGTCTAAAAGGCGAGCGCTCCATGCGCCTGGAGCTTGGCGACCAGCAGATTCCCTGCGTTGACATGCCGTGGAAGTCTCATAAAGGCAGGCCGAGTCGTCCTGAGATGGATGCTTGTACGCGAGTTGAGATCGTCTATGCGCCTTCGATGCTCCAGTACTTCTTCCCCACCCTGCGGGATCAGAGTCTCCTGGGTCCCGAGGAGAAACAACACCTGGAGTCAGAAAAGACGATTCTTCTGGATGATCCAGACCTCCTCAGGCTGTTGGCTTCTGATGTTGGCAGAGAAGAGAAGTACGTAGAGTACGGTGGGATTTGCGCCGAAATCGCCACGGCACGTGTTACCTGCTTTCGAGGTGACCAGAAGTTGACATCTTTCGCTATACTTGGAGACAGAGGGATTCGTACTGCAGACGGACGGTGCTTTGCCTATTCCTACGAATTGTCGTCCCTTAGAGAGATTACACCGCACATCCTGCCCTTTGAGTTACGTATCCAGTGTGCGGCTCATCTCCGGAATCTCTGGCGCCGTTTGTGCTTATATAGTATCTGTCACTCTGCCGCGACATCAGATTCAGTTGACCGTCGCACATCGGTACTTCCCTCATCTGACAGATGGTGCACTGCTCTGGCTCTGACCAGACAGCCAGAGCTCCTCGAAAACCGGGATCAGTTCGCGAAAGTCTTCAGGTGTCCCAGTGCAGGTCCGGGGGAGTGCCATTACGCGATGAATCCGAATTGCGGGGCGAATTCGCCGCCGGATATGGTGCTGCTGTTTGAGACGAAGGCGGGGTGGAACCAGCACGGCGGGCCGGAGTTGTTTGCATTCGACAACCACGACCCCAAAGGCGGCTGCGTCCTACTCACCGACGGCACCGTACAATTCATCCGTACCGAAGAAGAACTCCACGCCCTGCGGTGGAGATAGAGCGGCGGCTGGGGGAGCGGTCGCTCCAGTCGCCATATTTTTATATTGCTCAATAGCCATATCTTTGGTAAGGTGTGCATATGTCGAAGGCTCGTTTCGAATGGGACCACGCCAAGGACAGGGACAATCAGGTCAGGCATGGGATCGGATTTGGGGCTGCTCAGCGAGCCTTTCTCGACCCGAAGCGCGTGATTGCCAAAGATCTCGGCCACAGCGCCGAGGAAGAGCGGTTCTATTGCATCGGTCGCGTTGGGGATGGGATCGTCACCGTCAGATTCACCTATCGCGGCGACGTGATTCGTATCTACGGCGCCGGCTATTGGCGGAAAGGGAAGAAGCTGTATGAGGAAACGAACGAGATCCACGGATGAGCCGCTGGGCGAACTGGTTGTGACGAAGGACTTTCTTCCTCGGCCGGAGGAGTTGGTCCTGAAGGAAGAGAACGTCAAGATCACCATCTCTCTGAACAAGTCCAGCGTGGACTTCTTCAAGAAGAAGGCGCGGGAGCACCATACGTCGTATCAGAAGATGATCCGCCGGCTCATCGACTGGTATGCCTCGCAGCAGCAGAAGAGTGCGTAAGGCGGCATGGTGCGGGCGGAGTTCGGCTGTTTGGAATGGCCTGGTTTTTTGCGGGAAAGGGGTTGCAGAGGACGCGGCGCCGGCTATAATGGATGTGAAGAACAAGGCGGGCCAGGGAACGCGTTTATATTCCGTCTGCCATCATAATTGTAGTATCTCATTTCATAGCGGCCCTGCCTTCGAATGCGAATTCGGTTCGAGCATTAGGAGAGCACCAGCAGGGATTTCATTCGGTTGATCGTCCGGCCCGTTGCTACGCTGCGCGCCGGGGCCGGCGTTTGCGCGCCGAGCGATCGGACGGGACGGTTCCCACAGCCGTGATTCGAGGCACAGCGTGTGCCTTGCTCGTTATCATGCCATCATTCACAACAGGAGGACACGGACATGACACGACGGGAAATCTCAATGACGGGGGGCGCGACCAGCGCGTGGAAAAAGCAGTGGGGCAAAGGCCACAGGGCCGCGGCGCCGCTATGGCGCCGGTGTGTCCTCGTCGTATGCCTGCTGGGTACGTGGGCGTCGGCGGGGGACTCGGGGTTCGGGCGGTACTACGAGCCGTATGAAGTCGAGATCGAGCCGAACGCGCCGGGCTACACGCTGCCTCTGGATGTCGGGCAGATCGTCAACTTCGACGAGATGATGCGTCTGTCCAATGTGACGGCGATGTCGGACCTGATCGGTCAGAACGGCTTTGCCGTCACGCCGGCCGAGACGACGACCTGGTGGAGCGAATCGTACGACGACATAGTCGACGCCTATCGGCACATCAACTCTGCGAACATCCCTCTCTTCGTCACGACGGATACCGTGCTGCACTTATACCATATCCAGTTCGACGAGACGCTGAAGGACGTGGAGGAGCGTGAGTTCATCGGCGACATCAAAGCCATGACGTCGGCCCTGCGCATCGCCATGCAGAACCAGTACGAACGATTTGAGGGCGAACTTCAGGAGGCGGCCCGGCGGAATATTGCATTCCTCGCGGTTGCCCAGAAGCTCCTCGAGCCCAACTGGAGCGTTTCGCCGCTGGTCTCGCCAACGGTTGAAAGCGAACTGGCCAGAATCGAGGCGCACGCCGGTTATGCGCCGAGCGATATCTTCATCTACGAAGAGGACTATTCGCAGTACGTGCCGCGCGGCCATTACACGCGGAGCGAGGACTTGGAGCGCTACTTCAAAGCCCTCATGTGGTACGGGCGCATGAGCTTTCTTCTCAAGGGTTCGGATTCATGGGGTCCGTTGGGTGAGGCGTTGATCAGTCGGGAAGATGCCCGGATTCAGACGCTTCAGGCCGTGCTGCTGGTGCAGGCGCTGTACAGCGAAGTCGGCGAGCGGACGGCGCTGGAGGTGTGGGATCGCATCTACACCGTCACGGCGTTCTACGTCGGCACCGCTGACGACCTGACGCCATACGACTATATGGGGGCTCTGGAGGCGGTGGTGGGGGCCGACTGGATGCAGCGGCTGGCCGACCTGACTGACGAGGCGACCTATCTCGAGCTGAAGACGCAACTGGCGTTGCTGCCTTCGCCTCGGATCTTCGGCGGCACGGGCAACATCATCGTGGACGGGCCGATCACCGACGAGATGCTCAACGAGGTGCTGGAGAAGACCAAAGGGATGCGGCTGATGGGCCAGCGGTTCATTCCCGACTCTTACATGTTCCAGAATCTGGTCTATCCGTCGGTCGGTCAGCACGCAGGCGATCCGGGCCACTGGCCCTTCACCATGTCCATCGATGGTGTCCGGGGCTATCCGCGCGGGCTCGACGTCATGGCCCTGTTGGGATCGCGGCAGGCTTTGCATATCCTGATCGACGAAGGCGATACGGACTACGTGAACTACTGGCGCCGTTTCGGGCAGTTGAAGGACGAGTTCGACGCCCTCAGCGCCGCCGACTGGAACGCCAATCTCTACTGGTCGTGGCTCTACAGCCTCCGGGCGCTGCTTGGCGATCTGCCCGAGGGCTATCCGAACTTCATGCGGACCGATGCGTGGCGACGGCGCAGTCTCAACGCGGCGCTGGCCTCGTGGACGGAACTGCGGCACGACACGATCCTCTACGCCAAGCAGAGCTACACGTTCGGTCGTTCGGCCCGACCCAACACGCCGCCGCCGGGCTACGTCGAGCCGGTCCCGGAGTTCTATGCTCGGCTGCTGACGCTGGCCCGCATGACGCGAGCCGGGCTCAGTGACATGCAGGTGCTCAGCGAGGCGGCCGTCGCGCGTCTGACCGGCCTGGAAAACCTGCTGGAGCGTCTGATTGCGATCGCCTCGAAACAGCTCCTGAACCAGCCCCTGTCGGAAGACGATGCCGCGTACATCCTGACCCTGGCGAGTTCGCTGGAGGCGCTGGTGACGGGCGTTGAGAACACGGGGCTGAAGACCACGCTGGTGGCCGACGTTCACACCGAAGGCTACGAGGGCATGGTGCTGGAAGAGGGCGTCGGGAAGGTGGACATCATCATCGTCGCCTGCCCGGCGGCCGACGGTTCGGTCTTCCTGGCCGCCGGACCGGTGCTGAGCTACTACGAGTTCAAGCATCCCATGAGCGATCGGCTCACCGATGAGGCCTGGCGCGACCTGCTCGATTCGCCCGAGCCGCCGGACCGGCCGGCGTGGTATCAACCGCTCCTGCGTGCGACGGAGATCCCTGTAACGTCAGGGGAAGGTGGCCGCTGACGAACGTGTCCTGTTTGGCAGAGAGACGTTTGGGCGGGCACCTGTGGCGACGAGCACCCAGTTTGCGTCAGGCTCGTTGACGTGCGGATTGAAGAACGGGACCTCGTGACTCCGGACGGAGGCGAACACGGCGGCTATCGTGTCGAGGAACTCAGCGGACGGTTTCGAGGCCGACCACAGGGCAAAGACGCCGCCGGGTTGCAGACTCTCGGACAGGGCCTGCAATCCGGCGGTGCTGTAGAAGCCCGCGTGGCCGGCATCGAGCAAAGAGTCGGGCGAGTGGTCGATGTCCAGCAGGATCGCGTCGTATCGCGCCCCGCCCGATCCCGATTGCCACAACGAGAAGAAGTCGTCCTCGACGAGCGAGCATCGGGAATCGTCGATCAGCCTGGCAGCCATCGGCACAAGCCGATTGCGATGCCATGCGATCACCGGGGCCAGCAGCTCGACGACGACCAGCCGGCGTACGCTCGGGGATTCCAGCGCGGCGGCGGCTGTGTAGCCCAGGCCCAGCCCGCCGACGAGCACGTCACGCGGCGGCGAAGCCATCGCCTCGAACGCCAGGGTCGCCAGCGCCCGCTCGCTGACGTTGACCGTGCTGGACATGAGCATCTCGTGGTCGAGCGTGACCTCGTAGACCCAGTCGTCCGATACGGACGGCGACCGCCGGCGACGCAGGACCAGCTCGCCCAGCGGCGTCTTCTGATAGTCCAATTCCTCGAATGTATGTGCCATGGCGGTTCTCGCCTACCCGACGGACAGCGCCGCTGAGTCGCGGTCACTATCGGCGGCGAAGGGCTGGTCGCTGACCTGTACGTGGCGGTTGCGGTCCTGGAAGTAGCGCAGTTGCCAGTCGTCGACGCACAGCAGCACGGGATTGCTCTGGGCATCGGCGGCCAGGCAGGCCCCGCTGGGGACCAGCAGGTTCTCGCGCGGCGCCGCCGGATCGAGCCAGCGGGTCACCGTCCACGAGGCGTTGCGGACCTGAGAGGCGACGCCGTACTCGCTTTCGAGCCGGTACTTGACGATCTCGAACTGGAGCGGCCCGACCGCTCCCAGCAGCGGCGCCCGACGGCCGGCCTCGGCCAGCTCGAACGACTGGATCACGCCCTCCTGGAGCAACTGGGCCAGCCCTTTGGCGAACCGCTTGAAGTCGGAGGCGACCGGATTCTCCAGATAGGCAAAGCACTCCGGGGCGAAGCGCGGGATCTCGTCGTAGACGATGGACGGGTCTTCGGTCAGGGTGTCGCCGATGGCGAAGTGGGCGTTGCCGACGATGCCGACGACGTCGCCGGGCCAGGCCTCTTCGATGATTTCCCGCTCGCGTCCGAAGAGCTTGGCGGCATTGGAGAGGCGCACGGTTTTGCCCGTGCGCACATGGGTTACGGTCATGTCGCGCTCGAACCTGCCGGAGACCACGCGGACGAAGGCGATGCGGTCGCGGTGCCTGGGGTCCATGTTGGCCTGGATCTTGAACACGAAGCCGGAGAACGGCCGATGTGTCGGCGCGATCGAGCCGGCCTGGGTCATGCGCGGGCCGGGAGCCGCCGAATGCTCCAGGAATCCATCAAGCAAGAGCTGCACGCCGAAGTTGTTGATCGCACTTCCGAAGTACACAGGCGTGGTCCGCCCGGCGAGCACCTCGGCCGGGTCGAAGGCAGCGCCGGCGCCTTCGAGCATCTCGATCTCCTCGCACGTGGCGCGATAGACGTCGTCATCGTTGAGGCGGTCCCGCACGACCGGGTCCGACAGGCCCGTCGTCAGCATGGGCGCTCGATAGGTCCCGCCGCCGGTGCGTTCGTAGAGGTGGGCCATCCGCGTGCGCCGGTCCCAGACGCCTTTGAACCCGACGCCGGTTCCGAGCGGCCAGTTCATCGGGTACGCGGCGATGCCCAGGACGCTCTCCAACTCGTCCAGCAGCATCAGCGGGTCGAGCGTCGGGCGGTCGAGCTTGTTCATGAACGTGAAGATGGGCACGCCCCGTCGTCGGCAGACCTCGAAGAGCTTCCGGGTCTGGCTCTCGATGCCCTTGCCCGCGTCGATGACCATGACCGCCGCATCGACCGCCGTCAGGACGCGGTAGGTATCCTCGGAGAAGTCCTTGTGGCCCGGCGTGTCGAGCAGGTTGATCCGGTAGCCGCGATAGTCGAACTGGAGCACGGTCGAGCTGATCGAGATGCCGCGCTGCTTCTCCAGTTCCATCCAGTCGCTGGTGGTGGCGCGGAGGTTCTTCCTGGCGGTGACCGAGCCGGCCAGTTGCAGCGCCCCGCCGTAGAGCAGGAACTTCTCGGTCAGCGTGGTCTTGCCCGCGTCCGGGTGCGAAACGATGGCGAAGGTCCGGCGTCGAGCGATCTGGTCGCGTCCGAGGCGGTCGGTTGTCACAACAGCGGCATTGTCCATGAAAAAGGTCCTTGGGGGGAAATCCTCGTTGTTCGGATCGTCGGCAGGCGACGGGTCCGCCGGAGGCGGATCGGAGCGGCCGCAGATCAGGGTGGAGTGAGCCCGCAGCCGAGCCGGATCGCCTCGGAGGGGCGGTTCAATCCTGATGGTGTCGCAGTCAACATGCCGCCATCTTAGCAACGCCGATGCAAAAGGTCAACCCCGAATCGACCCAGACCAGGCGTGAGGGGCGCTCTGCTGAATCAGATGGGAAATCACCGAAAAAGGACGCGCCGGTAACAAATCGGTAACGCACCGGCTGCATATTACGCTTGTGTCGAACGAACCGTCACTGCTAATTTGGTTCTTTTGAAAGGAGTGGAGCCATGAGAAGAAAGCCGTTCACCGTCGTGTTGCTGGTGCTCGTCGGGGCAGTCGCCGCGATCGCCCTGGCCAAGTCGGCGTCGGTCCTGCTGCGGGAGGGCCTGTACGCCGAGGAGGTCGAAGGCGATCTCGACGCCGCCATCGGCGTCTACCGGCAGATCGTCGCCGACGCCTCGGCGCCGCGCGAGCAGGTGGCCCAGGCCCTGTACCGTCTGGGCGCCTGTCACATGAAGCGAAAGGACGAGCTGGAGGCCAGAGCGGCGTTCAGCAGGCTGGTGGCCGACCACGGCGACCAGACCCAGCTCATCGAGAAGGTGCGGCCCCTGCTGGAGGAGCTGGGCAACGCCGATCCCGCGGCTCTGATGCCTCCCGGGACCGTGGCCTACGTCGAGATCGGCAGTCCGGGCAAGCAGATCGAGACCATCCTGAACATGCTCAAGGACACGCCGTTCGAGAACCCGCTGGCCATGATCGGGCACGGCGCGTCCGGCGAGGCGGTGGGGCCGCAGCAGATCATCAGCTCGCTTCTCAACCCGAGTATGATGGCCGAGTTCAAGAAGATTCGCAGCATGGGCATCGGCATCACCGAAGTCACTCAGAGCAACCCGCCGACGATCGTCGTGCTGTACCCCGGCAAGAGCGACGTCCTGCGCGGGATCATTCAGATGGCGCTGGGCCTCGTCGGCCGTTCGGCCCCGGCGATCGAGGGGATGACCACGCTGACGTTCGGGGCCGGCGGGGGCGCGGCCTACGACGACACCGTGATCATCGTGGCCACCCCAAGCCCGAAGGGCGCCGAACTGCTTCAGTGGTCGGTCAAGCAGTACAAGGGTTTGATCAAGGAGCCGTCGCTGGCCTCGAGCAACAAGTCGTTCGCGAAGATCGGCAAGAAGGCCCGGCAGGACAGCATGTTGACCGTCTGGGTCAATGCCGACGAGGCCTATCAGGCCCTTCAGAAGATCCTCCCGGCGGACGCGATGCCCGCGCAGCTTCGCATGGCCGACGGCATGGCGGACTTCAAGAATATCGACGACGTGATCGCGTCGTTGTCGATCCGCCCGACGGGTCTGGCCCTGGACGCCAACGTAAACCTCAAGGACGGGCACAACTGCCTTGCCTACAACCTGATTCGCACGCCTCCTCTGCGCGTTGCCGCGCTGAACGCCTTGCCGTCGGACGCCATTGCGCTGTTCAGCGTGGCCCTGGGTCGCTCGGACACGGCGCAGGCTGCCGCGGCCGGCGAGCAGATCAAAAACGTTACGGGCCTGGACATCGGCCGAGAGCTGTTCGACAACATCGAGCAGGTCACGCTGTTCGCCATGCCGTTCCGCAGACCCACCGAGCAGCTCAGCGAGGACATCCCACCTCAGGCCAAGTCGTTCGGTCTGGCGATCACCAGCGTCAATCCGCAGCAGACGCACCAGATCCTCAGCTCGGTATTGCGTGCGGTCAACGTGGTCATCGACGAGACGCAGCCGGCGGGCGGGCGATTCGATTTCACCTTGCCCAACTATCAGAAGTTCTTCGGGTATATGGACCAGGCAAGCAAGACCACCGTCCTGTCGCTCGATTCCAGTCTTGTCGAGACGTCCGTTGCGGCGATGAAGCAGCCCGGCGGTGCGGTCAAGGGCGGGCCGCTGCAGAGCGTGCTGGGGACGCTGCCCGCTGCGACGAGCAAGCTGATCGCACTGAACGTGGCCGGGGCGGTGCGGTTCGCAGAGGCGAACATGGAGCTTCCCGAAGGGGAGGTGGGGAACCGGGTCCGCGAAGCGCTCGCCCAACTGGCTCAGGCCAGTGCCAAGACCACGGTGCGCTTGCAGACCAGCGAGGAGGCCAACAGCTTCGGCGTCCGCTTGAGCATCGACGATCTGCCGCCGATCCCGCAGCTCATCGGCCCGATTTCCCAGATCGCCGACACCATGTCGCAGATCCACGGACGACACGACCAGTGGGGCGGCATGCAGCCTGTGCTCTGGGCGGGCATCGCGCCGACCGACCGCGCGCCGGTCATCGACGGCAAGATCGATGAGGCGTGGGCCAGCGCCAGGCAGTACAAGCTGGAACATAGCTTCTACGATCCGGTCTCGGACGATACCGACTGTTCGGCCTGGTTCAAGACCCTCTACGACAAGGACAATCTCTACGTCCTGGTCGAGGTCGCCGACGACGACCTGCGCAGCGATTCCGCCGAGTTCTGGCTCGACGACGGCGTGGAGATCTTCCTCAGCGCCGACAACCGCCGGTTGGGGGCCTATGGCGACAACGACTATCAGTACTACTTCAAATGGCACCCCAGCTCGCCGGTCATGGGCGAGTCGAAACATGAAAAGACCGACGGTGTGGAGTTCGCCTTCGCAGGGACCGACGCCGGCTACCGCCTGGAGGTCCGATTCCCCTGGGCCATGCTGGGCGCGACCCCGTCGGCCGGTACGACCATCGGGTTCGATGTGCAGGTCAACGACGACGACGGCGGCGGCGACCGCAACTCCAAGATCGCCTGGAACGCCGTGCAGGACGACGCCTGGCAGAACACCCGGGCCTTCGGCGTCGCCCAGCCGCTTGGCCTGGTCGCCTGGTGGAAGCTCGACGAGAAGGACGGCAGGACCGCGGCGGACAGCTCCGGCAACGGTCGCCCTGCGACTGTCCCGGGCGATCCGACGTGGCAGCCGACCGGCGGCAAGATCGGCGGCGCAATCGCGCTCGGCGGCGACGGTGATTTCCTTGATGTTGCCGACGAATCCTCCTTTGACTTCATGGGCGGCGTCACCGTAGCCGCGTGGATCAATGTGAACCAATTCGACAGGCCGTGGCAGGCCATCGTCACCAAGGGTGACAACGCATGGCGCATTCAGCGAAACAATGAAGCCAACACGCTCGAATTTGCCTGTACGGGTCTCGATATCCCCGGCGGCAATGACTATGGCAGCCTCTTCGGGACGCGGGCCATTGTGCCGGGTCGGTGGCACCACGTTGCCGGCGTCTACGACGGTGCGAGGATGTCCCTCTATATCGACGGCGTCCTGGATGCATCCCAAGAAGCAACAGGTATTGTCAACACCAACGATGTGCGCGTTCAGATCGGGGCGAACACCGATATGCAGGATCGCTTCTGGAACGGGATGATCGATGAGGTCCGCCTCTACAACCATGGCCTCGACGCCGGGGCGATTGCGAGGCTGGCGGGCCAATGACCACGGGTCTGAATGAACGAGGACGCCTGTGCGAAGACGGCTGAAGCTCAACGCGGATTCCGGCCAGTATCGGTGGGCGGTATCGCTGCTGGCAGTGGCAGTGGTGCTGCCCACCGTCTGTCTGCTCTGGTTCATGAAAGAGGCGATCGACAACGAGCGCTTCGTGATCCGCCAGAAGCTCGTCCTGTTCCATACCGACCAGCTCGACAAGGCGCGGCGCAAGGCTGATGACGACTGGGCCCGGCGCTGCCGACGGCTCGAGGACGACGACGCTCATCCATATCGTCGTCTGGCGGAGATCGTCGCCCAGGGTGGCTGCGATGCGCTGCTGACGTACGACTCATCGGGCCGGCGTCTGTATCCCGTGCTTTCGACCGAGGCCGATCAGGACGGCGGCCCATCCGATGTCCTGGCGGATGCCTGGCAGTTGGAGTTCGTCGATCGCGACTACGCCGGGGCCGCCGAGCGCTACGAGCAGCACGCGCTGTCGGCGTCAGGCTATCGCCGGCGTCTGGCTGAGTGGGTCGGCAAGGCCCCGCCTCTCGATGATCGCGGCCTGCTCGACGCCCTGATCGGACAGGCCCGCTGCCTGGCCAAGCTCGACCGGACGGCTGAGGCCATCGGTGTGTGCCGGCAGGTCGCCTTCAGTGCGCTGGCCGACGGCGCCGACGTCGGGGTCCTTTCGCGGGTCGCTAACGCCCGGTTGCTCATGCTCGGCTGGATGCGCGATCGAAGGCAATACGACGAACGGCTCGAAGAGACGTTCGTCGGACTCCTCGAGATGCTCTATCAGCCGAACCCGGCGGGTGTGTCACTTCCGGCCGATCAGAACTTGTTCCTCGCACGCAAGGCAATGGACATCGCCGGCCAGAGCCCGCGGCTCCAATCGCGCCGACTGCAGATCGGCGGCGCGCCGCTGGAGAGACTGGTCGAGTTCGAGGCACGATCTTTGGCGTTGGCCGACCGCTTCGCAACGTCGAGCGACCTCGACGCATGGGAACCGAACCGATTGCAGCCGCTGGAAGCGGCGGACAACGACGCCTACGGCCTTCTTCACAGGTCCGAGCGTTCGGTCTGTTTTGCCCTGCTCTCGGGGCAGATGGTGCGTGCGGCGTTGGGCGAATTCATCGGCAGCTTTCAGACGGACGCCGTCGAATGCCGCATCACGGACGACGCCGGCCGGCTGATCGTCGGACCGAACGAACCTCGAACCGAGCCGTTTGTCGCCGGACCGATCGGCGTGTACCTGCCCAACTGGCGGATCGAGCTGTTCTTCCGCGAAGGGGACGTGCTCGACCGGGCTGCCGGGCAGCGCATCGCGGTCTATACCTGGACGGGCACGCTCGTGATTCTGTTGATCCTCATCTGCGGCGCGGTCGCCGCCCGGTCCATCGGCAAGCAGGTCAAGCTCAACCGGCTCAGAAACGACTTCATCGCCACGGTGACGCACGAGCTCAAGACGCCTCTGGCCTCGATGCGCGTCCTCGTCGATACGCTGCTGGAGGGCCACTATCGGGACCAGCAGCAGGTGACCGACTACCTGCAACTGATTTCGAAGGAGAACGGGCGGCTCAGCCGATTGATCGACAACTTCCTGACCTTCTCGCGGATGGAGCGAAACAAGCAGGCGTTTCAAATGCAGCGGGTTTCTCCGGCTGTCATCGCGCACAACGCGGCCGAGGCGGTCCGCACCAGGTTCGACAAGCCCTCCTGCCATTTCGAGGTGGAGATCGCCGAGGACCTTCCCGACGTCACGGCCGATCCCGATGCGATGGTCACGGTTTTGGTCAACCTTCTGGACAACGCCTACAAGTACTCTCGCGACGAGAAGCGCATCGTGCTGCGTGTCACGAGCCAGGATCATTCGGTGCATTTTGCCGTCTCGGACGACGGCGTGGGCGTCCCGCGTCGGTCCGTTAAGCGGATCTTCAAGCGGTTCTATCAGGCCGACCGCACGCTGTCGCGCCGCGCCGAGGGCTGCGGTCTGGGCCTGAGCATCGCCCGGTTCATCATCGACGCCCACGGCGGAACGATCCGCGTCGAAAGCCGGCTGGGCCACGGAAGCACGTTCACCGTCACCCTGCCCGCGAAGGGCTGAACCGCAGGCGGAAAGGAAATCCCGAATGGCAACGGTACTGATCGTAGAAGACGACCCGGCGATGATGCGGGGCCTCGAAGACAACTTCCGAATGACCGGCTACGACGTGCTCACCGCCTGCGACGGGCCACAGGGTCTGGAAACGACGTTGAAGGAGCAGCCCGATCTGGTTATTCTGGATGTCATGCTGCCGGGAATCAACGGCTACGAAGTCTGCTCGGGCATTCGCGAAAAGGACCTGGACATGCCGATCATCATGCTGACGGCCAAAGACCGCGACAGCGACGTCGTGCTGGGCCTGGACGTCGGCGCCGACGACTACGTCCGCAAGCCGTTCAGTATCCGCGAACTGCTGGCGCGGGCCAATGCGTTCATGCGACGTCGCAGGATGGGCGCGCCGATGGTCTACGAGTTCGGCGACTGTCGCCTCGATGTGCGCGCCGCCACGTTCCAACGGCAAGGCCAGGACATTCCCCTGACGCCGGGACAGTTCAGGATGCTGCGGCTGTTCCTGCAGAAGGCGGGCTGCCCGTTGTCCAAGGACGAAATCCGCACGGCGGTGTGGGGCTACTCGCATTTCATCTCCACAAGAGACATCGACAAAACGGTCGCCGTATTGAACGACAAGATCGAATCCGATCGAACGCACCCGCCTCTTATCGAAGCGGTTGGCCGGGTGGGATACCGATTTGACGCCGGGGTGTTGACGAACATCGGAACCGGAGAAGGGACCAAGTGTCACGTGTGAGATACGGCCCGGGCTGAAGCCCATCCGACAAATTTGGCATGTTAGATTCTACTGCTTATGGAAACCATCCTGATCGTTGAGGACGACCCCACGATGCTGCGGGGTCTCAAGGACAACTTCGAGTTTCACAACTATCGCGTTCTGACGGCCGAGGACGGCGAGGCCGGTCTGAACGCGGCGCTGGATGCCCGGCCCGACCTGATCCTTCTGGACCTGATGCTGCCGAAGATCAACGGCTACGAAGTCTGCCGGCTGATCCGCAAGGAGAAGCTCGATATGCCCATCATCATGCTGACGGCCAAGGGCGAGGAATCCGACATCGTCCTGGGCTTGAACCTCGGGGCTGACGACTACGTCACCAAGCCGTTCAGCATCAAGGAGCTGCTGGCCCGCGTCGAGGCATTGTTGCGGCGGACGCGCTCGACCGAGCCGGAGGTCTATCGGTTCGGCGACTGCACGCTGGACATCGCCGCCCGCAAGCTGACCCGCGGTCCGGAGGAGATCAAGTTGTCGCCCAAGGAGTTCCGCCTGCTGGAGCTGTTCCTCAGAAAGCCGGGACGGGCGCTGAGCCGCGATGAGATCCTCAATCTCGTCTGGGGCTATGATTCGATCTCCGGCCCGCGCACGATCGACCGCTTCGTCACCACCCTTCGCAACAAGATCGAGCCCGATCCCCACAACCCCGTGTACATCCACACCCTCCGCGAAATCGGCTACAAATTCGACCCACCCGCGTGACCGGTGGCCCCCGTGGGGCCGCTCTGCAGTCTCGGTATCTACAACGTCTTATCGGTCCCATTGACGGGGGAGATCATGTCCCCCATATCGCTGTTGATTCCTCCAGGCAGCGCTGTTATCGTAACCTTATTGTGCTATTCAGTGAAGGCATGGGAGCCATGCATGGGCGAAACGGAGCAAGGTTGGGTTGAGCAGGCCCAGTACGATCTTGATACGGCGAGGGCCATGCTGGCGTCAGATCGCTATCTTTAATGTGCTGTTCTGCTGTCAGCAAGCAGCGGAGAAGGCGTTGAAGGCGGTGATCGTCAAGAAGACCGGTGAACTGCCTCCACGGGTGCATAACCTGCTACGTCTCGCGGAGGTGGCAGGGATCCCGTCGAATCCCGAACACAGACGGTTTCTCGGCGAGCTCTCGGCCTACTACATCCAGTCTCGCTATCCCGAGGAGGTCCGAACGGCGGGCTCAACCATATCCCGAGAACTTGCAGGCAGCGTTCTCAGAAGGGCGGAGCAGACAGTACAGTGGGTACTCTCGATGCTGAAATAGGACGCCGAGCACTGGCGGCCGCAGTGATACTGGCCCGACTGGGCGCGGTTCGCGCCGCCTATGTCTTCGGCTCACACGTCGAAGGCACGGCCGACGCGTGGAGCGACATCGACGTAGCTGCGTTCGTCGAGGGGGTCGAGCATTGGGACATCCAGAAGCGCGCCGAGGCCATGGCTATGGTCATGGAAGAAGCGGGATCGGACGTGGAGGCCCATCTGTTCCCCGCATCCGCATTGGACAATCCACCTCGGGGCGGATTCGCCGAGTACGTGGTGCGTCATGACGCTCGTATTCTGATATGAGATCTGCTTGCTCTTCGGTCAACAGGCTTCCGCGAGGCCGGCGACCTGTTTGACGGCTTCGATGCAGTCGGGCAGATCGACCTGTGCGTGGCGGCGTTTGGTGGCGGCCGCGACGAGTCCGACGAACATCGGGCTGGGCCGCAGCGGGCGGCTCGTCAGGCACGGATGGGCCTGGGTCCCCATGAAGAACGGATGGTCGGGCAGTTCGAGAATCTGCATGATCGGCTGGTCGGGTGCCTTGCCGGAGAAGACCAGGCCGCCGGCTTCGAGTGCCTCGATGTACTTCGGGTCCACTTCGTAACGATGGCGGAATCGCATCCGGACCGAATCCTTGCGACCGAAGAGATTCCAGGCCACCGTCTCCGGCTTGATCTCGACGTCCCGGCCGCCCAGACGCATGTTGCCGCCCAGGCCCTCGATCTTCTTCTGCTCGGGCAGGATGTCGATGACCGCCTCGGCGCACTTCGGGTCCAGTTCGGTGCTGCCGGCGCCCTTGATTTTGCAGACGTTCCGCGCGAACTCGATCACCGCCATCTGGAACCCGAAACACAGGCCCAGATAGGGCAGGTTGTTCTCGCGGGCATAGCGGACGCAGGCAATCTTGCCTTCGGCGCCGCGGGTGCCGAACCCGCCGGGCACGATGATGCCGTCCACGCTCGCCAGACGCTCGGCGGCGTTCTTGTCGGTGATGTCCGTCGTGTCGATCCACTCGATGCCCACGTCGCAGCCCAGGGCGATCCCCGCGTGCTCCAGGGCGTTGATGATCGAGGCGTAGCTGTCGCGGACGGAGGTATACTTGCCCGTGATGCCGATGGTGGTCTTGTACCGAGCGATGCCGATCTTGTCGGTGAAGTCGCACCATCTGGCCCAGGCCTTCCGTTCGTGCCGCAGGTTGATGCGGTCCTCGATCTTGAGCAGGCGGAGCACCTCGAAGTCCAGCCCGTGCTCGCGCAGCATCGACGGGATCATGTAGATGCTGGCCGAATCGTGCAGGCTGACGACGCGCTCGAACGGGACGTTGCTGTAAATGCTGATCTTCTGCCGGGCTTTTTCGTTGACCGGATTCGTCGCGCGGCACGCGATGATGTCCGGCTGGATGCCGAGCTGCATCACCTGCTTGATCCCGAGCTGAGCGGCCTTGGATTTCTGCTCGCCCAACGCCGGCGGCTCGAGGATGTACGTCAGCGCGACGAAGCAACTGCTGTGGGGCCCTTCCTCGTAGGCCAGCTCGCGCATCGCTTCGAGGTAGTAGGCGTTCTCGAGGTCGCCGACGGTGCCGCCGATCTCGACAAAGACGACATCGGCCTTGCTCTCGATGGCGAGCTGTCGCAGCTTGAGCTTCACCTCACCGGTGACGTGCGGGATCATCTGGACGTCGCGGCCGAGGTAATCGCCATGCCGCTCCTTGTTCAGCACGCTGCTGAAGATCTGCCCGCTCGTGGCGAAGTTCGCCCGACTCAGGTCGAGGTCCAGCATCCGTTCGTAGGTGCCCAGGTCCATGTCGGTTTCCATGCCGTCGTCGAGGACGAAGACTTCCCCATGACGGAAGGGGTTCAGCGTACCCGAATCGACGTTGAGGTAGCCCTCCAGCTTGATCGGCGCGACCTTCAGGCCCTTGTCCTGGAGCAGCTTGGCCAGGCACGAGGAGAAGATCCCCTTGCCCAGCCCGCTCATCACCGTGCCCATGACGAACACGTATTTGGTCTTGCCCTTCTTGTAGCCCTTCGGAATGGGCGAGAAGAACTCGCTCTCCGTCGAGGCGTCACTGAGTTTCGTCAGCAGTTCTTTGCTGTCAGTCATTGGAATCCTGTCCTTGGGATGCTGGGGTGTCATGGGTCGGGTCGTTGGTATTCTGCTTGCGGTATCGTTGGACGAAGGCGGCGTATTGCTGGGGGGTGTCGATGCCTTCGGCGGTGTGCTCGACTGTGCCGACGAGGATGGCGTGGCCGTTCTCGAGGACGCGGAGCTGTTCGAGCTTTTCGGTCCTCTCCAGAGGCGTCTGCGGCAGGGTCGCCAGTTGCAGCAGGAAGCCCTTGCGGTAGGCATAGATGCCGATGTGCCGCAGGTAGTTGGCGGCCGGACCGATGCCGCCCTTATCTCTGTCGTAGGGGATCGGACTGCGCGAAAAATAGATCGCCCGCGCCGCCGCGGCGCCCGCTACGCTTCTGTTGTCGAGCGACGAGCGACCAGCGACGAGCGACGCAACCACCACCTTGACGACGTTGGGATCGGCGACCTGCTCGCGCAGGCGTAGCGGGGTCGCCAGCGTCGCCATGGGAACGTCGGGGTTCTCGACGAGGAGCCGGGCCAGGAGGTCGATGTGGTCCGGGTCGATTTCCGGCTCGTCGCCCTGGACGTTGACGACGATGTCCGCGTCCAGATCGGCGACCGCCTCGGCGATGCGGTCGGTGCCGCTCTGGTGGTCGGCCCGAGTCAGCACGCACGGGGCTCCGAAGCTTTCGGCCGCCCGGACGACCCGTCCATCGTCGGCGGCAATGATGACTCTCTGAGGCAGACCGGCCTTGCAGGCCCGCTCGTAGGTGTGCTGGATGAGAAATTTGCCGGTGTCTTGGGCGAGAACCTTCCCGGGGAACCTGGTCGAATCGTACCTCGCCGGTATACAGACTACGATTTTCACCGTCGCTCGAACTTGCACGCGTGAACAGTCATTTGGCCCGAGTGGCTGTTCACATTGGAAAAGACAAGACCCCGTTGCGGCCACACGCCCCAACCCAGATAGCCAACGGGGCCGTATCTTAGACCGATCGATGCGGGCTGTCAACTATTGATGACTTGAAATCCGAGAATGGTGTTCTATACTTCACGGGCGGGTCGCGCGAACGAACGTCAAATGCCGTCGCTTGAAGAAAGGAATGCCATGCTCAAGAACGTCCCAGCGGTGATCGGTCCGGAGTTGATGAAGGTCCTGATGGAGATGGGCCACGGCGACGAGATCGTGCTGGCCGACGGCAACTTTCCCGCCGCCGGCATCGCGCAACGACTGCTCCGCTGCGACGGGCACGATGTGCCGCCGCTGTTGGAGGCGATCCTGAAGTTCTTGCCGCTGGATATCTACGTCGAGCGGCCGGTGGCCCTGATGGCGGTCGTCCCGGGCGACAAGACCCAGCCGACGATCTGGGAGCGGTACCGCCAGATCGTGGTCGCCAGCGGGGAAAAATTCTCGGATTTCGAGTTCGTCGAGCGGTTTGCCTTCTACGAGCGGGCCAAGCAGGCCTACGCCGTGGTCGCAACGAGCGAAAAGGCCCTCTACGCCAATATCATCCTGAAAAAGGGCGTGTTGTAGGCCGGGCCCGCGAGACGGACGCCTATTGGGGCCTCACTGGAAGTCTGCGGCAACTGCGAGGGATGGCCGGGCCCTTGGGGTGGTTCCGGGCGGATCAGGGGGGCTGCCTCGGCCGGAAAAGACGGTTTTGTCCTATAAATGGGCTCTGGATTCTTGACACAAACGCGATCTGGCGGTACAATTGACGTGTTCTGGTGATATTGGGTCCCCGTTCGGCGTGTACGCATGGCTGGTCAGGGGGGTGGTCCTGCTCAGAGGTTGCCGATGAAGCGTCGGTCGCGGATGGGGACAAGAAAGACGGAACAGACGGGGATGCTCGCGCATCAAGTGTGTAGTTTTTGCGGGCGTCTGCACTCTGCGGCGGTGGGGTGATTCTCGCCGGGGTGAGTCTGTACGAACCGTGGAGGCCGTGCTCTGTTCAGCAGAGGTAGGTCGTTCTTTGTAGCGTCTGGAGAGGCCAAGGAGAAGGAAAGGGTCATGGGCAGTAGACGCAAGGGCTTTACACTGATCGAACTTCTGGTGGTCATCGCGATCATCGCGGTGCTGATGGGGATCTTGATGCCGGCGCTGAGCCGCGTCAGGAAGCAGGCCAGAAAAGTCACTTGTCTGGCCAACCTGAAGCAGTGGGGTCTGGCGTTCGCCCTCTATTGCGAGGAGAACAACGGGAAATTCTTCACCGGCGAAGTCAGCGGCAGCACCGCTGATGTGGGTTCCGGTGCGTACTGGCGGATCACGATGCGACCCTACTCCAAGGACATCAAGATGTGGCTGTGCCCGCAGGCGACCAAGCCTCGGCCCACGGGCGGAATTCCCGCAGGTGGATGGTCGTATACCGCCTGGCAGGTTGGTGATGATGTTGGCAGCTACGGCCTGAACGGCTGGATTCTGAATGTTCGCGAGGCCAGAGGCTCCAAGACCAGCGCCTGGGGACGTGCCGACGCCGATGCGCTCGGCCGGCCACGGCACTGGGGCCGACCGCCGAGCAAGAACGCCAATAGCGTGCCCGTGTTCGCGGGCGGCTGGTGGGTGGATTTCTGGCCGTTGGAGACCGATCAGCCCCCGGAGACGGACGCCGGACCCGGTGATACGCCGGGCACCAATGAGATGAACCGCGTCTGCGTCGACCGGCACGATGGTTTCGTCAATATTCTCTTCTCCGACTGGTCGGTTCGTCCGGTCGGCCTCAAGGAGCTTTGGACGCTGAAGTGGCACCAGACATACAACGTCAACGGCCCGCGGACGCTGGCCGGGAGCGTCGATCCGAGTTCGTGGCCTCAATGGATGGCCAAGTACAAGGACTACTAATCAGGACGGAATGGAGTCAAAGGCGTGCGAAGGTGCACGGCGTGTGGCCGGAGTGGTTGGGCCGTAGATTAAGATCAGCGACACGGGTAGGAGCAGAACGATGGATAAAAGAGCGAAGGGTTTCACACTGATCGAGCTTCTGGTGGTCATCGCCATCATCGCGATATTGATGGCCATTCTGATGCCGACACTGAGTCGCGCCCGCGAGCAGGGCCGACGGGCGGCGTGCATGGCCAACCTCAAGCAGTTGACGCTTGCCTGGCTGATGTATGCCGACGAGAACGACGGCAAGATCGTCAACGGCGCGGGCGGTATCGACAGTACGGTTGGGTCACAAGGGCCCTATTGGGTGGGCAAGTGCTGGCACGACAACTATGCGACCGGTATGATCCTGGACGAGGAGTTGCAGAAGGACGGCATCAAGAAAGGCGCCCTTTTCGCCTACATCCGGGACACAGGCCCCTATCGCTGCCCGACCGGCACGCGGGGTGAGTTGCTGACCTATGCGGCGATGGATTCGGTGAACGGGCTGTCGAGAACGGGAACCGTCACGGGAAGCGTGGGGACCCGCGTTGGCAAGACCGTCACATGGCTGCGGCGCGTCGACGAGATCATCAGCCCCGGCCCGGCCTATCGCATGGTCTTCATTGACGAGGGATGGGTGACGCCCGACAGCTACGCCGTGCACTATGCGCAGGAAACCTGGTGGGATGACGCCCCGGTGCGGCACGGCGACGGTACGAACTGCTCGATGGCCGACGGCCACGTCGAGTACTGGAAGTGGCGAGGCTCCGATACGGTCAAGTACGGCAAGGCCCAACAGAAGGCGCACTCGGGTGGTGATCGTGCACCGCAATCGGACGAGGATCGCGAAGATCTGCACAGGCTGCAGATTGCGACGTGGGGTCGTCTGGGCTACTGACAGCAGACGACTGGTCCGGCAGATGCCATCTGCGGCGGATATCGACGAGGTCCCTGTCTTTGGACGGGGACCTCTTTTTTTTTGGCGCCTTCGGAGCGTCTCCGTGCCGCTCAGGGCATCCGTCGTCTGTCGCGATAGCTCAGCGGGACGACGAGGACGGCGCAGTCGGCCTTGCGGACGACCTTCTCGGTGACGTTGCCGAACAGGGCCTTCTGGAGCGCCCCGCGTCCCTGTCGTCCCATGACGATCAGATCGACCTGGTGCTCGCGGGCGAAGGCGAGGATCTCCTGGTGGTCCTTGCCGATGCGGATCTCGACGTTCAGCTCGATGTGCTCGGGCAGTTTCGAACGATACGTCTCGATCCTCTCGTCGACGGCACGCCGGGCCTTGGCATCGACGTCGTCCACCTCATAGATGTACGTCTTCCAGAACTGGGCCTCGGACTCGGGGATCACGTGGAGCAGGTACAGCCCGCACCCGGGCCGTCGGCTGGCGGCATCGACCGCAAAGGAGAAGGCGAAATCCGCATTCTCCGAGAAGTCGGTGCAAAAGAGGATCTGGGAGAACGTCGTTTCACCTGAGTTGAGCGGGTCCATTGTCCACATGCCTCCCGAACGGCCCGAGCAGGGGCGTTCTGTCTATCTGACCATCTCCGGCAGAAACAGGCACAGTCGAGGGAAGGCGATCAGGAGGATCGCCGCAACGATCAGGGCCGCCAGGAACGGCAGGGCCCCGCGAAAGACCGTCTGCAAGGGCACGTCGCGGGCGATGCCGCTGACCACGTAGACGCACACGCCCACCGGCGGGCTGATCACGCCCATCTGGGTGACGACCACGATGATCACGCCGAACCAGATCGGATCGTAGCCGAGCTGGAGGACCACAGGGTAGAAGATGGGGATCGTCAGGAGGATCAGGCCCAGGGCATCGACGAAGCAGCCGGCCAGAAGGTAGAACAGGATGATCAGGCCCATAACGCCCCAGCCGGGAAGGGGCAGGTTCGCCAGGAACGAGGCCAGTTCGTAGGGGATCCGCGTTACCGCCAGAAATCGGCCGAAGATGACGGCCCCGGTGACGATGATCATGACCATGCACGAGGTGCGGACGGTCTCCTGAAGCGAGCGGATTACCTTGTGGATGGTCAACTGCCTCTTGACCAGGGCGATCACCAGGGTGCCGGCCGCACCGATGGCCGCCGCCTCGGTGGGAGTGAAGAACCCGGCGAACATGCCGCCCATGACCACGATAAAGAGCACCAGGGTCTCGATGACGCCCGTCAGCGAGGCGAACCTGGCGGCCCAGCGCGTCGGCGGGGCGGCGGGACCGAGCTGCGGCCGCCGACGGCAACTTATGTAGATTGTCAGGCAGAACAGCAACGCGATCAAAAGGCCCGGAACGATCCCCGCAATGAACAGCTTGCCCACCGATTGTTCGGTCATGATCGCATAGACGATGAAGACCACACTCGGCGGGATCAGCATGCCCAGGCTGCCGCCGGCGGCGACGGCCCCGCAGCCGAGTTCCATGCTGTACTTGTATCGCTTCATCTCGGGCAGGGCCACCGAAGCCATCGTCGCGGCGGTGGCCGGTCCCGACCCGCAGATCGCGCCGAAGGCGGTGCAGGCGCCCACCGTGGCCATGGCCAGACCGCCCGGCAGGGCGCCGAGCCAGTGATAGGCGGCGTTGAACAGACGCCGGCTGATCCCGGCGTGAAAGGCCACCTGTCCCATCAGCACGAACAGCGGGACGACCGTCAGGCCGTACGAGCTGAACGTGTCGTACAGGTCCATCGTAATCATGCTCATCGCGGCCTGGGGGGTGCGGACCACCGCGAACCCGACGAACCCGACGACGGCCATCGCGAATGCCACGGGCAGACTGGCCGCCAGCAGGATGAGCAGACAAAGGCAACCGAGAATGCCAATCTGGATCGGCGTCATGGCTTGATCATCTCCCGGTTCGGATGGAGGAGGCTGTGTCCGACCACCAGCACGACGATCGCACAGCAGAAACCGATGACGTACGGGACCCAGAAGACCGGAAACTGGAGGGTCTGGCTGACCTGCCCGGTCCGGCGAAAATCGAGCCCGTAGAGAACGCTGCGCCAGGCGAGAAAGGCGAACAGGACCATCGTCAGCAGGCGCATCACACTGTCGACCGCGATCCGCCCACGACGGTTGAGCTTGTGGAAGAAGTACTCGATCGCCACATGGCCCTTGACCGCCGTGGTGTAGGGCAGCGACGTCGCCAGGCTCAGCGCCCCGAGGATCTTGACGATGTCATAAGCGCCCACGAACGGGCGATTGATCCACCTGAGGCGCAGGATCACGTCGGCGCACGTGACCAGCATGATCCCCAGCACACTGAGGCCGGAGAGGATCGCGAGAACGTACACCACAAGCCTGAATGCCCGCCAGATCGCGTTCATTGGAGGCACATCGCTATGGCCGCCAGCGATAGTCGGTGAATCCACTCCAGGAAGAACATCATGTTTGAGGGCGGCGTCTCGTCTGGGATAGCCGCTATCGATAGGTGGTGAATCCACTCCAGGAGCAATCAGCAGATAGAACAAGATGAATATGTTTGCGATGGGAATCAGTAACAGGAGGACATGCCAACCGGACATGCCCAAATCATGCCAACGTCTGACGTGACAGGAGATCATCCAAACAGGCAGGCAAATAGCCAAGGGCAAAAAAACTATCGCCAAGTCTTGCTTCTCATACGTGAGAAAACAAAGGAAAAGACTGATGGCAAAGATTAGCAGCAGATTGCAGAGGTACGCCAGTCGGCCCATCCGACCCATGCGACTTCGGCTTGCCATTCCTCACCGTCCTTTCTACCTGGCGCGCGATTTCCTACTTACTTCCACAGAATGATGATCTCAAATGCTGGGGCTTCACGTCAGACAGCCAGACCAGCGTAAATGGCCTGTTAGGCCACGGTGGTATCGCGATCCTGGTTGCATGACACCATCTATCTGGGAAATCCAGGTTCCATCACCTACTGTCCAGTCGCTTCCGAGTGTTTCGCAATCGCCGCCCGCAGGTCGTCGAGGAATTGCTGGCCGGGCAGGCCCT
>ERZ764778.463-NODE-463-length-49103-cov-125.173177_pt1 | contig 49103 bp, 41 predicted proteins | sample MGYA00374951_ERZ764778 | MGnify/ENA primary metagenome ERZ764778 (study PRJEB28918, sample SAMN05720193) | bioreactor metagenome | isolation source: Anaerobic biogas reactor | place: USA:Washington, USA | collected 2015-08-08 ...
CCGTCCCCTTGACACCCCGTCTATTTTTAACTTCTTAGCATTTTGAGCATGTTCATGTCCAGTTCTTTGGTAATGAATAGCAGGATGCCGTAAACAGCTACGCCAATTAGTATGGCGCCGGCAGTGGCGATATGAGAAGAGATGTCCATTCCCACAATGGCTCCGTAGCTTATTTTTACGGCTATGGCCATTAATACCGTCATGACAGTAATTTTAAGCGCTCTGCCGGTTTCATATTTTACCCCGGTGAGTCGCTGAAGATAGATTATGTTAAGCAGCGACCCAACTGTAAATGCAAGTACCGTACCAATGGCGGCTCCCTTGATATTTAACATGGGAACACTGGTAAGGGTATAGTTGAATATTACTTTAAGCATACCGGTTATTATTAAGTGACGCATGGCTATTTCCGGACGGCCTATGCCCTGCAGTCCCGCACTGGATAACTGAAAAGCTGCCAGGGCAATGCAGGAAAAGGCCATGGGTTCCAACGGAATACCGGCCTCGGGCATCCCATATAACAGGTCACAGATTTGAAAGGCCAGGATATATAGTCCGGCGGCACAGGGAAAAGATATAATCATGCCGGCCCGGAAGGCGTAGTTAATACGGCTTCTGAGCAGGGAGTGATCTTTTTGAGCCAGAGCTTCGCTTATAGCCGGCACCAGGCTGGTGGCAATGGAAATAGTAAAAATGGTAGGCAAACTGATTAATACGGCTGCCATTCCGGATAGATGTCCAAACATGGCAGTGGCCTGTGAGGTAGAATAGTTTAGTGCTATCAATCTTCCGGGTACAATAATTGCATCCAGCATTTGTACCAGCGGCAATACCACTGCTCCAAAAGATACCGGTATAGCCAGCCTGACCATTTCCTCGCCCAGTTCTTTGGAAGTGGTACCGCTATATTTCATGGGTTGCAGCAGTTGTCTTTCTTTTTTGCGAAACTGCCAGTAATATACCCCCAGAACCATCAGCCCAAACAGGCCTCCTATAACTGCTCCAAAGGTGGCTCCGGCAGCGGCATACTCTATTCCGCGGGGCAGGAGAATAATAGCCAGGATGAGTACTGCTGTAACCCTGAAAAGTTGTTCAATTACCTGGGATACAGCCGTAGGTACCATGGATTGATGCCCCTGGAAAAACCCCCGGAACACCGACATCATACCTGCGAAAAATATAGCCGGGGCTACTGCCAGGATGGCATAGTAAGTTCTGGCATCCCGTAGAATGACATTGGCTATAAAATGGGCGGATTGCATAACTATCAGGGTAAGGATAATTCCAAATATAAATAGTATGGCCAGAGATGCCTTGAATATCTTTTTACTGTCCCCGGTATATCCCTGGGTCTCTTTTCGGGATATAAGTACGGAGATAGCTACTGGAACCCCAGCGGTGGCCAGAGCCAGTATGGTGGTATAGATAGGATAGGCCATTTGATATATGCCAATTCCTTCTGCCCCAATCATGCGGGCCAGGGGTATTCTATACAGGGCACCCATTATTTTACTCAGCGCCCCGGCAATAGCTAGAATAGCCGCACCCTTAAGGAAATTATGTTTGTTTTCCATTCCAATCCTCCCCGGTTTCGTGAGGTATATTATACCATAATAGCTTTTCAATCATAAGCCGGACATAAAAAAACGGCCGGTTAAGGCCGCGAAAAAATATTTTCAAATTATTGTTCCATTTGTTTAGCTAAAAATCCGGCTGCGGTTTCAGCGAGCTTGACTTCCATATCTCCCAGCGTTACTCCGGATTCTTTTGTAACAATGATAACTGCGCCTATAGGGTCCCCCTGTGTGATTATCGGGGCTATTACCTGTCCACGGATGGTATATTCCCGGTCATCATTTTGAATGACATGCAGATTCTCATCATCCGGTGATTCCAGATTATTTATAATGGTAGTGCTGCGATCATCCAGGGCTTTTTCTACGGCTTTACCGATGGCTTTACTCAGAAACTCCCGTTTATTGGCTCCCGCCACCGCAATGATAACATCCCGGTCAGCAATCATCGAAATATGCCCGATTGTTTCATGCAGGGAATCAGCGTATTCTTTAGCGAAATCCCCCAATTCACCGATGGGAGAATATTTCTTTAGAATTACTTCGCCTTCCCGATCAACGAAAATCTCCAGAGGGTCACCCTCACGAATGCGTAACGTTCTGCGTATTTCCTTGGGGATAACGACTCTGCCCAGGTCGTCTATCCTGCGCACAATCCCTGTTGCTTTCAATTTTTAATATCCCTCCTTTTTTTTGAGACTTGGCCAAAAAAGCTGATATTCTTTCAGTGATAGTATATAACTCAAAATCCCCTTTTATTCACTTTTTACCAAAGTGTTTGCAGAAAAATAAAGTTCCATACTTTAAACCGCATTATTACCGAAACAGTTAAATATTCTCAAAGCCGATTATATTAAAGGAAACATAAGGTCATACTAAATTAGATTTTATTTTAAGGCGGTTATAATCTTGTATAAAATCACAAATTTTCAGCTTTATTGCCTGCTTTTATTACTGATTGCACCCATTGCGGTTTTTGAGCAAACTCATCGCCTGGTACATATCGCTCATAATAATGCCTGGCTGGTTTATATCGGTGCAATTGTACCGTGTATGTTACTGGTACTTATGTTCAGCCATATCATTAAAAAAAGCTCTCAGGCTTTTCCGTTGCTTTTGCATGAACATCTGGGCAAACCGTTGGGGTTTATTCTGGGGGTCCTTTATATAGGGGTTTTTATTCTAACCTGCAGTTTTAATTTGCGTCTCTTTATTGAATTCATGAAAACCAATGTTTTTATCAATACCCCAATCAGTATTTTTATCGGAGCAATAATTTTGCTGGGGTTTACAGCCATAAAATTCGGCCTGGTGAGTATTGCCCGGGTAAGTGAAATCCAGGTATTTACAGGGATGCCGTTGCTTTTTTTTATTGTGTTATTGTCCCTGTATTCCAATTTTAATCCAGACCGTATTTACCCCATCGGTTATATGAGTTACAAGTCTTTTGGTCTGGGCGTTTTAATAGCAGCTGTTATTCCCGCTAAAATTATGCCCGTTCTGACGCTGGCTTTTTTTATCCCTGAAAAGGAAAAGTCATTTGCCATTATGAGCAAAGCCGTTTTTACTTATTTGGTATTAATGACCTTGACAACCTTTGCTGTGATCGTCACTCTAGGTATTTACCCGGCCATGAACTTTATATTTCCCACCTTTAACATGATGCGTCTGGCCCATATTGGCCAATTTGTTCAAAATGTGGAGATTTTAGTAGTGGCCCTGTTGATATCCGGTTTCTTCGGTGCTTTTACCGTTTCCTGGTTTATGGCCTGCTACACTGCTCAAAAACTATTTAATTTAAACGATTATCGCTTTGTGGCCACTCCTGCCACGGTTATAATCGGTATTTTATCCATAGTAATAGGCCAGAATGTTTTGGATGTAGTTATTTGGAGCATGACTATTATTATATATATGTTTACGGTGTTTTTTATCTTAATTCCCTTCATTATTTTTGTTATCTGTCTGTTTAAAGGAAAACCGGTAGACGACGCACTTGCCTATACCGACGGGAGAACCCCTCCCGGAGAAGATTCTACCGATGACCGGGTTTATTCAGGATAAAGTTATCCGGGAGACTTTATCCTGGCTATGTATAAGCAAAACCAGGCTGGTAAAAGCTATTTCTGAAGATTTTGCATTTAATTACATGCAGCAGGAGGATGTAAATGCGCTATTTGAATAATAAAACCGGTACTGCCGCTTCTGATTCTTCTGCGGAGTTGATAAATATGCCTGTATCTGCCAGTTTGCAGGAAAATCTGGACCGGCTTTCCGTGCTTTTAGAGTCCTGTTCAGATGCAGTAATAAGAGAATTCAGTTTCGGTGAACCCTACCGAAAAGGATTGATCGTTTTTTTTGACGGTCTGGTTGACAAAAAACAAATAGAATCAAATTTGCTGAAGCCGCTGTTGCTGGAATTAAATATGCTGAACAATGAAGCACTGCAATTACAATCAAATACAAATATAATAAGCCATGTACAGGAACATATTCTTTCCCTAGCTGATTTGAAAGAATTACAGACTCTGCAGGAAGTCTGCCACCATATTACTTCCGGAGATACAGTTTTTTTAATTGACGGCTGCTCTACCGGTTTGGCGGCCGGCACCAGATCCTGGCAGGGACGCCCGGTGCAGACTCCGGAAAATGAAGTCATGGTATTCGGCCCAAAAGAAGGTTTAAGTGAAACCCTGCGGTTTAATACGGCTATTTTAAGAAGAAGGCTTAAATCTACCCGTTTTAAAATTGATTCCCTGGTATTGGGCAGAATCTCCAAAACCGATGTGGCGGTTTGTTATATTGAAGGTATTGCACCGCCCGACCTGGTAAAGGAAGTAAAAGCCCGCCTGGAAAAAATAGACATCGACGCCATACTGGATACCGGGTATCTGGCAGAATTGATTGCTGATTATAAGTGGACCATTTTCACGCAGACCGAACATACTGAAAAGCCCGACCGTATCTGCGGCCAGCTTTTGGAGGGCAAGGTTTGTCTGATGGTGGATGGTTCGCCGATGGCTTTGGTTTTACCAATTTCTTTTCCGGAATATTTGATTTCTCCGGAAGATTATTATATCCATTTTATCCCCGCCTCGCTTTTCAGGATGCTGCGTTTTATAGCCTTTACCCTGGCCCTGACATTACCATCTTTATATGTAGCTCTAATCAGTTATCATCATGAAATGATTCCCACCTCACTATTACTGACAATTACGGCTACACGGCAGGGTGTACCCTTCCCGGCTTTTATGGAGGCACTTTTGCTGGAAGCCACTTTTGAGATGCTGCGTGAGGCCGGCTTGCGATTGCCACGGGCAGTAGGTCCGGCGGTAAGTATTGTCGGAGCGCTGATTATTGGCGATGCAGCAGTGCGGGCCGGACTGGTATCAACGCCCATGGTAGTTGTAGTTGCGTTTACCGGCATAGCCTCATTTGTTTCGCCTTCGTATAATGCCGGTATCATTATACGCATTGTCCGTTTCTTATTCTTGTTTTCTGCTGCTTTGCTGGGATTCCTGGGAATTATTATTACTTTTATTTTATTGCTGCTGAGAATGGCTTCCCTGTCATCCTTTGGATTACCCTATATGAGCCCCATTGCACCTTTCAATCTTCAACAGATGGGGGATATTCTGGTACGCCGTCCCTGGTTTAAAAGTGTGAAGCGTCCTTTCCTGGATGGCATGGAAAATGTAACCCGTCAGAAAAGGCCGGCTGATAATGGGAGATAAACTATGAAAAAATTACTTGTATTATTGCTGTTAACCGTATTTTTATCCGGTTGTGGCAAGATTGAGTTAAATAATGCTACCATCCCCCTGGCTTTTGGATTGGATTCTCAAAAGGATGAAATACTTGTAACAACACAATTGGCCAACCTTAGTATGCCAAAAAAAGCTCAGGCGATGAATACGTCCCAGTTTAAGGTTATAACTACCCGCGGTAAAACGGTTGCCGAAGCGTCCAGAAATTTTAACCTGAATATTTCTGCGGTTCCGCTCTGGAGCCAGACCCAGATCGCAGTTCTCGGAGAGAACCTTTCCAGGCAGGACATAACCCCCATAGTTGATTTTTTGGTTCGCAACCGCTATGTACGCAAAAATGATTTGATTATGGTTTCTCATCAGGCCAGTCCGGAAGAGATTCTCAGTGTCAAACCTTACCTGGAACCTTATACGGCTATAGCCCTTAAAAATATTTTAAAGATTCAGGAAGGTCAGGTTGGTATTTATCCTCCCATCAGTGCTAATGAGTTTATACAAAAATTATCCACTCCCGGGGTGGAGCCGGTTCTTCCCATGGTGGGTCTGAAAAAAATTGGTGACAGCCATCAAGTTGAACTGAGCGGTATGGCAGTATTTAAAAAAAACCGGATGACCGGGCAGCTGAATGAATTGGAGAGCCGTGGTTATTTTCTTATGAGACCTGAAATATATTATGGCGGTTTATTCCCGGTTTTCTGGGATAAAGGTGAAAAGCAATGGCTGACTATCGAAATCAACAGTTCCAAGGCTGAGGTTATTCCCCAAATCCAGCAGCAGCAACTACTGATGAAAATTAAAATCAAAGCGGATGGTACTTTCTATGATCAGGGAGGCAGCGGCAATTTGTTCACCCGGGAAATGTTCAGACAGGTTGAAAAAGCCTGTGAAAAGGAAATCGCCCGGCAATTATCCATGTGTATTCAAAAAGCCCAGCTGGTTAACAGCGATTTTCTGGGTTGGGGACAAATAGTTGCCCGTACAGAACCTGAATTTTGGAAATCCGCAGGTCCACAATGGGATAATATTTTTCCGACTGTGCCTTATGAGCTGGATATATCTTTTAAAATCCGCCGATCTTATGAGACAGATAAAACCTTTGTATTTCGTTAGGGATGAATTGGAATGTCAGGAATTATAATCGCCATTTATATATTAATTATTATTATTGAGGTGCCGGATTTAATAAAAAGGCAGCTTTATAAAGAACTGGCCGTATTCACATTCCTGTTTGTCATAGGACTCTACGCAGGTCTGGCCTATTATTATAATTGGCCTCTGACCTCTATATTTGACAATATTAACATGTATTTAGAAAGGCTGAGTTATGGCTGATGACTTTTTCGAATAAAAAACTTATATTAATAACCATGGCCTTCTTAAGTTGCTTTTTCATTTCCGGATGCTGGGATTCAATTGATATTAATTCCATTGCCACACCGGTCAATATAGGCATTGATTTGGACAAGGACGGGAAAATCGCTTTTTCTACTCTTTTTTCCCAAGCCCAGGTGGCTGAAGAATCCGGGAATTTGCAAAGTACTCTATTCACAACTGAAGCCAGTGATTACAGTGTTTCCCTGGCGGCCCGCCGGCAAATGCTTTTTCTGCCACGAGTTCCGGATTGGTCAAATGTCCAGGGCGTTATCCTGGGGGAAAACATCGCCCAAAATGGCCTTTATAAGACCACCGATTTTTTTATTCGCAATCGACGTTTAATTCCAGCCGCGGAAATCTTTATTGCTGACGGTTCAACGCCAGGCGAGTTACTGGATAATGTCTGTCTAACCGGTAAAGATAGTATCGCCCAATTGGTACGGCTTAATGAATTGTTGACCGGGGCTTATGTACCGGTAAGTAAAGAGGCTTTTATTTATAAATTAATGACTCCGGGTATTGAACCGGCTGTCCCCCGCTTAAGCCTTATAGAATCCGCCAATAACTCGAAAAGATTGACCGGCGAGGAAAAAAACTCCATTATCGGGCCGAAAAGAATGGTTCTTAACGGAATGGCAGTCTTTAAAGGCAATAAAATGGTGGGGAACTTAAATGAATATGAAAGCCGGGGTTACCGATGGTTGAATCCGTCTATTAACCGGGGGGGTATTTTGATTATAAAGTCACCGTTAACCCCCGGAGAGTATATTAATCTGGGAATAGAAAGCTTTAAATCCAAGACTGTACCACAAGTAAATGGTAACAATATCAGTATGTTGCTGAATATCTATGTCCGTTTCGACTTTTACGATTCAACCCGGCCGGATATAGTATATGATCAACAACTGGAAAATGATTTAAGAAAGGCAGTAGAAGCTGAAGTCTCCCGTCAGATTAGAAGCTGTATAGAAAAGTCGCAAAATCTTAACAGCGATATTACCGGCTGGGGAAGAATTCTGGAATCCAGACATCCCGCAGAATGGAAGCGGGTAAAATCAAACTGGGATAATATTTATCCGTTAATTAAAGTTGATATCCGGGTAGAGGCCGATATTAACCATACCTATTTAAGCAAAGGTACAGTTAAATTACGATGAGATGCGGTGAAAATGATCTATGTCATTCAGTTTAATTTATGTACTGCTTTTTTTTACCGGGTTATTTTTATGGCTGGAGGGCAGCAGTCTTTTAAATAGACGCAACTTAAAAGAGTTATTGGTGGTTTTGTTAATACTGGTACTGAGTTTTGGATACGGCATTGATTATGCTACTGATGCCAAAGTTTTGCCCGACCCCAAATCTTTATTAACGGTAACCAGACCAGTCTCAGATTTTGTATATACATTTTTTCAGGTAAAAGATTAATTACCGGGAGATAGCATAATGGATAATAAACCAATCAGCGCTCAGCAACTGGCCTTTTTGATTTTTTTACTCATACCGGGCACCTGTCTGGTATTTATACCGGGTACGGCTGACGCCCAGGATGCCTGGATATCCACCCTGTTTGCTGCCGGCGTCGGTTTGTTTGTATTATATGCCATAATAAAACTGCACGATATTTTCCCCGGCCGGAAGATTACTACGATCAGTATTTCCGTTCTTGGTAAGATTCCGGGTATCATATTTAACTTGTTATTTCTGTGGAATATGTTTTTATATACAATATGGCTAATTTATACTCTGGTAATACTGCTGGAAATTATATATCCCTTACTGCCGGATATCTTCTTGTTTTCCCTGTTAATGCTGACCAGTATATACTTTATATATAGAGGTTTAAATGCTCTGGGCAGGTTTGGAGAATTGTTGATCTGGCCGGTTCTGCTTTTAATATTGGTTGGTATTATAGTGGCAGTGCCAGTTGTAAATTTTTCCAATCTGCAACCAGTGCTGGTTAACTGGAAACCTGTTGTTGCCGGTTTTCTATATGTATCCGAATGGCCCTTTACTATAGTGTTGGTTATGGGACTATTTCTTCCCATGGTATCCGGATTGAGCTGCAGGAAAGACCGGTTAAAAATTTACTATTGGTATATTTTGGGCGGCATGTTTTTAATACTTTATACTATATTAACCTTTGGCAGCCTTGGAAGCGAGCTTATTAACATATATCAGTTTCCAGTTTATGAAATGTTTCGTCTGGCCGGGTTTGGCGATTTTCAAAGACTGGAATTAATTTTTTTCTTTATATGGTTTACCAGCGGAATAACCGTTATCATAATCTTTTATCAGGCATTGCTGTTAGCTATACAGGATATCTGCGGCCTGCCTGATTATAAATCCCTGATACTGCCGCTGGGATTATTTCTGCTGGTCTTCACTCTGTATATGTTCCCCAATACCATAGAATACCAGGTACTGGCTTTTAAATATATACCAGTTTATATGCTGCCCATTAATTTTCTATATCCGACCATTTTATTTATAGCAGCCAAGATAAAACAAAAACGCCTGACCCAGGGGTAATACAAGGGAAGACCTCCGAGATCACTGAAAAGTACCATAAATGTCATCCTGAGGAGCTGCAGGCGACGAAGGATATCTTTTAAAGACCGTAATGGTTAAAAAATATTTAAAACCCTAAATCTTACTTACAACAAACTACCTAATTCTACAATAATTAAATAAAAATTTCTGTGTAAATCCGCGAAAATCTGTATTAATGGGACTCCTGATGTGTTCAACCCTTCCTGTATGAACACAATTATTGTTGCTGCGTCAAAACCAAAGGAGGCAGGGGCCTCCCATTATTTCAGTCAGGAAATGTCAGGTTAATCAGGTTCTGAAAGAATGAATTACACCCGGGGACATTCCATTATGTCATTATATCAGGCTTAATAAAGTTGCCAGGTCGGTTAGTGAGGTTCCCGGCTGCTGGATTTGTACAGTAGAGGCATTGATTTTTCTTATTTTTAACCCCTGGGCAGCAGGCAGCAAATTAGGTGGCAACGACCCGGCCATCTGTAATTCAATGCGATTACCTTTACGCCGCAGACTTTTAATATCTTTGTGGCGGGCCATTATTCGTAACGAAGCTATATGCAGAAAATTTTCCACCGGTAGCGGGAATTTGCCAAAACGATCCAGCATTTCCCGGCTGATTTCCTCCACTTCCTTAATTTCAGAGGCCAGAAGCAGACGCCGGTAAATCCTCATTTTAGTACCATAATCCGGTATATAGGTATCAGGAATATAATAATCCACATCTATATCCAATTGCGGGTTTAACGGTTCAGTTGCTGACACTTCACCTTTTAACCGGGCCGTTTCCTGTTCCAGCAAGCGGCAGTAGAGATCAAACCCTACCGCATATATAAAGCCATGTTGCTCAGGCCCCAGTATGTTTCCGGCTCCCCTTATTTCCAAATCCCGCAGCGCAATTTTCATACCCGAGCCCAGATCACTGAATTCACGAATGGCATTGAGGCGCTTTTGCGCTGTCTCACTGATAACCTTATCCCGCCTGTAGGTCAGATAAGCATAAGCCAGACGATTTGACCTGCCTACCCGCCCGCGTAATTGATAAAGCTGGGCCAGACCCATGCGATCAGCTTCATCAATAATAATGGTATTGACATGGGGCATATCCAGGCCGGATTCAATGATGGTAGTACAGAGAAATACTTCATATTTGCCCTCCATCAGGTCCAGCATCACGCGGGACAGTTCTTCTTCTTTCATTTTACCGTGTCCCAATGCAATGCGAATATCCGGTAATAGTGCCTGAATTCTCTGCCGGACCTGGTAGATGTCTTCAATGCGGTTATGGACAAAAAATACTTGTCCGCCACGGTCAATTTCTGTCTGAATAGCATCCCGAATAATGTCATCGTTGTATTCCAATACATAAGTAGCAATCGGATAACGCTCCGGAGGCGGGGTTTCAATCACGGTCATATCCCGTAATCCGGCCAGCGACATGTGCAGACTGCGGGGAATAGGTGTGGCAGACAGACTGATTACATCCACCAGTTCTTTCATGGCTTTGATTTTTTCTTTTTGACTTACCCCAAAGCGATGTTCCTCATCAATTATTAACAGGCCCAACTCCTTGAATTCAACATCTTTTGAAATCAGACGGTGGGTTCCAATTACGATATCGGTTACTCCTTTTTTCAGATCAGCAATTATTCTTTTTTGCTGAGCCGGACTGCGAAAACGGCTTAGTACCTCAATGGTAGTGGGATATTCGGCAAAACGCTGTTGAAAAGTAATATAATGCTGTTCGGCCAGTACCGTAGTGGGTACCAACAGGGCCACCTGTTTACTATCCATTATGGCTTTAAAAGCGGCTCTCATGGCTACTTCCGTTTTCCCATAGCCAACATCTCCACAGATCAGTCTTTCCATAGGCTGCATTGATTCCATATCCCTTTTTACATCATTTATGGCCTTAAGCTGATCAGGAGTTTCCTGATAAGGAAAGCGGCTTTCAAATTCATTTTGCCAGGGGGCATCAGGTGAAAAGGCATATCCCACCCGGGCCTGACGGGCCGCATATAGTTTGAGCAGGTCTTCAGCCATATCCTGAATGGACTGTGATACCTTGCGCCTGGTTCTTTCCCATTCATTGCCCCCCAGTTTGCTTAACCGGGGTTCACGCTCCTCAGCAGCAGTATATTTAAACAGATGGTCAGTTTTTTCCAGGGGCAGATAAAGTTTATCCGTTCCGGCATATTGAAGCAGTATATATTCACGGATTACCCCGTCAGTTTCTACCTGGGTAACTCCACGAAAAATTCCAATCCCATAACTGTCATGAACTACATAATCGCCCAGCTTCAAATCTTCCAATAATAAGCGTTCCTGACCTTGAGCTTTTTTCCTTTTCGAGGTTTTACCTCGGGCAGCTCCCCAGATATCTTTTTCCGTAACCAGGGCCAATTCCAGAGCGGGACTAATGAAACCCTTATCCAGGCGCCAGTTGACTATTTCGGGGCCGCTTATATGCCGGGCAATTAATTCCTGCTGTAATTGTTCCCGGGCAGTTCTGCTGCTTACCGCCAGCTTAACCTGGTAACCTTTACCACTCCATTCCCGCAAACGCATAAATAAGGGTTCCAGTTGACCAAAAAAAGGTTCCATATCCTGTACAGAAATATGCTCCATAAGGGATACTTGCACCTGTGGTATGTTGCCGGGAAAAAACGAGTGCCAGGCGGTCACCTTTTCCTTAACCGACTGCATAAGCTGTTCCCGCGGAACCAGAGGCAGTTCCCGCACGGTCTGTTCTTCCCGATGAGCTTCTTTGATAGCAGCCTGGTAACGCTTGCTGTTACGATCATAGTTGCGATAAAAGTCCCGCGGTTCGTCAAAATATATCCAGGCATCGCCGGGAAGGTAATCGAATAAAGTAACCGCGGATTCATCACCCAATGTCTCATCAGCACAGGCTATAATCAATGAATTTTCAGCCTTTATACTACGCTGGCTGTCCAGATCAAAACGACGCATGCTGTCTATATAATCCCCAAAATAATCTATGCGGCAAGGTTCCCGGTCTCCTACCGGGAAAACATCCAATATGCCTCCCCGTAAAGCAAATTCGCCGCTGCGGCTAACGGTATCACCGCGTTTATAACCAGCCGCCACCAGTTTTTCCAGCAGAACCCGCAGGGATTGTTCTTCATTGACTTTGAGGTGTATGGTGAGCTGCTCCATCTGCTGTGGTGACATAATGGGAAACATAAAGGCTCCCGGAGTAGCTATGATAATTTTTTGTTTGCGGGGATGGGCAATACACTCGCGAAGGGTCAGGATACGCTGTTCTTCCACCCGCGAAAAGTTTTCTTTTAAAAAGATTAATTCGCGGCCCAGAAACAGAAACAGGTGCTGCTCATCAATAAAGGCTTTCAGGTCGCGCAGCAGGTCATAAGCTTTTTCCTCATCCGGCACTATGCAGAGGGTGGTAGAACCTGTTTGTCTGACCAGTTCAGATATTACATAACTGCCGGCAGTGGCTGACATACCGGTCAGCAATATATGTTCCCGCTGCTGCAAAGCGCCCAGCATGCTGTTAAAGAGTTGATTTTGCAACGCTATGTAAACCTCCCCACAATAAAAGGTTGGACACTGCTTTCGCAGCCCCCATTAAGATAATATTATTATAGTTTCATAATTATTTATTAATCCCGATTTTAGGAAGTCTTATCTATTTTTTTGAAACTTGCAACATTATGGTGTTCTTAACCCGTAGGGCTGGAACACATCGGTAGTCCTTTAAGGGACTCAATCTGACTCACACCTTATATCAAAAGGTGTCAGCAGAACCGTCCCCTCGACACTTTTAATTGTAGTAGGTTTGGCGCGGAGAAATACTGGCGGTAAAGCCCATTTCCTCAGCACAATCATTACACATACCTAACATTTCCGTATTGCCTTCCTGTCCGGGCACCTCGGAAAGATCAAATATCTGCTGACAGATTTCACATATATGATAAACCTTCATTATATTGCCCCCTTGTCCTTTTTTCATAATTTAGCCTTAATCGAGGGCAAATATACTTATAAATAGACGCGGGAATCCATTATTTAATAGACACAGATTACACAGCAACCTTAATTGCGTAGCCGTCGGTGGAGCATCAGTAGTCCCCGATAGGGGGATTTAATATGATTTTTACAGATTTTTATTAATTTAGCATGGAATTAATTATTTATGATGAGTTAGGTTACGATTATGTATCAATTTTTTTGAACCTAACTGGACATGATTTTTAATAATGTTAGGTTAAAAAAATATTAATTTTCTTGTAAGAGAATTAAAAATCACCATAAAAAACCTGATTCAATATTAATAAAAAAATCTGTGTAATCTGTGTCTATTACAATTTTTAGGTCAAGTCTTCCAGATATTCTAATCAAGCTTACCATGAATCATCTGACTATATATTTAATTATAAATAAGCTGCGATAATCAGCGGTAATCTGCGTCCATTAAAATTTAAACCTGGTCTATTTGGGGCTTATCCTCACGCCTCACGCCTCACGCCTCACTCCTGGAATTGTATTCATTCATGGTGCGGTCTATGCCATGTTGTACCCAGTATTCAGCAGCATCCGCAGCCCGGCTGATGGTCTGGTCCATTACCGCCTGTTCGCGGGCAGAAAATTTGCCCAGTACCCAGTCGATGGTTTCATCTTCCGGGCGTCCAATGCCCAGCCGCAAACGGGCAAATCCCCGTCCTCCCAATCTTTCTATAATGGAGGTTACTCCTTTATGACCGCCGGCTCCGCCTTCACTCCTCACCCGCAGGTTTCCGACAGGTAAATCCATGTCATCATAGATTACCAGCAAATCCTCCATTCCCAGTTTATAATAAGCCAGCAACGGTTGCACCGCCCGTCCACTGAGATTCATATAAGTAAGCGGTTTAACTATTAATATTTTTTCACTGCCTATTCTGATATGAGCAATTATGGCATCGTATTTGCTTTCCTGTCGTTCTACTTTATGACGATGGGCTAGTTCCTCTACTACCCGAAATCCAACATTGTGCCGGGTATTATGATATTTTTTACCGGGATTACCCAGACCTATTATGAGTTTCATTACCATTTCCCCCTGGAAATTTTAACAGATAGTGGTTCTAATTTATTCATAATTGTAATACAAGGGCCCTCTTATGTTTAGTTATAGTTTAATAACTATTATGAGTGACCATTGGCCAAGCATAGTTCAACACTCGGGGAAGGCAGGCTGACGAAAGAGGATAAGCTAAAATAAAGCCCCGGTAAATCCGGGGCCGCTTTACTAAATTATTCTTCAACCGGTGCTGCTTCTTCTTCTTCTGCCTCCTCGGCTTCAACAGCTGCTCTCGATGGTGCCAGTACCGCTGCCAGCATGGTTTCCGGGTCAGTTAGCAGCTCTACCTCCGGGTCTACAACCAGATCAGCTACCACCAGCTTGTCGCCTATTTCCAGATTGCTGATATCACATACAAAGCTTTCCGGAATATTGGCAGGAAGACAGCTCACTTCAACTTCCTTGGCTCCGGTCTGAACAACTCCGCCCCGTTTGGTCACTTCATCTTCACCAAGAATCTGAACCGCAACCAGACTGGAAATGTTCTCCTTCATATTGACGATTAAAAAGTCAATATGGGTTACCTGCTGACCAACTGGATGGCGTTGAATATCTCTGATCAGTACCATACGAGGTTTGGTTTCCCCGTCAATTTGCAGAGAAAATAATCCCCGATAGCCATGATGATTAAAAATCCGCTGGGATTCTTTGCTGTCAAGACTGATAGTCAGGGGTTGAGCCTCCTGACCATATACTACTCCCGGGATCCTGCCCCCGCGCTTTAACTCATTCAGATAGCCTTTGGTCTTCAGCTCTCTACGGGCTGCCGTAAGTGCCTGTGCTAATACCATATTATCACTCCTAACTTATTTGCACCTTAGCCGTACACTTAGGTTACCTTATAATATTATCAGTAAAGTCAAGGGATGTCCAAATAGCGGTCAGGCTTCAAATAATTTGCTGACTGATAAGTCCTCATGAATACGCAAAATAGCTTCCCCAACCAGCGGCGCAACCGATAAAATCGTCATATTGGGCAGCTTTTTGCCTTCCGGTAAAGGAATGGTATTGGTGATAACAATTTCTTTGAAGGGGGCTTTGGACAGTCTTTCAAGCGCCGGTCCGGAAAAGACCGGATGAGTACAACAGCCGTATACTTCGGTTGCACCTTTTTCCATCATAACTTCAGCTGCTGTACAAAGGGTTCCGGCCGTATCAATAATATCATCAATAATTATAACCGGTTTACCTTTTACATCTCCGATGACATTCATGATTTCGGAAACATTTGGTGCCGGCCGCCGTTTATCAACAATGGCCAGCGGGCTTTCCAGCTGAGCAGCCAGATTTCTGGCCCGCGTAACCCCGCCTACATCCGGAGATAATACTACTGCCTTCTTAACCAGACCCTGTTTTTTAAAATATTCTGCAATAGTGGGTACACCCGGCAAATGGTCAACCGGGATATCGAAGAATCCCTGAATCTGGGTGGCATGCAAGTCCACCGCTACCACACGATGTGCCCCGGCTTCAACTATCAGATTGGATACCAGTTTGGCGGTGATTGGGTCTCTGGCCCGGGTTTTGCGATCCTGGCGGCCATATCCGTAGTAAGGTATAACCGCGTTAATTCGCGAGGCTGAGGCCCTGCGAAATGCATCAATCATAATTAAAAGTTCCATCAGGTTTTCATTAACCGGCGGGCAGGTGGGCTGTACCACAAAAACATCAACCCCGCGTACACTTTCATCAATTACACAGCTGATTTCGCCATCGGAAAATCTCCCCACCTTGGCATCACCAACCGGTATACCCAGATAACTGGCGATTTCTGATGCCAGCTGCGGGTTGGCATTGGCTGTGAATAATTTCATCCTCCATCTGGACGCTTTCATGGTATAATCCTCCTAATTAATCATGTTTGTTACGATCGGGAACCACTTTTTGAACTGCCCGCTCAACTGCCAGGCAATTAGCCGGAACATCCCGGGTAATTGTTGATCCCGCCCCGGTTATTGAACCTTTTCCAATCGAAACCGGTGCCACCAGGTTAGTATTGCTGCCAATAAACACTCCGTCTTCCAAAATCGTATGATATTTGTTTTTACCATCATAATTACAGGTAATGGTACCGGCACCGATATTAACTGACTGCCCTACTTCAGCATCTCCCACATAGCTAAGATGGGGTATTTTGCTGTTTGTGCCGATATTGGAGTTTTTAATTTCCACAAAGTCGCCTACTTTAACCTTATCGGCCAAATTGGCGCCCGGCCTTAGATAGGCAAAAGGCCCAATGGTGCATAAGTTCCCAATAACAGACTCTTTTATACGGGATTGCTCTACTATAGTCTCATCTCCAATAACAGTATCGTTTATATAAGCAGAGGGTCCTATTTCACAACGGCTCCCTATCCTGGTATCACCCGTAATTATCGTAAACGGGAAGATTACAGTGTCAGCACCAATCTGAACCGTGTAGTCAATAAAGGTACTGTCCGGGTCTATTATGGTGACTCCTTCCAGCATCAAAGATTCATTTTTACGCCGGCGCAGAACTTTTTCCACCTCAGCCAGCTGTACACGATGGTTTACCCCGTAAATATCTTCACTGGAGTCAGTCAACATTACCTGTACAATCTGTCCCTGGCCGTTCAGTATTTCCAAAACATCAGTTAAATAATATTCTCCCTGGGCGTTAGCCGTCTGTAATCCGGAAAGGGCTGCAAATACTTTTCCTGCCTGGAACAGGTAAATACCCGAGTTAATTTCTTCAATCAATTTTTCCTCCGGGCTGCAATCCTTTTCTTCTACAATTTTCAGCAGCTCCCCTCCGGAGCCTCGTACTATGCGTCCATAACCGGAAGGGTTGTTCAGACAGGCAGATAAAACGGTAGCACCGGCTTGCTTCTCTTCATGATAATCAATCAAGGCTTTAATAGTTGCGGCCTGTATCAGCGGGATATCGCCTGCCAGAACCAGCATGGTGCTGTCAGGATTAATACTGTCCGCCGCCTGCATCAGAGCATGTCCGGTGCCTAATTGCTGTTCCTGCGTAACAAAACCAAGGTTGTCTGCAGAGAAATATTTTTCAACTTGCTCCCGTCCATGTCCAACTACCATAACAATGTCTTCAATACCAGCTTCTTTAACTGCACGAACCACATGAGCCACTAATGGATATCCACCCGCCCGGTGTAGTACTTTAGGCAGGTCTGACTTCATCCTGACCCCTTTACCGGCTGCCAGAATAACGGCAGAATGTTTAGCCATTCTTTTTACCACTTCTCTTTTCCGTAAAATATTTTACAGTTTATTATTTACCATATTAATATTATCTGCAATCTGTTCATAAAGAAATTCAAAAGAGATAGTATCCGTATTATAACCTTTATGTGAGCAACTTTTCACAAACTTTTTAAAAACAGTGGAAAAAAATATTAATTTGGTTACAGGAGTCATTTTAATGAAGCTTTGCGTGAAATCCATGATACCAGGTATTTATTAAACCCTGAACAACCTAAAAAAGAAGTGAAACCGCGCTGCTTAGAAAGATACTCCTTCCAGATGCTTCTGGGCCAATTCCAAATCACTGGGTTTGTCCACATCTACTCCCACCTCAGCATATTGGGAAATTATCGCCTTTCCCCGAATGCCGGTCATATCAAAAAACCGCTTTTCAATAACCGGAATGGCCAACCGACCCCAAATAAACTTCCAAGCCAGAGCAATGCCCAGGATTCTGGCCATTTTTAGCGGGTTTTTCCGGTTTTCTACCATCTGTCTGGCAAAATCCAAACCTTTGTCAATCATTGCTTTACGCAATATGAACAGGTTGCCGCCGGTGAATACCCCTTCCCGCAAACGCACATAGGTACGGCTTACCCCGGGAAACTTCTCTTCATTAACCTTTTTGGAGGTAACCGGATAATAGAAGTCGACATCATGCTGCTCACACTGATGCATAAAGTCCTCAATAGCTTCACTGGTAATGAGCGGAATATCAGTAGGCGCCACTAACAGATACTCGGTTGAACCTATATTATTTAATAACTCAACTGCCTGACTGAAACTATCAATCGCATTTTCTCCCCCACTAACAAAATATAATTTGTCTTCCCGGGGTAAAATGCTGCGTAATGAGTCAGCAGGGCCGCTTACTATTATGTTTTCAACCAAAGGGGAGGAGCGTAATGATTTATAAACATAATATATCATAGGATATTTACCAATAATTATTAGTGCTTCGTTGTCATAAGGTGCTATTTTTCTAAGATCACTGCTGTTTTCTCCACCAGCCAATATGACTGCGTCATACTTCATTTTCTTTCCTCCACTACATGGACTTTTTAAGTGCCTCAATCATACTGGTCTCTGCATTTTCAATATGTTCCTGGGCTACCTGCCGGGCTAATTGGCTGTTGCGTGATTGGATAGCTTCAACTAAAAGCCGGTGTTCATCCAATGATTGTTTGCTTCTGCCCGGAAATGACAGAGTAGTAGTCCGATAGCGCTGAATCTGTTCTCTCAGGTTATTAATTATAGCCGTAAGTCTTTCGTTACGAGAGGCCTGATAAATAGCTTCGTGGAATTTGGTATCCACCTCAATTAATTTATCTATATCATTATGAGCGATAGCTTCAGCCTTTATGGCCAGCAAGCGCTCCATTTCCTCCAGTTCTTCCTCGGTAATGCGTTCGGCGGCCATAGCGGCAGCCAATCCCTCCAGTGCCGCCCGGATTTCAAATACATCCGCAATATCTTTAAAGGTCAGGTCGGCTACATAAGCACCTTTTCTGGGTACCATTACAATAAAACCTTCCAGTTCCAGTTTGCGCAAGGCTTCGCGAATCGGAGTCCTGGATACTCCCAGCTCCTCAGCCAGTTGAATTTCCATTAGTCGTTCCCGCGGCTTTAATGCCCCGCTGATTATTGCTTCCCGAATCGCTTCCAGAACTAATTCCCGTAATGGTTTATAGGAATCCAAATCTACCGGTTGTAACCTTTTGGTTTCCATTATTGCACCCCCTCTTTAAGGTAAGAAGAGACTATGTAAGTCTCCTGACAGGTTTTTTTCATTATTTCAAAAGCCCGCACAGCCGGGGCAAGCTGGTCAAATATTGCCAATACACTTGGCCCGCTGCCTGACATTATAGTCTTCAATGCTCCTAAATCGTCCAGTTGATTCTTTATAGCTTTTATTTCAGCATATTGTTCTGCGGTGACTGATTCCAGAACATTTTCCATGTGGTCACATATTCCTATCATATCACAGTTACACCATGATTCAATAAAAGCCTCCGTATCCGGAAACCGTTTAACCTGTTCCGGACGAAACGCTTTATATACTTCAGCGGTTGATACCTGATAAGGCGGCTTTACTATAACCATGGTCAGGACCAGGCTGTCAGGAAGCACCCTCAGCACTTCACCCCGACCGGTAGCCAGTGCCGTACCTCCCTGTAGACAGAAGGGAACATCCGAACCCAGAGCCAGCGCCATTTCATGCATGATCCGTTCATCAACCGGCAAATCAAACAGCTGACGAATACCTTTCAGTACCGCAGCAGCATCTGTGCTTCCGCCAGCAAGTCCAGCCCCTACCGGTATATTTTTCTGGATAATAAGCTTAACTCCTGCCTGTGGCTGATATTTTTCCAGTATCAAAGCGGCTGCCCGATAAGCAAGATTAGTCTCATCATCAATAACCAGATCACTGCTGGTTACAACTTCTATGCCGGTCTCCTGTTTTACAATGGTTATTATATCAACCAGATTTATCTGATGCATAACGGTTTCCAATTCATGATATCCATCCGGTCGTTTACCCTTTATATCAAGGGTTAGATTCACTTTGGCCGGTGCCGGTACGGTCAGGCTGGCAGTCAACTAAAAACACCTCAATTTTTTCTCCATTATATCCTTCTACAAATAAAAAATAAACGGCCCAGCCGTTTGAGGAAGGATTTTTAATGGACACAGCAACCTTAATTGTGACCCGGCACTCAGATTTAGGCTTAATATTAGCGCTGAGTGCCGGGTAATTACACCCGACAGGGTGTATCGGTGGTACCCGTTAGGGTGTAGTCCCCGACAGGGGGATTACACAGACCCTTCGGGCACAGATTTACACAGATTATATTTTAATTAATTAGAATCAGGTTATTTATGATGATTTTAATTCTCTTTTGAGAAAAATTAAATATATTTTAAGAACCTGATTAACCTGACTTTGACTGACTTAACCTAACTAATAAATAAAAAATTTACCGTCAGGTTAAGTCAGAATCATTCAGGTAGAGTCAGGTTGAGAGTTTTGCATAATTAACTTTTCTTTAATTATCATACTAACTTCTAAAATGTCATCCTGAGCGTTAGCGAAGGATCTACGGTATTTATGAGACTCCCCCTGAGGGACTAGTGATGCTCCACCGACGGCTACGCAATTAAGGTTGCTGTGTAATCTGCGTCTATTAAAATTACTCCCCGCCCTGCAGTTTCAACCGGGCGCCTTTGGGCAGGAGTTCCAGGCATTTTAATGTGACCCGGGCTTCCTGGGGGTTATCCAGACACAGGCCCTGGTCTGAGGAGGATACCAGGCATAATGGCGGGAATAGTACACACCACCAGTTTTTCCCTTCTCCTGCACCGATTATTACTTTTACGGCCTGATAATCACCCTGGGGTAAAACAAAGTTGCCATATGATTTAGTCGGAAATGCATATTCACCAACGGAAACTTTTACCGGATAATCGTATCCCTGCCTGCTTATTTCTTCGCGGGCAGTTTTTTCAATAATGGGTATTAATTCGATTGCCTGACTTTTGGCCATATTCACATCGCTGGTGTTCTGAAATTCATTTTTCATCAGGGTTACTATGTCATCCTTTACAGCCAGCTTTAATAGCTGATCTTCGGTATTATCACTGTTGGCTACTATATGCAGTCGCAAAACACTTTTATTCAGTGGTTGTTGATAATACTCCAGAAAATAACCGGTTAATAATAACATTACCGCAATAATTATGATGCCTTTTCGTTTCAAAATTAACCCCCCCCCACGCCTTTTGAGGCCTTTTTACCTGCTATACTGCTTCCCTGGCCTCTTGCAATAATTATTACCTCACCGGATAAAACCTAAACCTGATATTGCCAGGGATTTATTTCGATTCTTTTTATAATGGTCAGATCCCCGGAATAATCAGTTATGGGATATGCTGCTGCTTAATTTATTTTAGTTGCCTGGCAACTATTGACACAGGCTTGTGATTGTGATTACAATAACATTAAGAGTCTGGTTTCTTTTTCGATTTGAAATGTTTTTCACACATTGTCTCCGGTCCCCCCCCCACAGGAAAACGACATCATCAATAATTGATGATGTCGTTTTCATTTACTTATGTTTTATAACTATCTTTATTTTAACTTTATTGCAGTTTAAATCGTTGCACCTGTTCACTGAGTTTTTCTGACTGACGGCTGAATTCCTCAATGTCCATATTAACCCGAATGATTGAAGATTCCTGCTCGTCTATGGAAGCCAGTACCTGCTGACTGGCAGCTGCGGTTTCCATGCTGCTGCCGGCAATATTCTCCAGACTCTTATAAATTCCCTCCATGGATTTATTAATGGTTCTGGAAACTCCGGCAATTTCGCGGGTTTCTTCACTGATAGAACTAACATCAGCATTCATTTTTTGCAGTATTTGTTCACTATCATAAACTATCCGGATTTGTTGTTCGATAGTTTCACGGAGGGGTTCCATCCGTACAACTACCTCGCGTGTTCCGTTCTGAATATTATTGATTAAGTCGTAAGTCCGAAGCGCGGCCTCCGATGTACCTTCCGCCAGTTTGCGGACCTCCTCAGCTACCACCGCAAACCCCCGGCCTTCTTCGCCGGCCCGGGCAGCTTCAATGGCAGCGTTTAACGCTAATAAATTAGTCTGCTCCGCAATATCAGTAATAGCTTTTACTACATTTCCTATTACGGCTGATTCTTTTTCCAGGTTGTTAATAGTTTGCTGCATAGTGGCTAAAAGCATTACATGTTCTTCCGCCCTGGTCCGCTGCTGGTTGGCAGCCCTGAATCCTTCCCCCACATTAGTCTCCATTTTAGCTCCTAATTCGGCTACTTGTTTGGAGTTCCGGTCTATTTCCTGAATAAAGCTGACCAAAGCAGTTACACTGTTAAGTGAGTCATTGATTTCCACGGCCTGGCGATTGGCAGCCAGGGCAATTTCACCTACGGTTTTGCTGATATTGCCGCCAGTTTCCCGGGTTTCTTCGGCAATTACCAAAGCGCACCGCGTAGATTCCTCCATTTCCTACGTAGATTGCATAGTTTCGTTAACTGTTGCCCGCAGCGATGCAACCATTTCATTAAACCCGTCACGAATTTCGTTTAGCTTGCCAATTTTAACCTGAGGGTCAATTTGATAAGTCAAATCGCCTTTGGATACTAATTCTGCTCCGTAAATAATATGAGTAGTAGGGATTATAATATTGTTTCGGCTGGTGGAGATGGAAATGCCTCCACTTAACAATCCGGCAACGCCGCCGAATATAACTCCCAGTATTAATCCCCGCGGGTCTATGGCCCGGGCAGCCAGCGCCATGATAGGGCCAAAAATCAGGCCTCCCATTAATAAACCTAACACTAATGTTCTGATACTGTAATTATTAGCTGTTTTTTTTATCTCCACGGGGTCAAAAGTTTTTAGTTCCTGAGAGTCCACCGCAGCCGTTTGCCGGGGTATTTTTATATGCGCTACCTTTTGTCGCAGGTTTTGAGCCAAAGTATTAAGATGGGAAGCTATTTCTCCCAGGTTATTAATTGCAATTACCTGTTGCCCGGTAACTGCGGTTATTTCCTCAGACCCGGCAGAAGTTTCTTCGATAGCGGAGGCAATGTTGTGAATGGTTTCATTAATGTGTCTTATCGATTCATTAATTGATTTGATGTTATTTATGGAATCGTTTATCTGCGCGTATATAATCTCCAGTTCCTCACCTGCGTCTCCCATGACAACCTCAATATCATTTATGGCCTGAACCTGATTTAAAAATACTTCTTTACTGATTCCAGTTTGATTTACTACTTCAACAATGCTGTCGCCAATACCAATGATTAATTGAGATATTTCCTTAACTGCCTGAGCAGATTGCTCTGCCATTTTACGAACTTCCTGGCTTACTACCTGAAATCCCTGTCCGTGTTCTCCGCTGCGCGCAGCTTCTATGGAGGCGTTGAGAGCCAAAAGATTGGTTTGCTCATTAATACTGCTGACTACTTCTACTATAGTCCTTATTTCGGTAGCATTCCGGGACAAGTCCATTACCAATTGGGCAACCTCTTCCAGCAAGTCCTTTTTTTCATTTGTTCGGGTCAGGTGATTTTGAATGGAGACAACACCTTCGTTGTTAATATTCTTTAATAACTCAATACTGCTGTTGGCCGCCTCCGATATTTGTAATACTTTATTAACCAGACTCTCTGCCTGTTGGGTTTCCCTTACCAGTTCCTGCATAACTATAGCCTGATTATTGCTGGCCTGAGCCACACTATTAATAGCCATAGCTACTTCTTCAGCAATTTTAGTATTGTTAATGGATTCCTGTTCCAATTTAACTGCGGAATCCTCGATTGCTTCCGATCCGTTAATAATTCCCATTACCAAATTGATTAATTGCTGTACCATCTGTTCCAGGAATACCTTGATGCTGTTTAAGAGCCCAAAATCCTTATCACTGATAGTTGCCCTTAAGTCACCACCGGCTACAGTAGTCATAAATTCACCGGTAAATTTAATAGGGTTGAAAAACTTACGCCTATTGGATGGAGCCACAGCCAGAACAGCTGCAATCCCGCCTGCAGATGCAACCAGAGCAGTTATAATCCATATCCACCAGGTATTAATTTCAATTCCGTATACACCACAAAAAATTAATCCCAAAATAAAATTTCCAATGGCTACAATTATTACCGAAGTTTTAGTCGATGCTTTGGCCAGATCCTGTTTAGATGTTATCTCTTCATTTTCCACTTTTAAACCTCCTTGCTTATACTTCCGTTCACGAATTCCCTTTAGTTAGTATATTACCATAAAGGTTCTTATTGTTTCGAAATATTTCGGCATAAAATACTAAATTTTGATATTGACAGGGGGACGGGGTTGTTGTCAATCCCCTGTCACCTTGTACTAATCCAAATTAATATGATATAAACTATTCCGGCTATTAATATACTTAAAATAGATGAAATGAAGTTATCCGGGATGATACTGGCTGATATAACTCCGGTTAAAGTTGCCAGCCAGGCCCCATAGTTTATCCTGCCAGGCCAGGCTTTTTTAACCGCCAGTTGATGGGCCAGAAATACGCCCAACAGGGGAGCTATTACCACCACCAGTAGATTCAGCCAGCTTTGAAGGTGTTCGGTTATACCCAGCAAGGCCACGGTAATACCTGCAATTGCACAGCCAAGCGTATTCTGCCAGCGGGTTAATCCGGGCAGAATATTTGACAGGGCCAGCCCTGATGAATAAAGGAGGTTATCATTGGTAGTCCAGGCACTGAATAATATAATCGGCAGACTAAACCAGATCAGATGATTAAAAATCTGCAACGGGTTCCAGTTTCCTGTTATTACGAAACTTAGCATGCCCATCATTCCTAAAAAAACTGAGGGGAAAAATACTCCGATAAAAGTGCCGGCCAGATTATGCGTATGGCTGCGTGTATAACGGGAAAAATCAGAAGCTACTATGGCTCCGGCTATAGAACCTCCCACTATAAAATTAATTCCGGCCCCCGGTGGAAAAGTAAAGGAGAAAAGCATGGGTTGGGGTGCTGCCAGGTTGCCCTTTAAATAAATAAAAGTAATTACACAGACTAATAACAGCGGCAATCCGGTTAGATAACTTAACCCCTTAACCTGCTGATATCCACCCAGGGCAGTAGTAGCAGTAATTGTGCCGGCAATAAAAATCGCAAGTAACGGATAAGAATTGCCGCTGTACGCGACTAATATGCTATCTAATGCCTGTCCGGTAAATTCGGTTACTACTGCAAACCAACCCAGTGTGGCCAGTAACATACAAACCGCAGGCAGCCATTGTCCAACACCATGTCCAAAGACATATCTGCCCATGGTAACGGCTGGTTGGCCTGTACTTATTCCGTATGCTCCTCCGGCGGCAATTAATAATGCCACCAGCAGATTACCCCAGAAGTTGATAGCTAATGCCTGGTTCCAGCTATAGTCAACCAGTAAAACGCCCCCTAAAATAAAAGCAGGCAGACAAATACTGGCTGCTCCCCAGATAAAGGCCAGGTCTATCCAGGTAGAGACTCTTTCCCCGGAAGGGATTCGCTCCAGGGTATGAATTTCAATAAATTTCATATTAAACCTCGAAATATAATTTTATTTTCAAAAATATACAAAATACACTTACTTTAGACAAAAAAAATTGTATTATATAAGAACGGAGGAATGCAAATGCTGACTGATTATCAGTTACATAAATATAACTCCATAGTGCAAACCGTATATGCCAGTTCGGATATAAATGAATTGCGCATCAATGTTTTGTGTGGTCTGCAAAAACTTATTCCCTGCCATAGTGCTGCCTTTTTCATCGTAGATTCTCATACCCTTGAATTCTCTGAACCGCTGTTGCATGGTATAGAGGCCAGTAGTTTTAATGATTATAATCAATATTATCAAGATTTTGATCTTTACAAACAAGTTGTATTTTCCCGGAAAGATGTTCCGATTACTGACCGTTGTTCAGATTATATCAATTATAAGGATTGGGAGAATAATGAACATAGAGTTGATTTTTTACTGCCTCAGGGCATTTACCATATGGCCTGTATGCAGATCTTTAACGATGGACAAATATGTGGAGAAATATCTCTGCACCGCAATAAGCAGCAGCAGGATTTCAGCAACGATGAAATGCTGCTCATAAAACTGCTGCAGGAACATGTGAATGCCCGTTTTGCTGCTTTATTAATGCTGCGGGACTCATATCAAATATTTGACAAATCAATACAAGGCATGGCTCTGTTGCTTGTTGACAGGCACGGGCAGCTTCAGGGTGCAACCGGTAACGCTCTGGAGTTACTACCGCAATCACTGAATTCCGGTCAAAATGTATTCCGTCATATAAAAGAAAAATGTTTCCGTTTATATCAGGAAAATGACAACCCTGATAACACTGCAGGGTCAAGAATTTACCGGGGAAGATTGGAATTAAGCTGTGGAACCTGCCGCTATCAAATCTTTCTGCTTCGGGATGAATCCCTGCTTAAAAACATTCGTTTTCTGGTAGTAATAAATAACCACTGCCTGCAGAATAACCTGAAAGAATATAGTTTAACCAGTCGGGAGGCCCAGATTGCTTCGCTAATAACCCGGGGCAAAACCAATAAACAAATAGCCCGTGATCTGGGAGTAAGTGAAAACACGGTCAAAACATTTATTAAAAGATTGTTTAACAAAATGGATGTTCATTCCCGCAGCCAATTGATAAGTGAAATGTACAAATTGGGCAAGTGAAGTTACCCTAAAGAACCTCCGCAGCTCCCGCAGAAATTTGTTCCCGGCAAAATACTATTTCCACAATGAGGACAAAATCTTGCTGCATTGTTATCAGCGTCAACCGATACCGTATTTACAGGCTCAATTTCCGGAGGGCTTAATAAAGCCTCACTGAGCGCCTTCCAGCCGCTCCTCCCCACCTGGCCTATTCCACCCTGTTCTCCCAATACATAATACAGCCACAGTGCCTGAGGACCACGCACCAATAACAGGCTGTCCTCAACGATTATGTCCTGACCGTCAGTAGTGGCAACAACCAGGGATAGTTTGGCCTTTTCATTCAGCATTTCTTTGGCCAGATATAAAGTATTATCGGTAAGTATATATTTATCCTCTGCAGCCGGTTTTAGCCACCCGGTCCTGTCAAGTTCCGGTATTGCATCCTCTATCTGAGCTGTTACGGAGGCAAACTCAACCGGCAGGTTTTTTTCCCAGAAGCATAAGGGCCAGCGGATATCTTCCTTAGTTGCATCTGCCAGCACCGTCCGCAGCTGTTTGATAGTCAGTCCATTATCAATGGGCAGATGCAGGAGCATGGATTGATGATAGCGCTGCCGCATTAATTCCGTAGTTCCCAATACAGCTAAAACAGCAGTCGCAGACATATTCCGGTTACTGTTTTCTTCCCCCAAAAAGTCCATTTGTACTATATCATTCAGCAATAAATTTAATTCTTCAACAGTTACAAGTTGCAGCTGATACTGTCCATCCGGTTGACGGGCTAACCAGACCAGGTCTTCCTGCTCCTCTATTCGGGCCAGAGTGACCCTCATATAATGAGCCTCCCCTACTGTCCAGGCCAGATGAATAGTCTGCCTGGGGCGAGATACAGCCGTCAACATAGTGCGGAGGTGCTGCTGCTGATCGGTATCCAGTTGCTTCCAGGTATCCTTAATCGCGGAATCAGCATTGCTTTGCTGACCAGGTATAACCCCCAGAGGATTAGTTTCTATAGACAGTAAATTGATCAGGTACTGTAATTCAACATATTCAGCCAACCAGCTCTGCCCGTCTTTACTTAAAAGCATTTAATCGCTCCTCTTCCCATTCCTATTTTTTTATCAAATATACTGGTGTATAGCCATTGCTGTCAGTTTTAATCTTTGACCACTTGCCATTGCTCTTGATGCCTTCCATGGCTTTATCTTTGGCTTTATCCATCGCCAGGTCATATACCCCCTGGGCGGTGCCTTTAATAATATTACGACTGTAGTTACCGCCTTCAGCCATGGCATTGCCCAGTCCTTCAGCTGTTCCGCGCAGAACCGTATAACCATCGCTAATATATCCTCCTCCGGGGATAACTTTGCCCATAATGTTTATAGCCATATCGGCAGTCCTGGAAACAGCTTCGGTATTTCGGCATACATTTTCCCAATAGGCAACATTTTGAGCTGCTGTGCCGGCTTCCTTCAAGTTTCTGATTTGCTTTATTTCCAATTCATAGCGACGCTGGTTATTAGAAATATTCTGCATAGACTGCAGATAACCCTGTCGGGACTTGGCCATTGCCTCAGTTACCAGCCGGGAGGTTTGGTCCTGACGGGTAAAATTCGCCCAATTACGATCCCGGGCAGTCTCATTTTGCTCCAAAGTGGATGGCTCAGTCCATCCCCAGCGATCTGACCAGACTTTGCCCCGGGCAGTCATGTTCTGAATCTGCGTATAGTCAGACTTGCTAATCCACATCGGACCACCCTGATCCCAGGGAGGTTTATACCATACCTGACCATTGCGTTCTTCGCCGATATAAGGTATTCCTGCAGGCGTCGCTGCAACCCGAGCAACTGCCGGACGGTTTATAGCCGCATTGGCCAATGCTCCGCCAGTTAAAACCAGACTTGATAAGGCTGTAGCCAGCAGAATCGTTGCATTGGGAATCTGCTGGCCGGTTTTTGCAGCCGCACTTCCGCCGCCAGTTAATCCCCCAATACCCTGATCCGGGCCAGGAATGCTTTTGCCTATGCTCTGAGCTATGGTAAAGAGAACCTTATCCACATCTGCTGTACTTAATCCAAGTTTTTCCCAATGCCAGGGGTCTGCCGGCGATGATAAAACCAGTACCCCAATGTCGCCTTTACTGAACATGTATCCGGGGGGAAAGGATAAATGCACCGCCTGATCTTCGTCAATACCCAGTGAAGTTGGTTCTCCCGGGTCAAAAATTGTTAACCAGGGGATTTCCATAATTCCACCCTGGCTGGAGAAATGATTAAGGTACTTATCAAAGATATCTGTCTTTTCACCGACCACAATATGAATATATACGGCGGCTTCCATATCCTGCTGATTCATCCAGGCTACCCATTCGCGGTCATTTTTACCCTGGGGTTCATTTTGCGGGCTATACTGATAGCCTATACCTTTTAACTGCCATATAGCTGACAGAGCATTGTTTCCATAAACCGCATGTTCATATTCCTGCATTTCCATTAGTTGAAATCCACCGGGAAGGGTCTGTTGCTGAGGCATATACTGATCATAAGCTGCCAAAGCCGGCAAGGGCAAGCCCAGTAAAGGCATAAGAAAAGAAAAAACCAATGCCCCCCATAATATATAGAATTTCTTTTTTATAAAAACCATTTCTAATCTCTTTCGCTATATCAACATTGCAATGACGCTTTGATCCTTCGATAGCGATTTAACACCATAGCGTTCAATCCCAGATTCCATCCGGTATTGATGGCGGTTATAAAAAGGAGTGCCGTAGGTACCCGTCCGGTTATTATCGTAATAGTCTGAGTCAGAAACAGAAAGCCCACCCAGCTTATCAAATAAGGCAAGGAATAGGTCATTACGATTCCCTGTTCGCTGTAACTCATTTGGAAGCTTTTAGCCAACCAGAATCCACCCAGACCTCCCAATATGATTAATAAAAGCACCCATCCCATAGAACTTCCAACTAACCATACATATATAAACAAAGACAACAAAGCGACCCCCTGTCCAAGTATGATGGACCGGGGCCGCACAAACTGCGCTTGTTTCCAGGTTCTTAAAAACAGCCACAAGCTGAATAATATAAGCAGGGAGCAAACAAACGCTAAAATTTTCACACTTTTCCCTTCCCTTACTGGATAATCAACTCCTGCTGGGCCCGGGTCTTACCATCAATCAGCATTTTTACCTGATATTTGCCCGGGTTGTTAAAGCCTACCGTATTGGCATACATGGTATTATCTGCTGTAACATCATAACTTTGCTCCAAAAGAATTTCCTTGGTATCGGTATTCACAAGCTGAATGGTCAGCTGATTACTGCCAAAGGCTGCATTATTATTGAATACATAGTATATTTCCTGCCCGGGGGCAAATGTAGTAGAGGTTTCAGGTATTTCCAGAGTTGATTCGTCTATTTCCAGGCCAAATACCAAAGATGCTCCGCCAACTGAACTGCTGGTGGTTACATCATCACAACCGGCTATTGCCAGAGCAAATACCAATACCAAAACCAGAACGCTAATTCTTTTCATCATTAATAACCCATCCCGCTATTTTCTTTCGGTTTTGCCTTTTAAGATAACCAATTTAAAATTCCACCCGGCCGCTTCAATTATTTCTTTAAAAGCCTCGCGCAAACTGCCGTAGTCGAATTGGTAATCCAGAACTTTTTCACCACCCGGAGCATAAATCTTTTCGCTTCGGGAACTAAATACTTCTTTGCCGCTGATACGGGTTTTCTCAAATCCTACCTTGAACTGCAATCCACTGGAGCTTTCCTGCAGCATCTCCCAAAAATAGGCGGTATGGTCGTTTTCCTGCAGTAAAATCCGGGCTTGATAGGAAACTTTCTTTTTACCGGTAACCCAGCTTTTATTTACTACTTCATTAGTTACCACGATATCAGTGTCATTGCCCGGCTGGATAGTAAATGGGCCTTTTTCATCCAATCCCAGCAGTTGTTGCAATAGTTCGTTTCTGGGTTGGGCCGGCCCTTTATCTTTTTTGGATTTTGAAAATAATCCCATTATATACTCCTTCCCCGTCTACAGGCGGGATTTCTTGACGACGACGGTATGTGCCACCCGGTCACCCAATCTCTGCCGCATAGGCGATGTCCATACCAGAATAATTCCAAGCAGATAAGCAAAAGGGAATGCATCCACTATTCGCAAAATATTTCTTACTACTGAAGCGTTCCAATCCATAGGGCTGCCATCAGTTTTCAAAACCTTTAATCCACAGGCCATTTTACCAACTGTAGCACCCAGCATAGCTTCCATAACAATATAGTAGGCAATCCCAATCAAAAACCACAGAAATGCTGAAGCCCCCTGTAAATTAAAACCTCCCTCGGAAGTTTGGCCGGTAATAATAGCCATCAGATAACCAATTATAAACAGGAGAATGCCATCAATAATAGTAGCGGCAAAGCGCCAGCCAACACCAACCGTTGCTTCCTTAGGTATCTCCCCGCTTGCTGCATAACCTGGCTGCTGGTAGTTTGGAGCAGGCATGGGCGGAACTGATTGACTGGCTTGAACTGCCTGAGCAGGTTGTCCGGTAATAGATGATCCGCAATAAGGGCAGAAATTCGGTTGTCCTTCAATCTCATGACCACAGGAAGCGCATTTTTTTGTAGCTTTCTGTTCGGCGCCACAAAAGCCGCAAAAACGGCTACCATCAGCTATATCCTTGTTACAATTACTACACTGCACCAAATCACTTCCTTAATCCTGATAAGCGTGAAGCCCCAGTATACAAGAATAGGGCAAACAAACTTTTGTTTATAGTTTACGAAGTCCAGGGCAGTTTTGTCATTCACCCATATGGGTGAATCAGGCAAATTTTTAGCATATTGGACATTAATGACTGGGGGACGAGGTGAGACCGCTGAAAAAGTATCATAAATGTCATCCTGAGGAGCTGCAGGCGACGAAGGATCTCTTTTAAAGACCGTAATATTGGTATTAAGCCAATGAGATTCCCCCCTAAGGGACTTCACCCTCACGGGTACCACCGATACACCCTGTCGGGTGTAATTACCCGGCACTCAGGCCGATTAAGAGCTGGGTTAATTTAAAATTAATTACTCTGAGTGCCAGGTCGCTATTAAGGTTGCTTCGCTAGCGCGCAAAATGACATGTAAAGGGCGACTTTTTCAGCAGTCTCGGACGGGGGTGTCGTCCTCCTATCAACCTCTGGTGTGCTTACATGAACATGGAAAATCCTTCTATTTCGCGGGACTCTTCTTTGATAGATATGCCGGCAGATTGTAAGGCTTGCGGTACCCGGTCAAAATTAGGCAGGATTACTCCACCCAGTTGATCAGTAAACCACAGATATACAGGTTTTCCATTGCGGGTGCGTATTTCCAGACCTCCATATGAAGCGGTAGCTGCCAGTAAGGCGCTTCCTGCCGGCTGGGTTGAACCGCGACCACTCAACATAGACAACATGGCCATAGCTAAAAATAACTTGCGAAACCAGCCCGGATTTCTGAGGGAGATTAATTCAACCGCGGTTATTTCATCAAATCGGCATGCTTTTTCCCCTTTAAAGGTAATAAGGTGAATTGCTTCTGGTGTAAGTTCAATTCGATATGAAGCATACCAGGCGGAATAGTATAGCAGAACAACCGCCAAAAGGGCCAGCAACCACATAATCAGGGTTACAGGCCACATACCGGTAACGGCCTGAACTGTGCCGCCATTAATCAGAAAGGGCAGACCATAAAAAAGCGTTAACAACATCATGGCCACTATATCTCCGGCAATTATCCTGCCGCCTGCATAGGAAATCTCCCCATCAGTTTTTTTTCGACGGGGCAGTACAATATACAGCAGTAATCCCAGTATCATAAGCCCAATGCCAATATTCCGGTAAGGACGATACAGCCATCCCGGCGGCTGACGATAAGGCTGCGACATGGCTCCTACCGAAACCAGGTAATCTTCATAGCGTAACAGGAAATAGGAAGTGGTTGCTTCGCTGGTCAGAAATACATAAGCCCGGGCTCCATCTTCGGGAATAAGACTCCATTCGGCATAAGGTATCTCTGCAGGTTTAAAAAACACCGGAACCAAACCCCGGGGTTTCCAGAATTCATCCTTATCCAGTTCACTAACCCGATTGCCATAAATTGACTGGCTATATTCCTGATAGCTGGCCTTTTCAACCTCGCGGAAAAAATCTGCCCATTTATCCGAATCAACTGCAGTTTCTTTTCCTCCGGTTTTTTCTGCAATATATTCATTCAGGGGCAACTGATTCAACCGTTTATCTTCACTGGTTACATAGCCACTGATCGATTTAAGTTCATCTGCCTGTTCCTGCTGCCAATTGACGGCAGTAATATTAATCAGAGCCGGCACTATGTAAAAGAACAATCCAACTCCTGCCAATATACCAATAAATATTGCCAGACGCCGCCAAAGTTCTGTTCTTCCAGAATTAGCCATCAAATTCCTCCCCTTGTAAACTACAGGTTCAACATTTCAATCTGCTCATAATTAACGGCCCATATTTTTATTGTTTTAGCTGCCTGGACAGTATCAATACTGTTGATGGAAGTCATTATCATCAGCCAATCACCTTCAGTTGCAGTTTTTTCCATAACCCGTCCTATTCCCGGTGCATAATAAATTATTTTCTTATAATCAACTTCATTACATTCTTCCAATACCAACAGGCAATTATTAAGATTTATAAAACCCAGGTCTACGGATTTTCCTGTTTCTAAAACCGTCCAAACCGTTTTTCTGGTTCCATCAAGGTATTCCCATTGTAAACCGGTTCGCAAATTATTTTTTAAAGACGGAATAATATTTTCCGGGCTTTGGTCAAAAATGATATAGACCCCATCAGGCCGCTTAATAAAATGGTATACATAACCATAATTTTTGCCCTCATTCTGGATCAGGTCTACTTCGGAAAGGGTATTGTCACTTGTAAATATATTGGCGCTTACACGTTCAACAACACCTGCTTCACCATTCGGATATCTTTGATAGAACTTGGCTAATACCCCTGGTTTCGGAAGATAAGCTTCCGCTCTGGTCAAATCTGCAAAATCGTTATAGTTATTAAATGAATTGTCGGTTTTAATAGCAGGTTTATTTTCATTAATACCAGCAATAGTTGTCTTATTGTTTAACCACCAGTAAACTCCTCCTGCGGATAACTGCATAAAAACCAGCAGTACCACTACCAGTAAATGCCTGGTAGTCTTTTTTACATTAATTTCATTTTGCTGGCTATCATCATTTTGGGGAGTGGGATCAACTATGGTAATACTATCAAAACCACACATGCCACAGTAGCGCTCTTTCATATCAATCTCGCCCTCACATACCGGGCATTTTAAAAACAGGTTCAAATATTCTCACCCCTTTTATTATTTGAGAGAAGTATGTCTAAACCTGTTCCATCATCTTGAAGATTAATCTAAATATTTTCATCCAATCAAGACAAATAATCTCCCTTTTTACTAACCCTGCGTACGATCATCTTTAATTGTCTCATAATTAGGGGACCATCTTATAACCATCTGCGATGCCTGAGCCTGATCAATTCTTGATAATGCCGTTGTAGTTAATAAGTCTTCTCCACCCGGAGACCTTTCCAATACCCGTCCAACCCCCGGGGCAAAGTAGATATATTTTTTTATTCCAACTGCCTGGTTATCCTCTTCCACTAATAAACAGTTATCCAATTTCGTAAAACCTAAATTAAGTGTAACTCCCATATCCATGACTGTCCAGACAACACTGCCGTATTCAGTGTCATAACTCCAGGTAAGTCCGTTTATTAAATTATTTTTCAGTAAAGGTTCTATTTCCATAGGGACTGAATCATAGATCATATAGGTCCCATCTGCTCTTTCCACATAATGGGTACCATAACCAAATTCTTCCCCGTTTTCATTTACTATGTCTACATCACTTACCCGCACGGATTCATTGGGTACTACCCGGGCCGTATAATGTTCTATTGGTCCGGAGGTACCATCCGGATAGTTTGCAAAATAATTAACTTTTAATCCCGGCTCCGGTAAATAGGCGGAGGCCCGGCTGAGATCAATTTTTGCAGCAGGTTGCTGTGCAGCCGGAGTCGTCTGTACCCCAGTCTGGTTAGGAGCCGGGCTGGAAGCTGAACGGGGATCACCTTCACCTTTGGCCAACCACCAGTAAAGTCCTGCTCCACCCAGGAATACTACTGCCAGGATAGCCACCAGAATAATAATCGCATTTTTATTTCCGGCAGCAGGATTTACCTGCGCCTGATAAGGTATAGCTGTTGGTGCCGTTTGTATAGTTGGAGACTGATATGAGTCCGTTTGGTTTTGGGTGGAATTACCCGACCCCGCTACCGGGTCAACAGTTGGCTGGTTTACAACTGGCTGCTTCATGGAACTGGTAATATCAAAACCACATTCACCGCAAAAACGGTCATTTGGTATTATCTGCGCGCCGCAATCAGGACAAAATCTCATTTCACTCATAGTCCATACTCCTCTTTAGATGCTATTGTATTGCAGTGCCACAACTGGTGCAAAACTTTTTACCGGGACGAATCTCACTGCCACATTTCCCACAAACTCCAGCCTGTTCATTGCTATCAGCAATAATTGCCGCCTGGGCCGGGACAATCCCGGCGACACTCTGCAATGCCTCCATCCATTTAACCAGAGTTTTTGTAAGTTCCGGCGCAGTACTGGCCTGATGCCTGAAACGACTTTTTCCTTCGGTTCCAACTTCAAAGGAAACCAGATGATTGGTAAATGCGGTTGGAGCCAGGAACACCCGGGAAAGGTTACGTTCCTCCCCGTTAATTATAGCTGTAGCCAGTAAACTGATTGCTCCCATCCAGCTGGTTATAAATTCAGTGCCCATCAGCCGGGTTCGTTCTGCCAGGGTTATAATTTCTTCATTGCTGGTAATAAAGCCTAATTCCTCAAGCTGTTTTAAATGCTCAGGAGTCAATGAAATAGAGGTACTTTTAAGCCCGGGGGTAATTTCGAACATAGTAGGCAACAACCAGCGTTTGTCTCCACTGACCAATGAACGTTTTAAGAGCTGTACAAAATCCTGCCGGGTAATTGATAAATCCAATCCGGCACGATACTCCAACATGCTTTCCAGATAACCACGATGATAAATATCTATGCAGTGCAAAGCACAGATTAAAACTTCGGTCTCCAAAATATTGGGGAATACTGTCTGGTAACCCCCTGTACCCTCGGAGGTATATACACCGCTCCACCAGTCCAGAAATGATTCCCAGTCAGGGAATAGCAATAACAGTATATCCTGTTCAGAGTTAATAAACTGAGCTAAAACAGCTCTGTCGTCAGTAGACAGAAAAACATAATATTTATCATCAGCTGCAACACCCCCGCCATTATTAAAAATAATTTTAATATCCGGCTCCAACAATCGCCTGGCAACCTGGTTAAGCCAGGGGCTTTCAGAAAGTACCTTAAACCATTCAGAAGGGGTGCTGGTTGCAGCCTGCCCGGAATTGTAACGAAACGGCGAAAGGTTGTTTCCGTTTAGTCCCGAACGTCTGAACAAATGGTCGATATCACCTGGTGCCAGCTTGAATACTTCGGTTCCCGCCAGCATTTCCTGCTTCATTTCCATTTTAAAGCCTCCTTACTGTTAATTTCGCTATAAATTTCCAAAACCCTTTTATCTTTGAGCAGTTCTAATTGCACCGATGCGGCTGGTTACTTTGTTTAAAAAGTCCCCGGGGGTTTCATACCCGAGTTCCTGCAAACGAGCTGCGCGGGCAGCCGGCGACAGGCTGTTGTTATTGATAACTTTTATAGCTTCCTGCATATTTTCCGGCATTTGCTCTACTCTGTATCCCATACCCCTGTAACTGCTCTCCACTGTCTCAGCTACACAGGCAGTTTTACGCAATTGCTCCATTGCCTCGGTCTGATTCCTCATTACCTCTGCCGGTGTGCTTCCTGCATTCCAGTATTCATCGACTTTATGTGATTCCATCAAGGACAGTTGTTCAGAGTCCAGCAGACTGCCCTGTTGTCTCTGGACCAATTCATATCCGGTGGAAGGACGCATGGGTTTGCCGTCGATCATCACTGTGTCCACCCCGCGTGCAATCTCTTCCGGTGTAGCCTCTATCATCGGTCTGCCCGGCAAATCCCCGTCCGGTATACGCCAGGTGCGCTGGTCACTGAAATCCCGTCCAGCGGACAGATCAAACTGATCCATGGCAGCTTCTTCATGATGCTTGGCCCATTGCCGTACTTGTGCTGCTTCATCCATATTGGCCCAGTCAGTTTGCGGGAACCTTCGGCTGGCTACATCAACGCTGAAACCTGAATTTTCCGCAAGGGCTTTATAATAAGTATCTTCCCATTCAGCCTTGGGAATCTCCACCCATTCAGGTCCATTGGGACCGCGAACCAACCTTTCAGCAATAACATCGTTATCAGTGTTTATATTGAAATCAGCAGGCTCAGTGCCTGGTGTACGAACGGTTCTTACTCTTATCCCCTCAGGGTCAACCCCTGGATATCGGTTATGCAGATGGTCCTCAACCGTCCGATAAGAGGGTTGATGTACATATTCATCCATTACATTATTGAACTCTCTTTGTATTCCCTCGGCTTCCTGCTGCGTTAACTGAGAACCCAAACCATCCACTTCCCTGAGGTTTTTCAGAGTTCTCATGGAAGCGGGGTCGGATTTCATTTCCATGATATCCTCAACCGTCAACGGTTCTCCCCTTTGAGCCTTTTCGGTCAGGTTCCAGACTCGTTCCTCAGCCTGAGTCTTATATTCATCATAAATAGCTTGCTCCCTTATTAATTCCTCTCGTCTGGCCGGGGGCAGGTTATCAAAATCTTTGATATTTTCCTGTACGGTCCGTTCTGCCCGGCCAACAGCAGCCGGATCAGATAATACCTCTTCGGGCGTTCTTCCCCCGCGGTTAAGAGGAAGATTTTCTCCGTTACCATCCGGTACTCCGCCGTCACCACCTCGGGATGGGGGCCCTCCCGGTTCACCCGGTCCGTCTCCTCCGCCATCACCAGTTCGAGCAGGCCCATCTGGTCCATCTCCGCCATCACCAGTTCGAGCAGGCCCATCTGGTCCATCTCCGCCTGCTGCAGCAGATTTTGGCGGGGCATCCGCACCATCAGCAGTTTTTATTCCGTCGCCGGCAGTTTTTCCCTTGACCATATCATCGCTGCTGGAAGTGGCAGCTTTACCTCCGCCTTTGGCTATGTCATCACTGCTGGATACGGTAGCCTTGCCTCCGCCTTTGGCTATATCGTCGCTGCTGGATACGGCAGCCTTACCTCCGCCTTTGGCTATATCGTCGCTGCTGGAAGTGGCAGCCTTGCCTCCGCCTTTGGCTATGTCATCACTGCTGGATACGGCAGCCTTGCCTCCACCTTTGGCTATGTCATCACTGCTGGATACGGCAGCCTTGCCTCCGCCTTTGGCTATGTCATCACTGCTGGATACGGCAGCTTTGCCTCCGCCTTCAGCAATATCAGACCATCCCTCGGAAGCTGACTTGCCAGTTCCTCTAAGAATGTCATCTCCACCACCGGTGAATGCTTTTCCGGGTCCTTTTGATACATCATCAAATGAGTTGGCCAGTGATAGACCATAATCCAGTCTCCCACTATCTACAATATTTTTTACCGCCTGATCACTGCCTATATCCACCAACCGTTTGTTGATCTGATCAAGAGACTCCTCGGCTGATTCTTTGCTGACCATACCTAATGCTTTACTCCACATTTGATTTTTGGCGCTGATTTTTAATAGAGCTGTTTCAATCAGATCGGCGGCCTTATTCGTAAACGCCGGGAATCTTTCCATCATCTCTCCCATAATGCTTCCACCGGCAGCACCGGCCAGATAACTCATTTCTTCACCCAGAACAAACAGACCTATCGCCTTGGAAACGGCTTTGAAGTCTGATCCTCCTTTGGCGATTTCATCCTGAATCCGGTACATGGCTTCGGCAACATTTAACGCTCCATCCATAACTGTATAAGTAAGGCTGGCGCCACCGGCTAACCCTGCAGTGGCTGCGGTAATCATAAGCCGGGCTCCCATGCCCAGGTATGAGGTACTTCCATCTGCTTTTTCCCCGGTTATTACTTCCTTGGCAGTTGCCGCATTGGCTTCCAGCGCCCAGCCCAGGTTCTTAAACCAATCTTCGTTCCAGCGTTCCCCGGTATCGGCAGTTGTTTTGCCCAGTATGCGATTATCGATGACCCGCCGGATCTTATCCATTTTTTCCTGATCCAATTGTTTCCCGGCCAGCATATCATCTTTTAGATTTTGGATAGCCTTGTCTACATCACCTGGCCCGCCAGGTTCTCCAATATTGTATTTGTCGGCGGCCTTTTGCATTTGCTCCAGCTTGCGCCAATCCTCCAGGTTCTTTTTTATGGCCTTGCTGTTGGCATCTTCACCTCTGGCCATTTTTTCCAGATCTATGGCTGCCCTGCGTCTGTCTTCAGCAACATCTCTCTGCCATGACTCAAATCTTTCTGGATCAAATTCATTTCCCGACTCGCTATTAATCCATTTTCCTTTTACGGCATCAAATTCAATTTCATAAGTTTGCCCATCACCTGATCCCTGCAGTATTTGCCTGTCGCCATGATGGGGACCGTTATAACCGGGTTCATATTCATAAGTTGAAGTTTCACCGGTTACAGGATCAGTATAATCAAATGTATTTGAATCAGGAATTCCAGGCTTATCACCAGGAATGTTATCCATTGCTTCAGAACCAGACATATCATCCCCAGGAATATATCCTGCTTCAGGAACATCTTCTTCCGGTATAGATATGCTGGTTCCGCTCTGCCCTTCCGGGGCCGTCGGCGCATCTTTATCCAATCCATGATTTTTCAAAGTATTCATGGGATCTTCCGGACCAATAACTCCAGAGTCTTCGGTTGAAGGAATCGTTGGTTTTTCTGGTTTTGGCGCCGGTATCTCATCATCCCACGGTTTGGCTCCGTATTTTTCAACCGTCCGGTGGAATGGTTGTCCCAATGGCGGTTTGGTAGGTTTCCAGGCTTCTTTTTGCCCTCCCAGGTCAACAATTCCTCCATCAAAAGGATTACGGGTATCTACATCAAAAGGACTGCCCTCTCCATAGGGATTTTCCGACCAATGCAACCCGGACCGGTCGTATCCATCTGCATTATAACCGCTCCAATGATAGCCATCCTTACCATATCCCTGTCGGTCAAAGCCCCAGGGATCACGACCGCCACGGTTATATCCTTCGAAATCGAATCCCTCCCGGTCATAGCCGTCACGGTCATAGCCATGCTCATTAAAGCCTTTTTTGTCATAACCGTCTGCGTCATAACCTTCCTTTGACTGGCCCTCCCGGTTGTAGCCGTCACGATTATAACCTTCTGCATCATAACCATTCTTGTCGTAGCCTTCACGATCAAAACCCTGCTTGTTTAAGCCGTCGCGTCCATAACCCTCTTTATCCCAGCCATCTTTATTAAAGCCTTCTTTGTCATATCCGGCAGCATTATAGCCTTCCGCATTATACCCGCTACGGTTGTAGCCTTTGGCGTTATAGCCATTGACATCATATCCCTCCCGGTCAAATCCTTCCGAGTCAAAACCGTTTCGTCCATATCCCTCTTTATCAAACCCGGCTTTATTGAACCCTTCCCGATCAAAACCTTTGGCATCAAATCCATTTTTATCAAATCCTTCACGATCAAAGCCGGTTTTGTCAAAGCCTTCCCGGTTAAATCCTTCTTTATCAAAACCCGCCTGATTGAAGCCTTCCCGGTTATAGCCCTCTTTGTCGAATCCAGCTTTGTTAAAGCCTTCTTTGTCAAAACCAGTCTTATCAAATCCGGTCTTATCAAATCCCTCTTTATCAAATCCAGCCTGATCAAACCCTTCCCGGTTATAACCTTCGGAGTTAAATCCGGCTTTATTGTAACCTTCCTTATCAAAACCTGCTTTGTCAAAGCCTTCCCGGTTAAATCCCTCTTGATTAAATCCAGCCTTGTTAAACCCTTCTTTGTCAAAGCCGGCCTGATCGAAACCTTCGCGATTAAAGCCATCTTTGTCAAAACCAGCTTTGTCAAAACCAGCCTTGTCAAAACCATCTTTATTAAAGCCCTCAGCATTGAATCCAGCTTTATTAAATCCCTCTTTGTCAAACCCTGCTTTGTCGAATCCTTCTTTGTCAAAGCCGGCCTGATTAAATCCTTCCCGGTTATAGCCTTCTTTGTTAAAGCCGGCCTTATCAAAACCTTCAGCATTAAACCCGGCCTTATCAAAACCTTCTTTATCAAAACCAGCCTGATCAAAGCCTTCTTTATCAAAACCAGCCTGATCAAAGCCTTCCCGGTTATAACCCTCGGAGTTAAATCCGGCTTTGTTAAACCCTTCCTTGTCAAAGCCTTCAGCATTAAATCCGGCTTTATCGAATCCGTCCCGGTCAAATCCATCCCGGTTAAAACCGTCCTGGTCAAATCCCTGTGAGTTATAGCCGTCCCGATCAAAGTCCGCCTGATTCAAACCTTCTCGATCATAACCCTCCCGGTCATAACCTGCTTTATCATAGCCTTCTGAATTATATCCTTCACGGTTAAAGCCTTCTTTGTCAAAGCCAGCCTTATTGAAACCTTCTTTATCAAAACCAGCTTTATCCAAACCTTCTGTACTAAACCCATCTCGGTTAAAACCATCCTGATCGAAGCCTTCCCGATCAAAACCGGTTTTATCAAAACCATCTTTATTGAAACCTTCTGCATTGAACCCTTGTCGATTAAAGCCATCCCGGTCAAATCCCTCTGCATCGAAGCCTTCCTGATCGAATACCCGTTGTTCTTTTGATATGGATGCCCCTGTTTCAGAGCCTTGTGCGATTTCCCTGTCTGCTCCCACAGTTTCACTTCCGGCAGGAGCTTCACCTTCCAGCTCGCTGCTATCTAAAAGAACTTCACTGCCGGATTCATCCTTCATAATCCCGGAGTCAGGTTTAATAACCGCAGCTTCATCAGCAGTTTCAATGATTATTCCTGCTTCAGCTTGTGCAGCTACACCCGGTTCACCCGAAGATGCCACGACAAATTCCTGTTCTCCGCCTGGCACGGTTTCCCTAATATCAATACCCTGCTTATCAATCTCAGGCTGTACAAACAACCCTGCTTCTGCTTCGGTTTCAATATAAATATCCTTATCCGGAACTGTTCCCTGGGCCATATTACCTTCAAACATCTCGGTGGTGTCAATACGAATTTCAGGCTCAGGGCGTAATGATGCTCCCTCATGCATGTCGATCGCATCGATATGAATTCCCGGTTCAGGCTGCACAAATATAGCCGCTTCATCTGCGGTATCAATTATGATCCCGGAATCCGGTTGGATAGCTATAGGAGTTTCAAACATATCGGTGGTGTCAATTCGAATTTCAGGCTCAGGGCTTAATGATGCTCCCTCGTGCATATCAATCGCATCGATATGAATTCCCGGTTCAGGCTGCACAAATATAGCCGCTTCATCTGCAGTATCAATTATAATCCCTGATTCTGGCTGGACAGCTATAGGAGTTTCAAACATATCTGCGGTATCAATTATTATGCCATGATCAGTAACTGGTCCGGCATCTCTAACATCAATTGCCTGCTGCTGCATATCAACTGTATCTATAAATATTTCTTCGCGCCGTCTCTTGCCCAATTGTCCAATTTCCTGAGCTGCACCGGAACGCGGGGTTGCGCCAGGTATTCCACCGGTCGGAGAGGGTCCTCCTCCGGAAGGTGACAGGGGTACGCCTCCTGAAGGCGTAAATCCTCCGCCTCCGCCTAATCCTGCCAGGGCTCCCAAGCCGATGGATATTAGTCCGGGGACTGCCACACCGGTTACAGCTTCCGTAGTGTTTGAAGGGCCGGGAATATTACCCACTGAACCGACTCCAGCCGGACTTTCCGTCCAACCGCTTCCAGCAGGCGTGCTTCCGGGAGTACCTTTATTTAAGTCATCAACCGAACCGCTGGTCGTTTCAAAATGAGGAGTAGCCAGCACATATCCCATGCCCTTTCCGCCGGAATCTGTGTTCTGTGACCAGGTAGAAGGATCTGAGTCGATTACCGTATAGGTGCCAGCAGGAATGACAATATTCGGATAAACAAACCAGTTGGCATTGGGAACTCCCCCTTGTCCCGGAGTTCCTACCGCCTGCCAGGGACCGTATATTTTTCCGTTCTGGTCCTGTAAGCCTATGGTTCCAGGGTTGGCGCCCTGAGCATTGTTCCAATGATAGTCATGGATTTCTGTTACTAAGTGAGGTGTGTTGATACTGAGAGTAGTGGGGGCCGTTGGTCCGTTATAAACGGCCATTATATTGGTCGTATCTGCAATGCGGATTGGTTCGTCCAAAGGGTTGCCGGTTACAATTGCCGAAGCTGCCGGTACTTTTTCAGCCGGTTTGGGTTTATCAGGTTTGCCCGATTCTATATCCGGAGCTGCCTGACTTAACAGTCCGGCTCGTTCCATCCCGTCCAAAGTCTGCTGGGCTATTTTTTTACCCGCCGCCCAATCAGTGGCGGTACTGTTTCCGGTTTTATATATTTCCACGGTAATAAAGTAATCTGGAAGTACTACCCCTATTCCAGCCCCATTTTCCATGGTGTATTCTCTTACTTCGCAGCCTTTCATACGAGTAGTCTGAATGCTGGTATGCTGAGCTACACTGTCTACATAATCAAGCAGGATATTTATCTCGGAGCCCTTGACTGGTCCTAATACTGAGACTCCAGCCACTCCTTCACCAAATCCCCCCCCGCCTATATGCATTTTAAAATCATATCCGGTCTTCTCTTCATTGCCGAACTGAAAACTCGCCGAGGAAAAATTGGAATTAGCAACCTCAGTAACCACATCGCCAACTCCACCCGCCATAGCAGTCCCCGGTAAAAAAGCGGTTATAAACAGCAAAGCGAACCATCCAGCAAAAACAGCTGTTAGCCCTATTTTCATTATTTTTTTCCGTTTACGGTTCATATTGAGAATAGACAAAATCCAAACCTCCCTTCCCGTATACTTATGGCATTATACCGACCAGTATCATCCATCCGGTCGATAATAAAAAGGCAATTGCCGACGGTATCATTACATTTTTTATTCCCTGGGCACCCTTCTTCATAACTTCAGTGCCTGCGCTTGCACAAGCAGTCATAATTGCTGCCGAAGCAAACGGCATTACAGCATTCCAGCCCAGCAACAACTGAGCTAATCCTGCCAGAATAGTAAAAGGAATCATAAACAACATGCCCGTTCCCACTGCTTCGCGGGCAAACTGGCCTCCGCTTTCTGCACTTAAAGTCTTGTTGCTGCTATTTAATAACATTATTAGAATATTAACTGCCAGAAGGCCAATTACCAGCGCAAGCAGGAACGACAACAAAAAAGTTATAACTCCCGGTTCAGGTTTACTAAACGGAATTAAAATACCAAATATCATAAAGCATAAATATATCGGCCAGAACTTAACTGGGGACTGACCAGGGGGACCTGCATAACCCAGATTCATTTCCATCGTTTACCGCCTCCTGAATGCTAAGTGATTTGTAGCGTTATATCATGCAAAGTTTATACTATATTCCAAATCGACCCAGCAGCGCCCATCCCAATAGAAGTATGGCGCCGCAAAGAGTTGTCAAAGCTATACTGAAAGCCACCCGGTCTCCTGACATTTGCCGGATAGTATACATACTCGGCCTTAAAGCCCATAATACTCCGGTTACCCCAAAGGCTACCGCGGTTTTCCAGCCTAAGGTAAGAGAAAATATTATTCCGAGCAGTGCATAAACCAAAGTAGCGGAATAGCCCAGAGCGAAGGAAGATATGGCCCAGTCAACTGTATAGGAGCGCTCACCGCCCTGGGATAATGCCCAGGCCAATAAGGCAATTAATGCCACTCCGGCCGTACCATAGAAAAGTCCCAGCATGGTAATAAGTATTACTGTAGACATTCCAATTTGACCAGTTCGCAGCATATCCAACCCAGTTTGCAGAAAAAACAGGGTAAATGACAAACCGGATATCAACAGGGAATAGGGCCAGGGGATCCGAGTCATCTGGCTCTTAACTACTTCACCCGGATTAATCATCATGTTAAGCGTTACTTTCCAGCGCGGCTGCGCAGTCTGAGCAATCGTGTTCATTAACGGCATCACTCCTTTGATGAAATATATTAACAGTTTTGATGTATATACTCAGTTACTATTACTTTAACAAATCCCAGACAAAAAATAAGTCACCCAATCGGGTGACAGCATTGTTATTAAAGGTCTGCTAAAATATTATATAACTATAAAACAATTGGGGGGTTGATAACCAATGACCGTGGTTGTATTGATTGTTCTCGGAGCCTTGGTGGTGGCATTCCTGATTTTCCTCATTGCTACCTACAATAATCTGGTTCAGTTGCGCCAGAGATTACAAAATGCCTGGTCCCAGGTGGATGTTCAACTAAAACGCCGTTATGATTTGATTCCTAATCTGGTTGCTACTGTTCAGGGTTATGCCACTCATGAAAAGACAACTTTTGAAGAAATTGCCCGTGTACGCAATCAGGCAATTGCTGCCAGAACCGTCAGTGAACAGTCTCAGGCCGAAACTATGTTGAGCGGTGCCCTGCGTAATTTGTTTGCGGTAGCAGAAGCTTATCCGGAACTTAAAGCCAACACCAATTTCATGCAATTACAGGAAGAACTGACCAATACGGAAAGCAAAATAGCCTTTTCCCGTCAGTTTTATAATGATACGGTGCAAAAATTCAACACCAGCATTGAACTGTTCCCCACCAATCTGGTTGCAGGAATGTTAGGCTTCGGCTCTGCTGATTATTTTACCCTGCAAAACGAACCCGAAGCTCGCCAAACTGTTCAGGTCAAGTTTTAAGACAGGAGGGATTCGTTTGTTTAAACGAAATTATAATCCGGGAATCATTTTATTGGCTTTATGCCTGATTCTGGTGTTTTCCGTATATAGCCCTCAACCTGCTGAAGCGCGCAGTTTGCAAATGGATAAACTGGTCTATGATGCTGAGCTGCTTCCGGACGGTTCCATGCTGGTTACCGAACATATTACGGTTACCTTTCATGGCTCCTATAAGGGTTATTTTATATCTATTCCCCAAGGCACTACCCCTCTCAGTGAAATCCTGGTTTCCGAAAACGGTACTCCTTATCAGTTCAACCCGGGTACTGAATACGGACCGCCGGGCACCTACCTGACAAAGCAGGAGGGTAATGACCTTACAATCGATTGGAGTATTGATGCAACTGATGTTCAGCGTACTTTCGATGTCAGTTACCGCGTAAATAATCTGGTAATGGCTCATAATGATGTAGCCGAGTTTTATCGAAAGTTCGTTGGCGAAAAGAACCAGCAAACCATTGGGGAAGTCACTGTCCGGCTACTTTTGCCGGCCGGGGCGGAAAACTACCAGCCCGGCAGCGATATACGCATCTGGGGTCATGGCCCCCTGCACGGTGAAGTAAATTTTGCCGGTCCCCGTGAAGTAGTGTGGCAAATAACCGATATGCCCGCCAATGAGTTCCTCGAGGGGCGTATAACCATGCCGGTACAGCTTTTCCCCGCCGTCCCTGCTGAACTGAAAACCGGTCAGAGTGCCTTACCGGCCATTCTTGCTGAGGAAGGGCAATGGGCGGATAAAGCTAACCGGGAGCGTGCCATGGCCCGCCTGCAGATAGTGTTTGCCATTTTGGTTTTACTGGGTACATTAATTACTTTGTATGTACTGTGGCGTAAAAATGGCAAAGAATTTAAACCCGAGTTTCAGGGAGATTATTACCGGGAGCTGCCGGCCGATTATTCACCGGCTGAGATGTCAGTTCTGTGGAATTGGGGAGAAGTAAAGACCCATGATATTACTGCTACCCTTATGGACATGGCCCGACGCAGATATATAACTATTGAACAGCAGCTGTATGAACAAAAACGCCTGCTGGGAACCAAGGATGTTACCACCTATTTATTAACTCTGCAAAAAGAATTGTACCAAAAAGATAGAAACAATTTGCGACCTCATGAACGTAAACTAATCGATTATTTGTTTACCACTATTTCCGAAGATAACTCCACCTTGTATTTATACGACATTGAACAATTTTCCAAAAAACGCAGCCGGGAATTTTATTATAACTTATGGGTGCCCTGGAAAGATGGTCTATTCGCCAAAGGAGAGTCCAACAAATGGTTCGAGAAAGCTAATTCCAAAACCCGTTGGATTGTGGCCGGAGTTGGGGTACTGTTTTTTATCATCAGTGTTCTTTTGATTAACCGGGAAATCACTATCCCCGGAGTCAGTTTCCTGATCAGCGCCTTTTTAATTTCCATCGTTCCGCAAACTTTTCAGCGTCGTTCGCAACCTGCCAACGAAGATTTAACCAAATGGCAGGCTTTTCGAAAGTTTTTGCTGCATTTTTCTGATATGCAGCGCCACGAAATCCCCAGTCTGATTATCTGGGAGCATTACCTGGTCTATGCAGTAAGTCTGGGAGTAGCCAAAGAAGTTATGAAACAGCTGGAAGTTGTTTTCCCCAACCTTGAAGATAATAATCACCGTTTTGGACAACACTGGTATCATGGTGCAGTCGGAATGGGCATGGTCGGTTTCAGCAATCACTTTGACAACATTGGTGAGAGCCTGCAACGCTCCATTGAGGTAGCTGAAAAAACTGTACGGGCGGCTGAAAGCAAATCATCGTCCGGGTCCGGCGGCGGCGGTGGATTCTCCGGCGGCGGTGGCGGAGGTTCCGGCGGCGGAAGCTACGGAGGTCGTTAATCAAAGATAACTTGGGAAAAGCACACGCAGGTGTGCTTTTCTGCTCTTATTTTATTGCCTGTGTTAATATTATATGGTTGGAATGAAGATTATTATTTATAATGAACATATATGACTCCACCTGCGGCGATTGCCTTACTCATTACAGTCTCGATGTTCATTAACGGAGACTGGCATATAGCAAATTTAAGTAGAGCCATTATAAAGGAGATGATAGCAATTAATTATAAAATGACGAAAAGCTTGATACTGCTGTTTACTTACGCAGCCGTTCTGCTGCTGATTGTGCTTAATTTTAAACCGATTATGAACGGTCTGGGTTTATTTATTTCCTTTTTCACTCCCTTTTTTATTGGCATCGTCATAGCTTTTATTCTAAATGAGCCCACTATGTTTTTTGATAAATTTTTAGCCGATAAAATGCTTAAAAAGAAGCGTAACGCTGTGACCAGATCACTGGCTATTCTTATCTCCCATATATTAGTCATTTTATTGTTGTTTTTGTTGGTCATGTTCATTATTCCGCCATTAATTGAGAATATCCGTTTGTTTGCCAGCAATGCCGCTACATATCTGAGTAATACTCAAACCTGGCTTAATCAGCTTATGAGTCATTTCCGGCTGGAAAGTATTGATTTATCCGGCTTAACTGATAAAGCTTTTGGAGCACTGGACAGTATCTCTGCCAATATGGTGGGTCTGTTATCCCAGATTATTATCATTACTACCAATGTAATCGGCTTTATTGTCACCCTGTTTATTGCCATTATTTTTTCCATATTCCTTTTGGCGGGTAAAGAAACCATCCTGCATAATTGTGACCGGGTATTCAGAGCCTACCTGCCGGATAAAGTTTATCAAACGGCTGCATATGTAAACCGGATTACGATTGATACCTTTAATAAATATATCTATGGTCAATTAACGGAAGCGTTTGTGCTGGGAGTGCTGTGCTTTACCGGTATGATGATTTTTGGTTTTCATTACCCATTAATGATCAGCACCCTGGTAGGAGTTACAGCTCTGGTACCTTTAATCGGGGCGCTTATCGGCGGTTTTATTTCCGCTTTGCTGTTGTTGATGATTTCCCCCATGGAAGCAGTCTGGTTTTTAGTCTTCCTGGTTATATTGCAGCAATTTGAAGGTAATGTGATTTATCCGCGGGTGGTGGGCAGTAGCTTGGGAATGCCGGGAATCTGGGTGCTGCTGTCGGCCATTATCGGTGGCGGTATAGCCGGACCGCTTGGCATTTTACTGGGTGTGCCTGTTGGCACCATTCTCTACATCCTGCTAAGAAATGCTGTCCGGCAAAAGGAATCCGAGGCATAAAGGGTTAACAGGGGGACGGCAGGCTGTGCGAGAATAATTGCTCCCACACCAAATAATTAACC